>Ga0181532_10001312_pt1 | contig 24370 bp, 29 predicted proteins | sample PEATcosm2014_Bin_33_FD_119768 | JGI IMG/M metagenome (GOLD analysis project Ga0181532, IMG submission 119768) | Peatland microbial communities from MTU Mesocosm Facility, Houghton, MI, USA - PEATcosm2014_Bin11_30_metaG | ecosystem: Environmental > Terrestrial > Soil > Wetlands > Peat | place... | reverse complement strand
GGCATCGAGACGTTCGAGGAGCTGGCCTATCTGCAGGCCACCAGCCGTATCCGCTACGCGCAGGGATTTTACTTCTCGAAGCCGTTCTTCCTCGATGAGATCAAGGACGCCAGAGAGCTATTGACCAGCGGCCGCTCCGCCGAGGCGACGCGCACGAATGTCCAGTGGCGAAACCCGCTGGCCTCGCGCAGGGCCGACGGACCCCGGTTCGGGCGGGGATAACCGCTCAGCGGTTGGCCTGCGCGGGAGCCGGGCTGCGGAGCGCGGCATAGGGATCCGGCTTATCGGTGAGCGGCTTCTTCAGGAGGCTGAAGCGGCTGGGCTCGGGCGCCGGTGGGGGCACCGGCGGCGCCGGCAGCAACGCTTCCGCCACAATCGGTTTTGCCTCTCGCGCCGGCTCATCCGCAGCAATCTTTCGGCGCATGGTCGCGCCGCGCCAACGCTCGACCACCGCGGCGATGAAATTCAAGTCTTGGCCGCCCATTTGATTGGCCGGATCGCCGGCGAACGCTTCGCTCCGCGGCAGCAATTGGCGCGGCAATTCGGCAAATGTCAGCCGGGTCGGCAACGGCGTGCCGACGCCGAACGCAAGCGCCTCGCGGGTGCCGAGCGCGGGGACGAACGCGAACAGGTTGGCGGCCGAATCCGATACCGCCGACCGCAGCAGCGCCTGGTCGCGGTCGTTCGACATGCGCATGGCGAACAACGTGCTGCATTGAGACAGGATCGTCGGATCGAGTTCCGCCGGGCGCTGCGTGATGAGGCCGAGGAAGACCCCGTACTTGCGGCCTTCTTTGGCAAGGCGGGAGATCGCCCTGCGAGTCGGGCCGAAGCCGACGGTGTGGTCGACCGAGGCATAGCGGTGGGCTTCCTCGCAGATGATCAGCATCGGGCTTGCGGTATCGCTCCACATTCCGAAATCGAACGCCATGCGGCAAAGCACGGAGACCACCGCGTCGACGACCTCGGCCGGCAGCCCGGCGAGCTGCATGATCGTCATCGGCCTGCCGTTGGCGGGCAGCCGAAACAGCTGGCTGATGGATTCCGCCATGGTGTCGCCGCCGACATTGGCGTTCTCGAACATGAATGCGTAGCGCGGATCGTTGCTGACGGTTTCGATGCGCGTCATCAGCTTGTGATGGACCAGCCGGGATGAACGGTTTTCCAGCTTTCCCATGCGCTCGTCGATCTGCGCCAGCAGGTCGGCCAGCCGATACGGCACCGGCGTGTCGGCCGTATAGCCGGTGCTCTTGGGATCTTGCTTCTTGATCGCCGGCCGTTCGATTGTATAGCGATATTGCGTGTAAGTGACCTTGGCGTGCGGAATGACCTCGGCGAGAATCTCGACTTCCTCGTCAAGACCGGGGCGGCCGCCGAAGAACACGTCGACGATCTCCTCGAAGTTGAACAGCCAGAACGGCAGCCGCAGGTTTCCCGGATTGGCCACATAAGCTCGCTCGCCGAAGCAACGGCCATATTCGTTGTGCACGTCGAGCAGCAGGATGCGCACGTCGGGCCGCACCTGAAGAATCTGTTGCAGGATGACGGCGACCGCGCTCGACTTGCCGACGCCGGTGGTGCCGAGCACCGCGAAATGCTTGCTCAGCATCTCATCGACATCGATGGCAACCGTGATGGCGCTGTCCTGCTGCAGCTGCCCGATCTTGATCGTCTTGGCGGCCGACGTATCGAACACCAGCCGCAATTCATTGCTGGTCAGCGCGCTCGCCGGATCGCCGATCGACGGGTAGTCGGTGACGCCGCGGCGAAAGCCTATTTTGCCGCCGCGATCGCTGATCTCGCCGGTGAGATCGACGTGCGCCGCGCCGCAATACCGTTGTTCGCCGATGCTGGGCGAGACCAGAAGGGAGACATCGGTGATGATGCCGATCAGGAGCGCCTTGCCGGTGTGGATTTTGATGAACTTTCCGACCGTGGCACCGGCGTGACGCAACCCTCGCGCGCTCAGAAGGCCGATGCTGGCTTGCGAGCCCGTCACCGAATGGACGTGGCCCAGCGCCTCGCCGGCTATGGCCTCAGTCTTACCTGGATCTTGCGCGGTGAGCTCCGGCATCGACTTCCCTGCAATGCATGATCGGTGGCGCGCGAGGCTCGCGCAACAACGCAAACAAGCCTAGCGGGCAAACGTTACCGCTGAACTAATGCCCGTAAATAGCCCATTTCTCAGCCTTTTACCCGCCGTTAACCCGCTAGTCATGCGGTGAGATTTGCGCGGGTAAAAATCTAGGGCGTATTGTAGCGAAGCAGCGAGGAGCGCCAACTCCCCGCCGCCACGAGACAGGATCGCAGTAACGCTCCGGCAAACTGGCGACGAATTATTAACTCAACTTTGAGATGCTCCATTTACCACCATTTGATGACGGAGGAACCCGAAATGAGGCGCACACTAAGCCCGACCGCATTGTTTGTGGCGGTCATTGCCACAGTAGGGCTCGTCGCCTCAAACCGCGCTTCGCCAGCCCAGGCGCTGCATGTGGTCAGTAGCGATGCGACCGCCCATTTCATGGTGCTCGGGATGGCAAGGTCGGCGGTGATTGACGTGTCGACGGACATCAAGAATGTAGTGGTCGCGGACCCAAAAATCGTTGGGGTGACTGTCTTGTCGAGGCGACGGGTCTCCATTATCGGTCATGGGCACGGTGAGACAAATCTCTTTTTTTTCGATGCCGACGGTCGGCCGATCGACTCACTCGACGTTGCCGTCACGGGCTCCGCGCTACAGAACGGCTCGTCACCGGCCGTGTTCGAGTATGATGACGCGCTTCCCGCAATTAAGGTCGTGATCTTTCGCAACTCTGTTAGCCAGCTTTTAACCTGCACGCCAAGCACGTGCATATCAACCCTGAACGAAGAAGAAGAAAAAGAAGCGAAAACGTCGCGTGAGGTCTGCGAAGGCTGCGGCAGTAGCATCACACAAACAAATAAATAATTGGCCGGTTAGCGCGAGTGCGATTGCTGCCAGGCTCGCACGCAATCGGCGCCTTCGCATAAACAGCTACGGCACGGCTCGGCAAGAAATCGCCGGGCCGTTTCGTTTGAAAACGCCGATGCGACAAGCATTAGTGACGCATCAGAAACACCAAATCTGAAAGTCTGAAACACCGGTTGACATGATACCCCCCGGGGGTATAAACGTAGGGGCAATCCAAGCCGCGTCCTAGCCCCCTCAGAGCGCGACGAAACGATACCGGAGCTTTTCATGCCGAGAGCGCATGTTAAGCCGGTGCCGCTCGTCGCCGTTTCGCCTAATCAGGCATCGACAGCCACCGGTCTACGTCCCGAACGAATTGCCGCCGCTATCCGTAGCGGCGAGGTCCGCGCGTTTCGCGTCGGAACAAAAACCAAAATTCTTTGCAGCGAACTTGAACGCTGGATTGCGTCGCACGCACCGGCAACGCGCGAGGCGTGCCATGGCTGAGTCGAACCTCAACGAAATGCCGGAATATGACGCGCTGCGCGAGTTTGCCCGCAGCCTCGGTTTCCACGCACAAATCCACCAAGGTTTCGACCGCCTCCGCGCCGCGCCCGGACGAGAGGACGCTTGTTGGTATCTGCAAAGATCAAAGAAGTTCAGCGGCCGACTTGAGCACGAACCCACGATCTTGAAGTTCGCCAAGGCCGAAGAAGTCTACGCATGGCTGAATGAGTATCGAGCGCAGACGCAGGGGCAGACGCGCGGCTGGGGACCAGAGAAAGAGCAAGCAAACAATCGGGAGAAACGCGCATGAAGAAACGCACCGATGAACTTTCGGAATTCGTCAAGTTCCTGACTGCGGACGAACGACATAGCGATTGGATTGCGAGCGGGCCACTCATTCGCCAACGGCTGGATGAATTCCGCCATCGGTACGACCTACGCGACGCGATTTTGCTCGAAGCCCAGCTTGGGGCGAAGGAGTAATCAGCCATGGCCATGACGCTTGAACAGTTCACTCAAAATCGCCGCGACCTCACAACTGAAACTCGAAAAGGTTTCAATGTGCTCCCCGACCATGAAGAAACGGCGCAGATCAGGCGTGTCGCGCTCGCGGCGGGAGTGAAAGAGAGCGCCTTGGTCGAAGTCTACGATTGTTACACCGGGCACAACGGGCGGCACACTCCCGAGTTCAATCTCGGGGACAGCATGGAAGCGTGGCTCGAAGAACAGAAGGCGGGCGCACGTCCCCATCTTTTCGTGCAGCCCGACAGCTACGCGCTCGCATCGCAGGCGTTCAACGTGAATGGCGTTCTCAATCTTTCGGCGCGAAGTCGTTTGGTCCTGGAACAGGGCGAAGCCGCCGCCGAGGCACTGGCCCTCGCCTACGGATTACAGCCGACCGGAGCCGAGGGCAAAGCGTTGCATGACTTCAAGACGCAAGGAAAAATTCCTGAACCCGGTGCCCAAAGTGTCGCTCAGGATGTTCAAAAAGCCGAAGCGGAATTGGTTGCTTTGCAGGCTCGACTTGAACGGCTTCGCAAGTCGCAGCCGGAGCCGGGAAAAGGCTCGTCGAACCCATACGACCGTTTGAAGGGAGAAGCCCTCACCAAATGGTTGGAGGGCGCAATAGTTGCGATGGGGACACGCAAGGTCTCGGAAATCGCGGCTGCGGCTCATCCGCCGCGTCGGCTGGATGGCACAGTGATCCCGGAGAAGTTCCGATGAAAGACGCAAAGGGCCACGCTCTAATCCTCGCGGCGCACGCGCTGAGCGCGTCAAGCTCAACAAACAACTCGATCAGCGGAAGGTCGAGCCGCCGAGCACACGGCCGTGGGGACCGGCAGGGCCGGAGCACGTATCGCAAAAGCTCGCTGGCCTTGGCGTCTCCGCCGAACGGATACGGGCGGCCGTCGAGTCATCCGGAAGCCACACGTCAGGGGTCCACGCGGCGACAACCAACAAGACGTTAGCCGAGACATCGGCGGCGGTGATTGGGCCGCGCGGGACTAATCCGAATATTCCAGCACCAACAATCGGGGGAGCGAAATGAAAACAGCACCAACTCACCACACGCCCGCGCCGTCACGCGGAATGGAAGCGGCGCAGCACGGCACCAAGCCTCATTGTTTGGACAAACCGCCCGTAGCCAAGGGCTACCCGATTGCGGTCCATGGGGGACAGCACCACGTCGGCGACGAAGGCTCCTTCAACGCTGGCATCAGCCGGACGGAAGCCGCCGCCGCGCTACAAGGCGACCGGCTCCCCACCGACCCGCCGGTCATCGGCAAGAGACTTTCGCCCGCGCCGGTGGCGTGGGGCAACAAGAGTGTCGGTGCCGAGAAGCACGACGCGACCGGCGCACAAGCCGACAAGGTTTTGCGGGAAGCTCATCGGGCCTCCGGCAAAGATCACCCGGCAAATCTCGGACGAACAGAGGAGTAAACGAAAATGGCCCAAGACATTGTTGGAAGCAAGATGCCGACTTTTCCGTCTCAGGCGAAGAAGCCGCGCGGACCGCAAAAATTCTATCGCGGGTCGGTCATTCAGGAACGAGCCGACGCACAGCCCGACACGGGCTATGGCGAAAACGGCTATACCGGCAGTTCCTCCGTGATGGGTGTCGGCAAGGTCGCCTCAAACTTGAGCGACATCGACATCGCCGCGCCGAAGGGCGACCCGGTGCTTGCCGCTGTCATCGCGGGAGGGGCGGCGTCCGCCGATACGAATTGGCAGACGAGGGACCTGAGCAAAGACAAAAACGCTGGCGGCAGACCCGCAGCGCACGGCATGAAGCGTCAACAGGGGGACATCGGCTCGTTGCCGAAGGTCGCCAACGCCAACGCATCACTGGGACCGTCTGAGCCCGTTCGCAAACCGTAATTGGTGGCGTTGGGGTTCCTCTCTGTCGCCACCGAAGGCCGCGCGGTTCCGATACTTGCCGTGTCCTGCCGCGCGGCCACAAACGTTAGGCCGGAAAACAGCCCCGGCCCTGGTCGCGGTGAGACGCTGTACTGAGGCGCACAAGACGCCGCGACCTATGGAAGAAATGGAGCGACTGTTGTCGGGGCAGACGTTGCCGAACCTTCCACCTCGATCCCCGGTCGGCGCTTTTCGGTCGGCCGCCACGGCGCGGCTCGCTGTTTTAGGAGAGTGACATGGTAACACTAGTCAGACGCGACTTTGCGCCCAAGAAGCGCACACCGAAACCCGGCACCGTGCCGCCGGGGCGCATCGCGATTTACGATCACCAACTACACAGGCGCGGACACGTCGGCCCGAAGGCGTCGGCCGCCACGGCGGAACGTTTCGGAGTTCACAACGCCGCGCTGCAACGAGTTCGAGGCGCACCGGCTTGGGTAGGGAGCGCACCGGGCAAGCCAAAGGTTTCCGCTGTCCCGCTGTCAAAATCACTCAAGGCAGATCGCGGAAGTGTCGGGAGCGCGAAGCGATGAAGATCGAACGATTGCGCGAGTTGCTCGCGAATGAACTGGAAAAGCTCGACGGCATCGCACCGCTGCTGATTACGGGTGTGCGGGATGGCTCGCACGGAAAGCACATTAGCGCAGTGCTCGTGGCCATGCAGAAAGCAATCGAGGAGGATCGAAATGGAAAATAGCATCTTCACAAAGTTTGGGACCGTAAGGACCGACCTCGACACGATCAAGGTCGCCCCGGAACGCCAACCGGCACTTGATGCGTTAGTCGCCGCGCAACTCATGTGTGAGGCGAGCGAACGGGAACTCAAAGAGGCCGAGGGGGTACTGACCGCCGCCGTGCGCAGGCGCAACGACATCGCAGCCAAGGTGCCGCGCACAACTTTTTCGGATGAGTTGCGGAACAGCATCCGTCAGTACCAACAGGATCATGGCCGATGAGTGCTACAAGTTTGCGCCACGGCGCGAAGCGCACGCCTGAGTACAACACGCCCGACCTGAGCGGCGACCGCGTGTCGAACGCTTGGATCAATCAGAACCTTCGGAATGTGCGCGTCGCCCGAAGGCCCCGCGATAGGTACGACGAAATGGCGGCCAAGATCGAACAGCGGCAGGACTTGGCGAAACAAAGGGGATCAATATGGAAACCGAAAACGACAACGTGAGCTTGCGCGACCTGAAAGACGCCGACGAGGCGGTCAATCAAGCGCGATCCGACTTGCGGCAGGTTGGACAAAACGTCCAGACGGCCCGGGCCGCTCTGGCGACCGCGCTGACCACTTGGAACCAGGGGACCCCGGTGCTCACCTCCCTACAGGTCGCCCGCCAATTCCAAGCCCAGAGCCAAGCCGAGAGGCGCGCACGGGCTGAGGCCGGTCTCTACCGGCGACCGGCGACGGTTTCGGAGACCGCCAAGGCTTACGCTGGCGGCGGCCATAATGTACGGCGCGGCGGCGGCCGGGCATATGCCGGGCGAAATCCATTCGGCACTCAGCAGCCGCTCACCAAGGTACAAGCAATGGAAGTGAACGCCCGGCGGGCCGCAGCCGAAGCCGCCGCAGCGAAGCTCCTGCCCCCGCACGAGTGACCGTCATGGCGACGCCCCGTCTCCCTCCCGCCATACGTGCCCTGCGTGCCTCTCTCCGGGGTGCCAGTGAGTCCGCACTGCGGGAGCGCCTCCAAGTAGCCTTGGCGGGTCTTGAGCGGCTGTACGGGCTTGCGCCGCGCGTTGACGAGGATGTGGCCCGAGCGATGGCAGCCGGGTGCTACTGCCGCCGAAGTCAAAGCCGCGCTCGCAAAGCCTTCTTACCGGCTCAGCATCCCCGCCCCGGTGCAAAAGCCGCCGCCCGAGAAGCCGAAACCCGAAATGAGCCTCAGTGCAGCCGCCCGGTTGCTCCACATCACCCCGGCGGGAATGTTGAAGCGCGTTCGGAAACACGGCTGGGCAGCCGCAATGGCGATGGGCGGTCGGCATGATCGAGCTAAGTGCGAATGTTGACGTGGATTTCCCACAACGTTTGCAGCGCCTCGCCTAGCGGCGTGCGCATGATCGGTGTCTTGGATTTCTCGGTGCCGTCGTAGCTTCCCGCCGGACGTGCGGGCGGATCGCCCGCACGTCGTCTATGACTTTCTCGATTGCGGTCTCGCGCTCGGCGAGATCGATCAAGTTGTCAATGTTGCTCATGGCACAATCAACTCCGACCAGGACAAGCCGAGCTCTCATTGTCTCGCTCATGATGCTTGCGCCAAGAAGGAAATGGATTGCCCACGAAACGCGGCGGACCATCTGCCGGATGCGCTCCGGTATTTGTTGGGCGCACTAGCTCCCGGAGAGGCTACTGTGCGGTTCAGTAGTCTCAATGATCGGATGTATCGGGCTTCGTAGGATCGGCGGCGAGAAGTTCAATCGTCCGCTTCGACACCAGCCGTTGATAGTCGCGGACACCCTTTCCCGTGCTGAGCACCAACCGCGTGAAGTACTTTTCAGCCATGCTACGCGGAGCCCAGCCCTGTAGGACGCGTATCATCGCCTCGTCTACACCGACGTTAGCCGCCAAGGTTGCGTAGCTGTGTCTCAGGTCGTGACCCCGCGCCGGTAGGTTATCGCGATGACCGGCTTGTGCGCATCCTTCAAACACAAACGTATCGCCCGGCTTGCCAAGGTCACGCGCTCGTTTCAGGATGCGCGCGATGGGCGCCGACATGATAATCCGAATGGTGTTGCCCGCCTTGGCGGCGGGTATCTCGATCACCCGTTCACGCGGCTTCACGTCTCTCCACCGAATACGCGCAATCTCGCCACCGCGCATACCGGTGAACAGAGCCATCAAATGGTATTCCTTGCGCGCCGGTGCTTTTGGGCCAACCTCAATGACCCGCCACGCCTCAAGCCACTTCGGATAGTCGCGGAAGGGCAAGGCTGTTTGCGCCTCCGTCTCGGCGTTGAATTCTACCGCCGAGCATGGGTCCCGTTGGGGCAAGCTCACGTCGCGCTTAGCCGACCTACGATACGCCGCACGAAGGATTTTGGCGGCCTTGTTCGCGACCACCGGGCCGCTGCTCTCGCTGATGTCGCGGTGCCAATCACTGACCGCACCGGGATGCACAGCGATATCCGCGAGAGTCCATTGGCCCCACCGTGGCGCGATGTGCTTCCGGGCGATGTGTCGCATGAGTTTCGCCCACGTCGCGGGCTTACCCTTGGCGGCCGATTGGCGCTCTAGGTAGGCCGCGTATTCGGCGAGCGATGTTTCGACCTTGATGGCCTCGCGCTTACCGGGGCCAAGGTCGCCAGCGGCGACCCGGCCGCGCTCGATACGCGCGGCGTCGCGCGCCTCCGCCGTGGACATGCCGGGAAACCAGCCCAAACGCTTGGACGTGATGCGCCGTCGCTGATGGCGACGGTCATCATGGTAGAACAAAAACGTCGCCCGGTGCCTTCCTACGCGGCATTGCAAGCCTGCCGTTTCGGTGTCGATGATCAAGTACGTCGTGTAGCGCGGGTACGATAGCAGCTTGGTCAGAAAATCATCAGAGAGCGCGCGACGCTCCTTGACCAGCGGCGCGAACGGCTTGCCCTCGGCATCCACTTGAAGAAGCGGACGCCCTACCGGCGGACGAATTCGTGTTTTACGTCGCAACATTTTTTACCTGTCGATTTACCTGCCCGTTCGGCTTCTGTTTCCTCAATAGATATGGCCTGTTTTCAACGGCAAGTGCAGGAAACCTGCGCATAGGCTTAACGTAGCGGCCGAAAAAATAGTCTAGCGGGCAAACGTTCTAGATTTCGTAAAACGGGCGGGGGCCGCGACCGCCAATCGGCAAGGGATCGTTAAGCATGCGCGACCGCGTCCACGGTGACGCCGGGAAGCCGTTGGCGGAGTTGAGGCCCGCGGCGCCGTGTTCTACGCTGATAGGAAGGGTAACCCGGTTCTAAACCTGCTCGGCAAGGACGAGCGGGCGGCGCGATTTACGCTCGCGGCGCCTAACCTCTCCAGGTCCGGAGCGGGGCGAAGGCGCAAAAGCGCCGGCAACATCAGGGGGGATCGCCATGTATGCGCGCGAGCATGCCGCCAAGAGGCCGCAGCAGCCGGCCTTCATCATGGCCCAGAGCGGCGAGGTTGTGACCTACGCCGAGCTTGAGGCGCGCAGCAATCGCCTCGCCCACCTGTTGCGCGACCGCGGCCTGCGGCGGCTCGACCACTATGCCATCTTCATGGAAAACAACACTCGCTACATCGAGAGCTGCTGCGCCGGCGAGCGCACCGGCCTCTACTTCACGTGCATCAATTCGTTCCTGACGCCGGAAGAGCTCGCCTACATTCTCAACAACAGCGAATCCAGGGTCCTGATCACGTCGGAGGCCAAGCGTAACGTGGCGACGGCGGCGCTCAAGCACTGCCCCAAGATCGAGCTTTGCCTCATCGTCGACGGCAAGGGCGAGGGCGAGCGCGTACAAAATCTCGACCAGGCGACGGCGGCCTACCCGGCAGCGCCGATAGCCGACGAATCGCTGGGCACCGCCATGCTATATTCGTCCGGCACCACCGGCCGTCCCAAAGGCATCCTGCGGCCCTTGCCGGTGCAGCCGCCGTCTCAGCAATTACCGCTGTTCACCTTCCTGCGGAAACTTTGGCGGTATCGCGACGGCATGGTTTATCTGTCGCCCGCCCCGCTCTATCACTCGGCGCCGCAGGCGGCCGTTCACCTGACCATCCGCCAGGGCGGCACCGCGATCATCATGGAACGCTTCGACGCAGAGCGATATCTGGAGCTGGTCCAGACCTACAAGGTGACGCACAGCCAGCTGGTCCCGACCATGTTCTCGCGCATGCTCAAGCCGCCCGAGGCGTTGCGGCGGCGCTACGATCTGTCCTCGCTCGAGATCGCGATCCATGCCGCGGCGCCCTGCCCGGTGCAGGTCAAGGAGCGGATGATCGCGTGGTGGGGGCCGATCATCCACGAATATTACGGCGCCACCGAAGGATTGGGATTCACCGCCTGCGACAGCGCCGAGTGGCTGGCTCACAAGGGCACGGTCGGTAAGGTGCTGCTGGGCGAACTGCATGTCCTCGACGACGCCATGAAGCCCTGCCCGACCGGAACGCCGGGCACGCTGTGGTTCAAGACCGCCACGCCCTTCGAATATTTCAACGATCCGGAGAAGACCGCGCGGGCACGCTCGGCCGACGGCGCCATGAGCACGGTCGGCGACATCGGCTATCTCGACAATGACGGCTATCTCTATCTGACCGACCGCGCGACCTTCATGATCATCTCCGGCGGCGTGAACATCTATCCGCAGGAATGCGAGAACCTGCTCATCACCCACCCCAAGGTCGCCGACGCCGCGGTGTTCGGCGTGCCGAACGAAGACCTCGGCGAGGAGGTGAAGGCCGCCGTCCAGCTCATGCCGGGCGTCCCGCCGGGACCGGAAATCACCGAGGAGCTGATGGCGTTTTGCGCCGCCCACCTGGCGCCGCAAAAATGGCCGCACTCGTTCGACTTCGAGGCCGAGCTGCCGCGCCTGCCGACCGGTAAGCTCTACAAGCAGCAGCTGCGCGACCGTTATTGGCAGGGGCATAAGACGCGGATCGTGTGAACCACCTGTCTTCGGCGCTACTATCTCAAGTGCGAGGCTATCGGAGTTGATGATGAGCAAACGCGCATTCCGCAAGATCAAAGCCGCTCTGGACAGCGCCAAGGCCTATCTGGACGGTACGGCGGACAAGCGGGAAATACCGGGTTCATGTGCCCGAGGCCATCGACGTTCGGAAAATCCGGACCCGGTTCGGAGGCGGTGACGCGGGCGCTGGCGCGGTGAGGCCGGGCCGGAATGCGCGGCGGGGGACGCCGCGAAGATAACTAGATCCTTCGTCGGAAGCTATGGCGCTTGTAGCTTAGGACCGCGAGTCTGTCGGCTCCCACCACATCCGGCACCTCTGTCCACGTTCGTCGATGTCGGGAAGGTCCTCGTCGCTGGCTCCGTCGTAATCGCACACGCGGATCGGGAACGGGTTTCCCAACGCCCATTGCACCTGTCCGCCGTGAACGCCGACTGTAATGTCGGGATGGGGCGCGCTGTGGACGAGCTTGATCGTCAGCGCATCGACCTCGCTCGTGTCGGCGGTGCTCGATCGTCGCAGCGTTGCGAGTGCCTCGAGCAGAAGCGTGCGCTCGCTAGTATTCAGGCCGATCCAAGCAGTGTCATTCATGTCGCAACCTCCAATTCGGAGAGTTACTCACTTCGCCAGCGCGTCGGCTCCGGCCTTGGCGACTTGGGCGTCCTGCGAGGACAGCGCGCCGGAGACGCCGATCGCGCCGACGATCTTGCCGTCGACCAGCATCGGCAGGCCGCCCTCGAGCGGCGTGATGTCCTTGACGGCCAAAAGCCGCAGCCCGGCGCCGCCGGCGGCGATGGCATCATCGAGCGCCTTGCTCGGACGCTTGAACCGAAGCGCGGTGCTCGCCTTGCCCTCGGAGGCGCCGATCGAGGCGAGCTGGGTGTTGTCGATCTTGTGGAACATCACCAGATTGCCGCCGCTGTCGAGGATGGTGATCGCGACCTGCCAGAAATTCTTCGCCGCCTCGAGCTCCGCCGCCGCCATCGCCCGCTTAGCGTCATCGAGAGTGATCGGCGGCCCGTAGGGCGGCATCGCCGCCGCAGGCTGCTGGGCCACGGCCGGAACAAGGGACGATCCGGCCGCGATGGCGAACGCGGCCAACGCGCAGGCGAGCGCGAGCATCCGGGACATCTGTACCACCTCCACAGGCATGCCGCTGGCGCGGCGAGCGGCGCACAATAAGCGGCAAAAGCCGCCGGTGGAAGCCGGTCGGGGCCTGTTGGAAACCGGCCAGGCTCGGCGAAACGTGATCGCGGGGGCCGCTGCCATGCGCCGGTGCCGCGATTATATTTCCCCTTGCCACCCAGGAGACGCCGACATGTTCACGTTCAAGAGGAAGCTCGAAATGCCGGCCGCCGCAGACGCCTTGCCGGGGCGGGCGACCCCCATCCCCACCGCGCGGCAGCATTTTGTCAACGGTCACCCCCTCAAGGGCCCTTATCCGGAAGGATTGGCCATGGCGATGTTCGGGCTGGGCTGCTTCTGGGGCGCCGAGCGCAAGTTCTGGGAGCTTGGCGACGGCGTCAATGTGACCGCGGCCGGCTATGCCGACGGCCATAGCCCCAACCCGACCTATGAGGAGGTGTGCAGCGGGCGCACCGGCCACAACGAAGTCGTGCTCGTCGTCTACGATCCGAAGAAAATCTCCTACGAGCGCCTGCTCAAGGCGTTCTGGGAAACCCACGACCCGACCCAGGGCATGCGGCAGGGCAACGACGTTGGCACCCAATACCGTTCCGGCATCTATGTGTTTTCGCCGGCCCAGCGCGCGGCCGCCGAGGCGTCGCGGGCAACCTACGCCAAGGCGCTCGCCGCCGCCGGCATGGGCGCGATCACCACCGAAATCCGCGATGCCCCGCCGTTCTATTTCGCCGAGGATTATCACCAGCAATATCTGGCGAAGAATCCGCACGGCTATTGCGGCCTCGGCGGCACCGGGGTGAGCTGCCAGATCGGCACCGGCGTCGCAGCGCATTAATCGCAGCGCATTGACCGAGCGCCTCGATTGACGGCACAGTCGAGGTCCGGCGCGGCGCGGTGGGGGTCATATGCGGCGGAGCGAACGCGACTTTGAAGCGGCGATCTTCCTGTCGCGGTGGCTGATCGCGCCGTTTCTGGTCGGTCTGTTCTGCAGTCTTATTCTGCTGATCTACCGCTTCGTCGCGGATTTCTACGCGCTGGCGGTGGAGCTGCCGCGCCTGGCTTGGCACGATCTGGCGGTCGGCGTGCTCAACCTGATCGACGTCTCGCTGGTGGCCAATCTGCTGTTCATCGTCATCTTTTCCGCAAACGATAACTTCATTCGCAAGATCGATCCGGCCGATCATCCCGACTGGCCCGCCGGCCTGATCGTGGTTGATTTTAACGCGCTCAAGCAGAAGCTGCTGGGCTCGATCGTGATCATCGCCGCGGTCGACGCGCTGGCGTGGTATCTCGATCTCGAAAAGCTTGCCGACACCTCCAAGCTCGGCTGGGCGATCGCCTTCCCGCTCATGTTCGTCGTCTCGATGCTGATGCTGGCCATTGCCGACCGGCTCGGGCACCCCGCGAACGATAAGGCTGATTGACCGGGGGAGCCTCGTCCCGCCACTGCCTTGCGGCCCGCCGTGGTTGATCCAGGTCAAATCCGGCCGCAAAAAAACGTTCTATCGAAGGTGGAGAAAATTCCTAAAAAGGGGAGCTGCGTCATGACCAAGCCAATTCCTGACAAGGCGGAAGTCGCGGTGGAATATCCGGACAAGCTTTATATCGGGACCTTCGAGCAGACCGCGCGCTTCGATGCCCACCTTGACCAAGCCGGAATCTCACTCAGCCTGTATCGCACCGGCGCGGCCGATGTGCGCAAATCGGTCCACATGCACTTTCACTATGCGCTGTTCGCCGAAATCCTGCGCGATCTGGCAAAGACGGTAGCTTCTCTACCGCCGGCCGATATGGCTCACCGCGAGGCACTGCGCGCCGCCGCCGAGGCGCTTTATCTCGCGCTGAAACCCGACGCAGACGAAAGCCAGGATGTCGACGATATCGCCCATATGAGCCCGGCCGAGGAGGTGCTGCTCCTGCATGTCCTGGAATAGGCTTACGCGCCGATAACGGCGCTTCGTCAGCGGCGAGCGGCCTGCCTGTCAGCCCGCTGACAGGCCTCGCGTATTTTGTCCACCAGCGCATTGCCGAGTAACGGCTTCTCGATGATAGGGATGTCGGCCGCGATCGCGCGCGCGCTGAGCGCCGGATTGGGGTCGCTGATCAGGAGAATTGCCGGCGTCAAAACGTCCCGGTCGCGCAATTTCGCGATCAGCTGCATTCCGCTCATGACCGGCATTCTCTGGTCGATGACGAAGCAGTCGCAAACACCCAGATCGCCGGCGCGCAGGAGCTCGGTCGCGCTGGCATAGGCGCGCACCGCAAACCCTTCCAATTCGAGCGAGAATTTCAGCGAGCCGCAAACCGCCGGATCGTCGTCGACGATCACGACGACCGGGGGCCGCTCCGTCAATGGGTGCAGCGGCTGCATCGCTATCGGTTGCACCGAAAACCTCGCATTCAGCGATAAAATGCAGGCGGACCGGCGCAGCCGCATTGATGTGGCTCAATTCCGGGCAGCAATCGCCGCGGGGGTAATGACAAGCCGGCGTCGCGCCTGTGGACATATCCCGTCCGCCTTGCAGCGGCGCGGTTCCATCTTGATTCGCATCAACGCCAACGCGCCGAAAGGAGCGAGAATGGCCCCCGCACAAGCGAGCGGGACAACGAGACAATATGGGTCGTGTGATCTTCCGCTACCCTCAGACGGACTAGGAGTTCGACAGCGGATTCCATGCCAGCCCGGGCGACATCAGGCTTTTGCCCACAGGCGTAAAGATAAATCTGCGCTGCAGGATCTGCGGCGTGAAGCACGAGTTTCAATTCGCCGACGCCCGCGTCGGCGAGAACGACAAACACCGTCTGAACCGATAACCGCGGCCACCTGAACTGCCGACGCAATCGTTCAATTCCTCAATTGATCCACGTCAATGTCTATCGGCACCGCCGTGGTCAAAAGCGGCTTATGGACATTGATTGCCCCGAGCAAACACCCGACTGTCCGAGTTGCGGCAGGCCGATGCGCGTTGCCAGAGCGGTAGCGAAAAACGGCGCCCAACCCGAGCTGTCGATCTATGAATGCAAAGTATGCGGGGTGATGCTGACCGCGGCTAGAGAGCCGACGCGGGCGACAGAATCTACATAGTGCTTTCGAGAGAGCGGTCGCCGGCGCGCGATGGTCCGCGTATCCACCGCCCCTCGCCGCCGGAAACCCGCCGGCAGCGGGTATCTCCTCACTCAGATCCCACAATTCCGACGATAAGCGCCATGCGCACCAGATCGGATAGGCTTCCCGCTTTCATCTTGTTCATCAGATTCGCCCGGTAAATCTCCACCGTGCGCGGGCTGATGCCGAGGTCGAAGGCAATCTGCTTGTTGGCCCGGCCGGCCACCAATCCGCCAAGCACGTCGCGCTCGCGGTTGGAAAGGCTCGCGAGTCTGCCCTCGATCTCCAGGCGTTCGGTGTGGCGCTTGGTCTCGCCGTCCTGGCGCTTGAGCGCCGACTGTACGCTCGCCAACAGCACCTCGTCGTCGAAAGGCTTTTCCAGAAAGTCCACCGCGCCGACCTTCATCGCTTCGACCGCGAGCGCCACGTCGCCGTGACCGGTGATGACGATCACCGGCACGGCGATCTTGAGTTCCTTCAAGCGGCGCAGCAGGTCGACCCCGCTCATCCCCGGCATGCGCACGTCGGTGATGACGCAGCTCCACGCGGTGTCGGGCAGCGCGTCCAGAAACACCATCGCGGATGAGTAGGTCTTGACCTCGAGTTTGGCCGCCTGCAACAGGAACGCGAGCGATTGGCGGATCGCTTCGTCGTCGTCGATCACATGCACGATGGCCTTGTCAGACGGCATCGCCGACTTCCTCCTTGCTGAGCGCCGGCAGCGTGAATGAGAACACCGTTCCTCCTCCGGGATTTGACCGCGGCGCGATGGAGCCGCCATGCGCCTCGACGATGGTCCGCGAGATCGACAGACCGACGCCCATCCCCTGGCGTTTCGTGGTGATGAACGGCTGGAACAGCTGCGCGCTTATTTCGGGCGCGATCCCGGTGCCGGTATCGGCGACGCTGATCTCGACCATATTGTCCTGCGCCGAAACCGTCGAGACGACGAGCTCGCGCTTGCCGGCATCTTCCATCGCCTCGATGGCGTTGCGCATCAGGTTGAGCAGAACTTGTTGAATCTGCACCTTGTCGGCGAGCACGAAATCGGTACGCGGATCGAACTCGAAGCGCACGCGGATGCCGCGGTCCTTGGCGCCGACCAGCGCAAGGGCGCTGGCTTCTTCCACGAGTTTCTTGACGTCCTCGACCCGCCGCTCGCTTTCGCCGCGAGCGACGAAGTCGCGCAGTCGGCGAATGATCTGGCCGGCCCGCAACGCCTGCTCGGCCGCCTTGTCCAAGGCCTCGCGCAAAACCGGCGCGCGCTCGTCGGAACTGCCTTCCAGCAACCGGCGTGACCCCTTCATGTAGTTGGCGATCGCCGACAGCGGTTGATTGAGCTCGTGGGCGAGCGCGGAGGCCATCTCGCCCATGGCGGTCAATCGCGAAACATGAACGAGTTCGGCCTGCAAATCCTGGAGCCGTGCCTCAGTCTGCTGGCGTTCGGTGAGGTCGCGTATGAACCCGGTGAAGAAGCGTTCATTGCTCGTTCGCATCTCGCCGACGTTGAGCTCCAGGGGAAATGTCGAGCCGTTCTTTCGCTCCCCAACGACAACCCGGCCGATCCCGATAATTTTCCGTTCACCGGTGACCGCGTAGCGATCGAGATAGGCGTCATGGCCCTCCCGATAGGGCGACGGCATCAGCAATTTGACGTTTTGTCCCAAAACTTCGGCGGCGCTATAGCCGAACAGCCGTTCCGCCGCCGCACTGAACGATCGCATCACCCCGCGTTCGTCGATGACGATCATGGCGTCGGGGATGGTATCGAGAATTGACCGCAGATGGGCCTCACGGGCGAAGGCGTCCTCGGCGCTGGCGGCCGCGGCGATCCGCGAGCGGCGCAACAGCTCGCCGCGCCACGATGCGCCGACGCCGACGAAGGCGAATACGACCGCGTTGACGATATCGGCGCTCGCCAGCGAGCGAAAATCGGCGACGAAAAACACTCCCAGCAGCAGGCCCAGAATAGTGGCCAAAAAGCCGGGCCCCCATCCGCCGAAGGCCGACGCGATCAGAATTGCCGGGAAGAAGAAGAGGTAGGATGCTTCGCCCTGGAGCACCGATGCCAGCGCCAAGCGAAGGGCCAATGCCACTGCAACCGCAATGATTGCAATACCATAATGTCCAATGATCCCGCGCGGAACCGACAGGTTTAGCCCCACCTTGGCGTGGGATCGTAAATGTGGCTTGGCTTGGGCCATAGCAATGCCGGGGATCGGCCTATCCATTTGCCTTTTTGGATTTCGACGAACCGCGGGTCCTGCTGCCCCTCCGGGATAGCCCTTAGGGGCATTATCTGAATTTTTCGCCTCCCGCGCGAGGGTTACCAATACCTCTCGAAGCTCCCGGAGGTAAAGAGCCATGCTCACACAGACCGCCGTCCGCCCCGATCAATTCCGCCGCTTCGTGCCGGTCCCGCGCAACCCCCCGCCGCCAACCAGCCATGCTCTCGACGGCCCCAGTGAGCGCGAACCCCTCGCCCAATCCATGCATCTGATGGGCGCCGTCATGTCGTATCCGCGCAATGCGGAGATTTTCGGCGAAAACGAGCCCGCCGAATACCTCTACAAGGTCATCGCCGGCAGCGTACGCACCTACAAAATCCTCAGCGACGGCCGCCGCCAGATCGGCGGATTCTATCTGCCCGGCGACATTTTCGGGTTTCAATTCGCCGAGGAGCACAGCTTTTCGGCCGAGGCCATCACCGACGCGAAGGTGCTGGTCATCAAGCGCAGTGCGCTCACGGCGCTCGCCGGCTGCGATGCCGCGGTTGCCCGGCAGCTTTTTGCCCTCACGAGCCGCGAATTGCGGCGCATGCAGGATCGCGTCTTGCTGCTGATCAAGAGCGCGCAGGAGCGTGTCGCCAGCTTCCTGCTCGAAATGGCGGACCGCGCAGCGGCCGGAAATGTCGTGGAACTGCCGATGTCGCGCCAGGATATCGCCGATTATCTCGGCCTGACCATCGAGACCGTCTCGCGGACCTTGACGTGCCTGGAAAGCAGCGCGGCGATCGAGGTGCCGAGCTCGCGGCGTATCGTGTTGCGCAACCGATCCGCGCTGAACCGCCTCAACGGCTGAGTGGCAGCCGCGAGATTTCGCGGCAGCCGCCGGCCAATGTTGAAAGGCAGCGATCATGCAAGTGCGCGATGTCGTGACGCGGAACGTCATTTCCGTCGGGCCCCATGAGCCGCTGCTCCAGGCCGCGCGCTTGATGTTGCAGAACAGGATCAGCGGCCTGCCGGTCGTCGACGCCGCAGGCAACCTGGTCGGCATCGTCACGGAAGGCGACTTTCTGCGCCGCGGCGAGATCGGCACGCAACGCCGTCGGCCAAAGTGGCTCGAGTTTCTGCTCGGTCCGGGCCGGCTCGCCGCCGAATACGTGCAGGCCTCCGGCAGAAAAGTCGAAGAAGTCATGACCGCCGATCCCTGCACCGTCACCGAAGACGATTCGCTGGAGACGGTGGTCGAGCTCATGGAACGGCGCCGCATCAAGCGCCTTCCCGTCATGCGCGACGGCAAGATGCTTGGTATCGTCAGCCGCGCCAATCTCATGCATGCTCTGGCAAGCCTCGATCGCGATACGCAGGCCTCCATCGGTAACGACGCGGCGATTCGCGACGGCATCTTGAAGTCGCTTGGCAAACAGCCCTGGGCGCCGAACGTCAACGTCGTGGTCAAGAACGGCGTTGCGGAATTGTGGGGCACGATCACGGACGAGCGCGAACGTCAAGCTTGCATCGTCACGGCCGAGAATGTCGCGGGCGTCAACGAGGTGCACGATCATTTGGTTTGGGTCGAACCGATGTCCGGCATGGCGTTTCCGTCGGCGGAGGATGAAACCAAACCGCGGACGAAAGTGCCGCAGAACGCCGTTCACTGAACGCAGCACTGGCCCAAACAATCTTCGGCACGACCTCTTTCAATACGGCGACCATGATGCCCCGCACAACCTTTCTAGCGAACAGCCGAACCATGCGCCACGGCATCCTGACGGCCATTGTGCTCGCGGTTTTGCTGCCGCCGCTCGCCAGAAGCGAAACAGCGCTGTCGCCGGCCGCGCAAAGGGGACTCATCTTCGTGCGCACCTATTGCACGAGTTGCCACTCGATCGACAAGATCAGCGAAAGCCCGCTCAAGGTGGCGCCTCCGTTGCGCACGTTGCATCTGCGCTATCCGGTCGAAAGCCTGGGGGAATCGCTCGCCGAAGGCATCATCACCGGCCACCCGACGATGGCGCAATTTCAGCTCGATCCCGGCCAAGTCGCCGATGTCATCGCGTATTTGAAATCGCTGGAGCCGTGATCGGCCGCGCCTTTGCGAATGACCCTCTGCGTCGTCATGCGCGGGCTGACCCGCGCATCATGCTGACGCGCCGCGACTAGAGTTTGCACCGACCGCCTTTAAAATCGCTCGCCGGTCAAATCCGCGCTGACCAGCGAAGCGATTGATTTGAATCAACGCCAGTGCCGGATCGTCATGCATCCTCAGCACGTTTCGGCTCGTCGGCTGTCGCGGGGGAATCTATGGCGCTATCGCACGCACAAGCGAAATACATGACCTTCGGCGAAGGCGGCTCGGCGGTCGCATTTACCGCCCTTGCGATCTTCTCGATCGTGGTCGCGGCCAAGGCCTACGCGCCCGAATATGCCTTTCACGCCTACCTCTTCGCCGCCGGCAGCGTGGCCACGGTGTTTGCCATCGTCAATCGCTATTTCGACCGCGGCGCTCAAGCACCGCCGCTGGTGATCGACGGCAAGCCGAACTACAATATGGGGCCGGTCAAACTGGCAACGGTCTTGGCGGTGTTCTGGGGCATCGCCGGATTCGCGGTCGGCCTGTGGATCGCGCTCGAGCTCGCTTTCCCGGCGTTAAATTTCGACCTCTCCTTCATATCGTTCGGGCGACTGCGCCCACTGCACACCTCCGCCGTCATCTTCGCCTTCGGCGGCAATGTGCTGATCGCCACGTCCTTCTACGTCGTCCAGCGCACCTGCCGGGCGCGGCTGGTCGGCGATCTCGCGCCTTGGTTCGTGGTGCTCGGCTACAATTTCTTTATCGTCATCGCCGGTACCGGCTATCTGCTCGGCATCACGCAATCCAAAGAATATGCCGAGCCGGAATGGTACGCCGATCTTTTGCTCACCATCGTGTGGGTCGTGTATCTGCTCGTTTATCTCGGCACGCTGATGCGGCGCACCGAGCCGCATATCTACGTCGCCAACTGGTTCTATCTCGCCTTCATTCTCACCATCGCCGTCCTACATCTCGGCAACAACGCCGCCGTTCCGGTCTCCGTGTTCTCGCCCAAATCGTACATCGTCTGGTCGGGCGTTCAGGACGCCATGGTGCAATGGTGGTACGGCCACAATGCCGTGGGCTTCTTCCTCACCGCCGGCTTCCTCGGCATCATGTACTACTTCATCCCGAAACGCGCCGAGCGGCCGATCTACAGCTACCGCCTGTCGATCGTCCACTTCTGGTCGCTGATCTTTCTCTATATCTGGGCTGGCCCGCATCATTTGCACTACACCGCGCTGCCGGACTGGACGCAGACGCTCGGCATGACCTTCTCGATCATGCTGTGGATGCCGTCCTGGGGCGGCATGATCAACGGGATCATGACGCTGTCGGGTGCGTGGGACAAGTTGCGCACCGACCCAGTGCTGCGCATGATGGTGCTCTCGGTTGCGTTCTACGGCATGGCCACCTTCGAAGGGCCGGTGATGTCGGTGAAGGCAGTCAATTCGCTGTCGCATTACACCGACTGGACCATCGGCCACGTCCATTCCGGTGCGCTCGGCTGGGTCGGCTTCATCTCCTTCGGCGCGATCTATTGCCTGGTACCCTGGCTGTGGAATCGCCCGCTTTATTCGCTGCGGCTCGTCAACTGGCACTTCTGGATCGCCACCATCGGCATCGTCGTCTACGTCACCTCGATGTGGGTTGCGGGCATCCTCCAGGGCTTGATGTGGCGCGCCTACACCAGTCTCGGCTTCCTCGAATATTCCTTCATCGAGACCGTCGAGGCGATGCATCCGTTCTACGTGATCCGCGCGATCGGCGGCGCTTTGTTTCTCGTCGGCGCCCTGATCATGGCCTTCAACGTCTGGCGGACGATCTATCCGCGTGAACAGCTCGCTCCTGTAGCGAGCATGACGCCGGCCGAGTAGGAGGATCGCCAATGTCGATTGGTACTGCCCTTTGGCTGAAACACTGGATCCTCGAGCGCAATTCGATCCTGCTCCTGCTCGGGATTCTGATCGTGATCGCGATCGGCGGCCTGGTGGAGGTCGTGCCGCTGTTCTATTTGCGCAGCACGATCGAGACAGCCGTCGGCATGCGGCCCTATACGCCGCTCGAGCTTGCCGGCCGCAATATCTACGTGCGCGAAGGCTGCTACCTCTGTCATTCGCAGATGATCCGGGCGCTGCGCGACGAGGTCGAGCGCTACGGCCATTATTCGCTCGCCGCCGAGAGCATGTATGACCATCCGTTCCAGTGGGGATCGAAGCGCAACGGCCCCGATCTTGCGCGCGCCGGTGGCAAATATTCGGACGATTGGCACCGCGATCATTTGCAAGATCCGCGCTCCGTGGTGCCCGGCTCCATCATGCCGGCCTATCCCTGGCTGTTCACGACCGATCTCGATTTCAGCCATATCGCCGAGGACATGAAGGTACAGGCGCTGCTCGGCGTGCCCTATTCGGATGAGATGATCGCCAACGCGCTCGCCGACGTGCGCACTCAAACGACGGCCGACGCGCCGGACGCCGCCGCGCTTGCGAAGCGCTATCCGAAGGCGCAAGCGCGCGATTTCGACGGCAATCCGGCACGCATCACCGAGGCCGACGCGCTGATCGCCTATCTGCAAATGCTGGGAACGCTTGTCGACTTCAAGCTTTACGACGACAAAGCCAACATCCGCTGAGGAGAGAACCCGTGTCGCCGACCTATCAGTTCTTCGCAGAACTCGCCCAGACCTGGGGACTCATTTACTTCCTCGTGCTCTTCATCGCCGCGCTGATCTACGCGCTGTGGCCCTCACGTCAGAAGCAGTTTGACGACGCCGCGCGCCTGCCCCTGCGGGAGGACTGATCAATGTCCGGTCAAAAGAAAAAAGACGAGCCAAAGTCGCCGGCGACGGTTGGCACGACGGGCCATGAATGGGATGGCCTCCAAGAGCTGAATACGCCGCTGCCGCGCTGGTGGTTGTGGCTGTTTTACGCGACGATTGTCTGGTCCGTCGGCTACTGGGTCGTCTATCCGGCGTGGCCGCTGGTTTCCTCCTACAGCAACGGGCTGTTCAACTGGCACACGCGCAGCGCAGTCGCGACCGATCTCGTCGCGCTGCAGGCGCAGCGCGGCCCGATGATGACGCGGCTGGCCTCGGCCTCGCCGCAGCAGATCGAATCGACGCCGGAGCTGCTCGACTTCGCCCGCTCGCTTGGCCGCCGCGCCTTCGCCGATAATTGCGCGCCGTGCCACGGCGCCGGCGGCGGCGGCGCCAAGGGATACCCTAATTTGGTCGACAATGATTGGCTTTGGGGCGGCACGCTCGACGAGATCACCCAGACGATCCGGCACGGCGCCCGCGCCGGCGACGACGACGGCCATCAAGGCTCGATGCCGGCTTTCGGCCGCGACGGAACACTGAAGCCGACCGAAATCTCCACGGTCGCGGATTACGTCCGCTCGTTGTCCGGGCTACCGACCGCGCCCGGCGCCGATCTCACGCTTGGAGCGAAGATCTTTGCCGACAATTGCGCGGTCTGTCACGGTCCGCAGGGCAAGGGCAATCGCGACGTCGGCGCACCGAACCTGACCGACCAGATCTGGCTCTACGCGGCGGACAAAAAAACCATCATGGAAGGCATCACCAACGGCCGCGGCGGCGTCATGCCAGCCTGGGGCGGTAAGCTCGACGACGTGACCATCAAGGCGCTGACAGTCTTTGTGCACACGTTCGGCGGTGGGGAGCAATGACGAATGGATCCGGGTTGCGACAACGCGCTCGCGGTGCAGGCTGCCCGTTCGCCGCAGCTCGGGCCACCGGCGCTCGCCGCGCTTGCCGACGATGCCGCGCGAACGCCGCTGCGCGCTGGCGCACCCGAGCCCGATCCGCCGGATAACGAGCCGCTCTACGCCGCCCGCCAAAAGATCTATCCGCAGCGTGTAAGCGGAACTTTCCGGCGCGTGAAATGGCTGGTGCTGTTCGTTACGCTCGGCATCTATTATCTGCTCCCGTTCGTGCGCTGGGATCGCGGGCCGAATGCGCCGAGTCAGGCGGTTCTGATCGACTTCCCAAGCCGGCGATTCTATTTCTTCTTCATCGAGATCTGGCCGCAGGAGGTGTACTACCTGACCGGCCTGCTGATTCTTGCGGCGCTGGCGCTGTTCCTGATGAACGCCATCGCCGGGCGGGTATGGTGCGGCTATCTCTGCCCGCAGACGGTGTGGACCGATCTGTTCCAAGCCATCGAGCGCTGGACCGAGGGCGATCGCCGCGAACATCTGCAGCGCGACCGGCAGCCGTGGAGCGTCGATCGGCTGGCGCGGGCGGCAACCAAGCATTTCCTCTGGCTGATGATCGCGTGGTGGACCGGCGGCGCCTGGGTGCTTTATT
>Ga0181532_10001309_pt1 | contig 24388 bp, 21 predicted proteins | sample PEATcosm2014_Bin_33_FD_119768 | JGI IMG/M metagenome (GOLD analysis project Ga0181532, IMG submission 119768) | Peatland microbial communities from MTU Mesocosm Facility, Houghton, MI, USA - PEATcosm2014_Bin11_30_metaG | ecosystem: Environmental > Terrestrial > Soil > Wetlands > Peat | place... | reverse complement strand
TCACGAAAGGTGTCCGTTGTCGCCGACCAGGCCTCCGAAGCGGCGCTCGCGCTTCTGGAAGGCTTCGATGGCTTCCAGCAACTGGGTGCCGCGGAAGTCGGGCCACAGCGTTTCGGTGACGTAGATCTCGGCGTAGGCCACCTGCCACAGCAAAAAGTTGCTAAGGCGCATCTCGCCGCTGGTACGGATGACCAGGTCGAGTTCAGGCAGGCCGCTGGTATAAAGATGCCGTGCGATGGAGCGTTCGTCGATCCTCAAGTGTTCGACGCCGCCGTTGCGGGAAGCTTCGGTCACGAGCGCGTTGAAGCAATCGACCAGTTCGGTGCGCGAGCCGTAATTGAGCGCCAGGGTCAGGACCATGCCGGTATTGCGCTCGGTCATCTCGCGCGCCCACGACATGCGCTCCTGCACTTCCTGCGGAAGCTCCTGCTGCCGGCCGATATATTGCAGCCGGATGTTGTTCTCCATCAGCGTGGGCAGTTCCATCTTCAGATAGCGGCGCAGCAGGTTCATCAGGAACTGAACTTCACCCTTGGGTCGCTTCCAGTTTTCTGCCGAGAAAGAGTAGAGGGTGAGAGCAGGAATGCCGATGCGCGCCGCCGTCTCCACGGTAGAGCGCACGGCAGCGACACCGGAGCGGTGTCCCGCGATGCGGGGCAGGTGGCGGCGTTTGGCCCAGCGGCCGTTTCCGTCCATGATGATGGCGATGTGGTGGGGCAGCCGCTCCGGCTCGAGGCGGGCGTAAATCTCGGCCTCTTTGCGGTTCAGCCCAGCGGGCACTTGTGCGCGCAAAGCGTACCTCTAACCATTGTTGAAAGTAGCATACGCCACAATGGGTTGCAATGTAGTCGCGGCCACAGGTTTGCGAATTCGGCAGCCGGAAATGATCGATAATAAAAAGCTGATGAAAGTGGATGTGCAGTGCTATTCCGGTCGAAAGGCTGACGAGCGTCCGGTTCGCTTTCGGCTGGAGGGAAGGCTGTACGAGGTCGAGGCGGTGCTGGACCGCTGGTACGACCCCGACAGCGTCCTCTACAAAGTTCTGGCGGACGACGGCAATCTCTATATCCTTCGGCAGCAAGTATCGATGCCAGATGGAGCGTGGGAGCTGGTTTCGTTCCGCCAAGGAAGGGAATCGCCCTAAGAGGCAAGTCTCAGGTGAAGGAAGAAAATGCCGAGGGCGAGTACCCTCGGCGTTCTTCATTGTAACGGGTCGAGAATTCAGCTCAGCAAGGCAGTTATGCTCCGCGGTGCGGATGCATGACCATGTCCCGCACCTGCGCCAGCACGCTGGAAAGTTGCATGGCGTTCAGCTTGGAGGTGAATTCCACCAGTTCCGCGACGAACGGATCGGTGAGCAGTTCTGCGACCTCGTTTTCGCGTGAGGAGCCACAGTCACGCAGCAGGTCGGGCACCGTGACTTCCAGGGCCGCAGCCAGCCGTGCCAGCGATGACAATGTCGGCGTGGCTTTCTCGTTCTCGATCTTCGACACGTAGGTGCGCGGGACACCCATGCGCAAGGCCAGTTGACGCTGGCTGAGACCGCTGCGGTGGCGCAGGTCGCGGATCGCCTTAGCCACTTGCACCGCAGGCTCGCCGGATTCTTCCGGCTCCGGCGGCGGCGTTACAGCTGTGAGGATGGGCTCCGGTTCGTCCTCATCGAGTGACGTCCGGCAGCGTCGGCAAAGGTTGTTGTTGGTTCTGAATTGGACGAGATGGCAATCGTCGCATCTCACCACTTCCCGGGAATCCACGGGCGCGAGAGTCGTAGCCATTCAGGTTGTCGGAGTGCCAGAGCGGGCACAAACTACTTACGCGTACTGTGCAGCATTCAGTCTGATAGAGTCAAGTAAATTACGAATCACGATCGACAACAGCGAAAAGTCGCGGAAGGCGTTGACACTCTGAAGTGGAAGAGAGACCGCGAAAATTCAGGAGAAACGTGGAATGGAGCGCGCCGAGGCATGGTGTTTACTAACTGAGTTCACCCAGTCAGAAAGTTTGCGCAAACATGCTCTGGCCGTGGAAGCCTGCATGCGCGCTTATGCCCGAAAGCTGGGCGGCGATGAGGAGCTGTGGGGCCTCGTCGGCCTGATCCATGACTTCGACTATGAGAAATATCCCAGCGCGGACGAACATCCGTTCAAGGGCAATGAGATTCTGAAGGAGCGTGGTTATAGCGACGAGGTTCGCCGGGCGATCATGTCGCATGCCGATTACACGGGAGTGAAGCGCGAGACGAACATGGAGAAAGCGCTGTTCGCCTGCGACGAGTTGGCCGGCTTCATAACCGCGACCGCTCTGATCAAACCCGGCAAGTCGCTGGCGGAGGTCGATGCCAGGTCGGTGCGAAAGCGGATGAAGGACAAAGCCTTTGCCCGCTCGGTCAGCCGAGAGGACATCATCAATGGGGCGGCCGAACTCGGCGTCGAACTGGACGAGCACATCACGTTCTGTATCGAGGCGATGAAGAGCGTTGCGGGCGAACTGGGACTGGCGGGGAAGTGAAAGACGCTCTTCGCTCTTCGCCAAATCCTAAGACGGTTTAAAGCGGATTGGACACTGAATCAAATTGTGAAGACTAGGCTCGCCTCTGGCGAAAGGCGAAGCGCGAAAAACGAATCGCAAACAAAAGCGGCCCGTCGCGGCGGGCCGCTTTTGTTTTAAGTCTGGAGTCCCCAATCTCCCAACTGTGATTAATTGCTACTGGGCTGGTGTCTCCGCTTCTGCTTGCGATCCCCTCTGCAAGCGCTCGTTGATCTGAATGATTTCGTTCTGTCGCAGCTGATCGGCCGTGGCCTTTTGCTGCGTTGTCAGCACCGTGTTGTAGATCTGGCTCTCCACGGACTGCCTTTGCACGGCCAGCTGTGCCTGGATCTGGGCCTCCTGCGTGGCAATGGACTGCACCGTGGTCTGATTGAATGCACCACTGGCGGTTGCATTCAGCATCTGCACGTGCAGTTGTCCCAGCTGTTGCATCAAGGGACGGGTTGTGGCGCGCTGCGCCTGCATCAGGGTCTTGATCTGCTGCTTCTGCGCAGTTGTCAGATTGAGTAGAGTCGACATGTGGCCCATATATCCACCATGGCCACCCCACGCGCCCGGTCCTTGCGCATACGACAGCGCTCCCGTGCCGCAAAGCATCAATGCCAGCAAGGCAACGCCGCAAAACTTCGTCTTCATTTCTTGTTTCTCCTTCTCGACAGTTCGTCTGTCAATGGTGTGAACCCCGGCAGCCGGAATTCGACGGTAAAGTCTGGTTACGCGAACGTTAAGTTTTGTGAGCGTCATGCGGCCAATCTTGCCGTACCACCGATACCGCTCATCTATCGACTACTATTACCGTTTCCGTGATCAAGAGTTCCGGAAAGAAAGCGATATCCGGCGATTCCACACAGATTAAGAATTCCTGCTTTCGCTTTTTGCCGTAAGAACAAACGCCACGGCGAGGACCGTGGCGTTGTCACAAATGTACTTCAGGGAGAAACTTACCGGCTGAGTAGCGCCTCGGCAGCAGCTACCTTCGCCCGGTCGGATACTCTTTCCTTCTCGCCCACTTCGTCCAGCTGGAGCTGTTTGGTCTCTGGAGAATAGAGCAAGCTGCAGAAAGTCATGATCGCGCCAATCGTCAGGATGACGGCGGGCGAAAGCCAAATATCCTTGCCTTCAATAGCACGGATAAACGGGATGTTATGGGCCCAGACTGTATACAGCGGGAACCATGCTCCAAGGATTGCGCCTGCGGAATAGCCGAAACCTACTCCCGCTGCACGCCGCTTGGTTGGGAATCGTTCACAGAGATAGGCCGGGACTATGCCCCAGGCCAGCTTCAGCATGCCGGCCATGCAGGTTCCCAGAATTGCCATCCCAATGTTCCGCTCCAGCGCTGCATGGTACAACACGTAATAAACCGGGACGCCGAAGACCACCAGAAATACGCAGTACCATTGGGTCAGAATCTTGCGGCCCGTCCTGTCTGAGATCCAGCCGTAGAAGTTGTAACCCAGGAAAGACAGGAACAGCGCAAATCCGTAAATCAAACTGTAGGTTGTGGTATCAAAACCGCGTCCATCCAGAGTAAGAATCTTCGGCAAAAATCCGTAGACCGAGTAATCCGTCAGGAACAGGCCGGTCATGAAGAAAAAGACTTGCAGGAAATCCCACACCTGGGGACGCCGGAATAGACTGAGGAAAGGCGCCTTCTCGATCTTGCCCAGTGCTTTGGTCTTCTCGAATTCGGGCGACTCGTGCAGATTACCTCGAATCCAGAGTGCCAGGAACACGGGAACAACGCCGGTGATGAACGCTATGCGCCAACCGTACTGAGCCAGGATGGCTTTGCCGCACAAATAGGAAATCAGCGCAAAGACAAGAGAAGCGAGCACGTAGCCCGCGGGGAAGCCGGATTGAATAAACCCGCTTACGGCTCCGCGACGAGGCTGAGGAGCATATTCGATGGCGAAGGTATGGCCCACTGCGTACTCGCCTCCGAAGAAGCAACCCATGAAGAACCGCAGCACGCAATACAAAACGTAGGCCGTCACGCCAATCTGTGCATAGGTGGGAAGGAACCCGGACAGCAGTGACATAACTCCGACGCCGCCTATGGTGAACATCAACAGGAAACGGCGGCCGATCTTATCGGCGTAGGCTCCAAAGAATGCGGAGCCGACCGGACGAGCGGCCATGGTGATCGAGTATCCAAGTACGACGGCGATGTATTGCCATAGCACGCTGCCCTTGGGTGAGATGAAAATCTTGCCCAAGATCGGAGCCATAACAATGACCATTGCCATGTCATACGCATCCAGCATGAATCCCAGGAACTGGGAACTCATGGCCATCTTTGTATCTTTGGAAAGGTGTTGCTGCGCCGGCATAGAAACTCCTGGAAGAAGAAGATGGGCCGTAATGGAACTAGACTAAACAGCTCCTGCAAAAACCTTGGCGACACCCGTCACGGACGGTTGTGATGAATGACACATCATCCGCCGGCGATGCACTCCCACCAAAGTTGCAAACTCCCGAGCACGAGCCATCCGTCCGGCGCTGCCGGGCAAATGCCGTTTTACCTGGCTTTGACCGGACTGGATTCGCGCCAGCCACTAGCTTCCGCTCGATTGTGCCTGCCATCACAAACGCTTGTGACTAACCTCCGCGTCTGACGCTCACCGCTGTTCTAGATTCAGGTTAAGTGCGGTTTCACCCGGGACTCTTCTGCCGCGTCGAGAAACTGCGCTCCGTCGATGGCTTGGCCGACAGGCGAAGGGAAAATAATGGCTACAACTCTTCTTGCTCCCGTGCAAATCTCCTCGGAAGACATCCAGTTAGCATTACAAGGATTTGTCGCCAGGGACCGCATCCTGGTTCGGCCGATCGATGTGATTGCCTATGCTTCCGATGCCAGCTTTTATCGCTTGATACCCAAAGCTGTGGTGCTGGCAAAGGGCCTTGAGGAGATCCGCGCGCTGTTTGCGCTGAGTCAACAGACGCACATTCCACTGACCTTCCGCGCGGCTGGAACCAGCTTGTCGGGCCAGTCGATCTCCGACGGATTGCTGGTGGAAGTAGCGCGCCACTGGCGTGAGCTACGAGTGGAAGAAGGTGGCAGCAAGATCCGCGTACAGACAGGCGTCATTGGGTCGCGCGCCAACCAGGCGCTGGCGCTCTACGGCGCGAAGATTGGACCCGATCCGGCCTCCATCGCCACCTGCACCATGGGTGGAATCCTCGCTAACAATTCCAGCGGGATGTGTTGCGGCGTCGAACAGAACGCCTATCACACGCTTAATTCCATGACCTTCATGCTGCCGTCGGGAACCGTTATCGATACTGCGCTGCCCGGTGCGGACGACGAGTTTCACGCCCGCGAACCAAAGCTGGCGCGCGGTATTTTGGATCTGAAGGCGAAGCTGGAGCGGAATTCGGCCTTGCGGGATCGTGTCCGCAACAAATACCGGACGAAAAACACTACCGGTTATTCGCTGAACGCCTTTCTCGACTTCGACCGCGCGGTCGATATCTTCCAACATGTGCTGATCGGTTCCGAAGGCACGCTGGCCTTCATTGCGGAAGCGGTGATGAATACCGTGCCCGATCTCCCCGTGAAATACACGGGTCTGCTATTGTTCCCCGATCTGTATGCGGCAGCGGCGTCGATCGTCCCTCTGCGGCAGGCGGGAGCCAAGGCGCTGGAGATCATGGATCGCGCTTCGTTGCGCTCGGTAGAGAACAAGGCCGGCGTTCCCGCCTCGCTTCGTTCGCTGCCCGACGGGGCCGCCGGATTGCTGGCGGAGTTTCAATCGGCCGACGAAGCCGAACGCACGGACCTGGAGGCACTTGCCGCGGAAGCCATCGGCGGACTCAAGCTGTTCGAGCCGGCACGCTTTACCCACGTTGCAGCCGAACAGGCTTTGTTGTGGCAGATACGGGCTGGGATGTTCCCGTCGGTCGGTTCGGTACGCAAGAGCGGGACGACCGTGATCATCGAAGATGTTGCCTTCCCGGTTGAAGCCCTGGCCGACGCAGCGCACGATTTGACGGGACTCTTCCGCAAACATGACTATGACAACGCCATCATCTTCGGCCACGCAAAGGACGGCAACCTGCATTTCGTCATCACCCAGGCCTTCAACAGCCAGACGGCGATCGACCAGTATGCGTATTTTATCGATGACGTGGTGAAGCTGGTGGTCGAGCGCTATGACGGAGCGCTCAAGGCCGAACACGGTACCGGACGCAACATGGCGCCGTTCGTCGAGACCGAGTGGGGACCTGCCGCCTACGAAATCATGCGGCGGCTGAAAGAGCTGGCCGACCCTGACAATCTGTTGAACCCGGGCGTCATCATCAATCCTGACCGCCAGGCCCATCTTGCCAACTTGAAACAGCTTCCATCCGTGGAGCCCGAGATCGACAAGTGCATTGAGTGCGGTTTCTGCGAACCAAAATGCCCCAGCCGCGAACTGACGCTGACGCCGCGCCAGCGGATCGTTGTCCGGCGCGAGATGGCTCGATTGCAGGACGGCAACAATCACTCCGAACTCTATGGCAGCCTGGAGCGTGAGTTCCCGTACATGGCGCTCGACACTTGCGCCACCGACGGCCTCTGCGCCACTGCATGTCCCGTGGGTATCGATACCGGACAACTGGTCAAGCGCTTCCGCAGTGCTCGCGTCTCCCCTAGAGCGCAAGCATGGGCAGCGCACATCGCCAACAACTTCCGGTTGACCGAGCGGCTATTGCGGACGGCCTTGCGGCTGGGACATGCAGCCCAGAATGTAATCGGCCCCGGCGGAATGCGCTCGGTTACAGCGGCGATGAAGCGCGTTCTGGGCGACAACCTCAGCGGATGGATGCCGGATACTCCTTACGCAGCTGGCGCCGTGCCGAGGACGCAACGCGCGCGAGCGGTTGCGGTTTACTTTCCCTCCTGCATATCGCGCGTGATGGGACGTTTGCCCGGCGAGCCCGCTGACCGTTCGCTGATGGAGGTGATGGTTGATGTCGCCGGCCGCGCCAATGTTCCGGTTTTCATTCCGCATGATGTGGCCGGCACATGCTGCGGAACGCCGTTCTCCTCGAAGGGATTTACCCGCGCTCATGCCATTGCCGTGAATGCTGCGGTTGAGAAGTTCTGGAAATGGTCGGAGAAGGGAAAACTGCCCATCGCGATCGACACCAGCCCCTGTACCTATGGCTTCAAGAACGCCCGGCCTTACCTCACACCGGAGAACCAAACCCGTTTCGACAAGATGGTGTTTCTCGACAGCATCGAATTCGTGCACGACGAACTGCTGCCTAAGTTGCAGATCAAGTCGAAATCGCGTGCTGTCGCGCTGCATCCCGTATGTTCGGTGACGAAGATGGGAATCGGCGCGAAGCTGGAAGCGATTGCGCGCGCCTGCAGCGGGCAGGTTACGATCCCGCTCGACGCGGGTTGTTGCGCATTCGCCGGTGATCGGGGATTTCTCTTTCCTCAGCTGACGGAATCGGCCACGAAGCACGAGGCGGCTGAGATCAAGGCCCAGCATCCGGACGAGTGCTATTCCAGCAGCCGGACTTGCGAGATCGGCATGACTCGCGCCACCGGACAAATCTATCGCTCCTACATGTATCTGCTGGAGAAGGCGACGCGATAAATCTGGGTTAGACTCGATGCAGCGATGAGGACAGTCGGCATCCTCGGCGGGATCGGGCCTGAGTCCACGGTGGAGTACTACCGCGGAATTATCGCCGGCTATCGCCAGCAGAGGCCCGACGGCAGCTACCCTTCCATCTTCATCAACAGCATTAGTGTGTCGAAGCTGCTGGGCTGGATGGACGCGGGACAGCTCAGTGAAGTCGTCGATTACCTGGCAGAGGAGTTACAGAAATTGGTGCGGGCGGGCGTCGACTTCGGCATTATCGCCGCCAATACTCCGCACATTGTTTTCGACGACCTGCAGCGCCATTCGCCGATCCCGCTCATCAGCATTGTCGAGGCCACTTGTGCGGAGGCGAAGAAGCAGGGAATTCGCACGGCAGGACTACTGGGCACGCGCTTCACAATGCATGCGTCCTTCTATCCTGATGTTTTCCGGCGGGAAGGAATTACGGTGGTTGTGCCGGGCGACACCGAGCAGGCTTACATCCATCAAAAATACGTCGGCGAATTGCTGGCGAACACGTTCCTTCCAGAGACACGGGCAAGGGTGCTGGAGATCATCCAGCGCATGAGGGAACAAGAGCAGATCCAGGCTGTCATTCTGGGCGGAACGGAACTGCCGTTGCTCCTGCGCGACAACACTGCATGTGGTATCCCGCTGTTGGACACAACGCAGATTCATGTCCAGGCGGTTGTCGCGGAATTGCTGGCGTAGCTCAAGTCAGGGGATTGCGTGTCCCTGGAATTCATGCCCCGGCAGAATACCGCTTGAGTTCGTCTGGAAATCTGCAGTAAACTGCGTCAACTTGCCGGGCGAAGATCCTTGCCGCAGGGCCGCCGCATTCCACAGCGCTGGACAGGAGAAGCTATGGACGCTATTCGGTTCGTGACGCACCGGGACCAGCGAATTCTACTGTTGGATTTTACGGAAAGCACAACGGAAGAAGTTGGGGAACTATCGAGCCGTGTGCCGGAGGTGATAACCCGCGAGCCGAAGGGTTCTGTGCTTGTGGTTGCCGACTTCAGTGGCGTCAAGTTCAGCCGCGAAGCCGTCGAACGGATTAAGATCGCCACTGCGCTCGACCGGCCGCACATCAAACGCGCGGCGTGGGTGCTTACCGAGAACCTGCCCAAAGCCCTCTACGATTCCATCCGCAGCTTTTCCGCTCGCGAATTTCCGGTTTTTGATACTCGGGAAAAAGCTATGGACTACCTGGTGAGCTAAGGATGCCTCACCGGCGGTTTGTATTTTCCTGATGCGGCGTAAGCACGGCGGCTACTTCTTCGCTGGCGCCGACTTGGCAGGAGCCGAACGTGTGCCCTCAAGCACCGAGCCGGTGCGATGCGAGTGGCGCGCCGTAAACACCGAAAGCGTGATGGAGGTGACCATGAAAATGATCGCCGCCCAGGTCGTCGCTTTGGTCAGCACCGTTGCGGTAGTGCGGCTTCCGAATGCAGTCTGGCTGCCCATGCCGCCGAAAGCGGCAGCGATATCGCCGCTTTGCCCGCTCTGCAGCAGCACCACGATAATGAGGAAGGCACAGACAATAATGTGAACAACGGTAATCAGGGCAACCATGTAGTTCTTAACTCTCTCTTCCGGCGGGCCTCAGGCTCATCAGGCACCTCCAGAATGGTATCATCCCCGGCCTCGGCTGTGAAGCTGCTGTACGGCTCGACCCGTTCGGGTGCGGCCTCCAACGGCACAATCTTCAAGTGAGACTACTGAGGCTCGAGATGGGCTTTGATCTCGCTTTATGACTTTCAAGGAGGCAATGACCGCCAGAACCCGCGGGCCGTAAGTCTGCATTGTTTTTGAAAGGGCACGGCTTCAGCCGTGCCGCAAGAATCCCTGTCGGGCGGCGGCTTTAAGCCGCTGAGGGGAAGACCTTCCCACAAACATCGTGCCTTAGAGTTGTGATACGAAATTGCGGGGACGCCACACTATAGTTCCGAGGACCATTCCGCCTTGACCGACTCCTAGCATCGATGCCGGATGGCCGTCCTTTCGCCTGCATTTGGCGAAATGGTGGGAGGCCGATCTCCCGATTTCGATTGAAGGTAATTTCACACAAAAAAGTAAAAAAGCGTGTTGCATACAAAGGACTTAAATCAAGATATTGATAACAACGGTTTACACTTGACGGCAACTTGTTTATTATCAGCAGCTTGCGAGATTCCTTGCAAAATATTCATCTCGCTGGACTTAAATGCAAGCTGTTCCATGCAAACGACTTAACCCATGGCAAGGTAAACCCATCCGTCCAATCCCCTTCTCCGTTTTCAAAGAACTCTCGGTCCGGCAAAGTGCTAAGCCCTTCGCCAGACCGTCGGACACTAAGCCCAACATATCAGCGTGAAGCATGACCGCGGCTTGTCAAGATTACGAAAGTACATGTACCACTGGCGGTGTCATCCTGGGTGAGGCACTTTTCCACGCTTAGCGCTGCAAGTTTGCCTGGGAGTTTCGTTCAATCCTCGAAAGCAAAGTCATTGAGTAGTAGCCAGGGCGCTCCGCAAGCGGCCTGGACGGGAGGCCTCATGAGTAAGCGTCGGAAGGTGTTGTGGGCAGCGGCAGTTCTGCTTCTGCTATTTCTTGCAGCCATCAGCATGTCTAACTTGATGCAATCGCGCCTGGGCCCACAAGAGGCCGCCCTCTCCAGCCCACGGCCGAGCACAGCGGCTGAACTCCAGTTCACGGGCTCGGAACATCTCGCGCTCCTTCAGACGAATGCGGCCTCCGACAGCGAAAGTCCCTCGGTTCTCGATAGGAAGCTGATCCATAACGCCGAGCTGGCATTGACGGTCGTAGACGTCCGCACGGCTGCTGAGCAAATTCGGAGAATCACCCAAGCGGGCCGGGGCGAAATCAGCAATCTGGAAATCACCGAGGCCGGCGGCGGACCCGTGTCCGCGACGCTCGTGGTCCGCGTGCCGGCATCGGGACTGGAAAACGCTCTGACGGAATATAAGAAGCTGGCGGTGCGCACCGACCATGAGCAGGTCAGCGGGCGCGATGTCACACGGGAGTTCTATGACAACGAAGCCCACATGCGTAACCTACGAGCGGAAGAACAACAGTACTTGACGATCATGAAGCAGGCGCACACCGTGTCCGATACCTTGGAGGTATCGCAAAAACTCAGCGATGTACGCGACAGGATCGAGCGGCTGCAGGCGCAAATCCAGGTCATGACCCACGATATCGAGATGTCGGCGGTGAGCATTACCCTGACGCAGGAGTCTGACACACCGGTACTTGGCATCCGGTGGCGGCCCTTGTATAACGCCAAAATTGCGACACGCGAGCTGCTGGTGGGCCTGGGCGAATGGACGGATTGGGTGATAGCGGTCCTCATCAAGCTGCCGCTGATCCTTTTATGGGCGCTGACCGTCGGTGCGCTCCTGTGGGTCGTCTGGAAGGTTGGCCGGGCAGTTTGGCCGCGGTTCCTGAAGAACGCGGGCAAGGCACAATGACCCAGCTTTCTGGTCCTCCAGCGTCTCGGACATCAGCCGGGTGCCCCGGGCCTCGCGCTGTTCGAGACCCGGGAAGTCGATCATCAATCACTCCTGCCCCACGGGCGCGGTATAAGAAAGCCCACCGCTTCAGCGGTGGGAAAGCTTACATTAGGTCCTGAGTGCCCCGGGCATGGCACAAGTGCCCTGCTGGCCCGAAACCAATTCGCAGCCTCTAGCATAAAACAATTCCGCCCGTCAGACGACACACACCGCGAAACTGACCCACCGTTCGTTTGACTTACTCGTCTCACACTCAGTAACGTTTTAGTCTGTAACAACTTGCTTGGAGGCATAATGAAGCGCTGGTTTACCAGGCTGGCAGGCTTGCTCCTGCTGTCGGCCGCATTGCCGCTGGCGGCGCGGAATCCGCAGCCGGCTTCGACGTCCGCCGCGCAGTCCCAGTCAAGCTCGCTTGACGTCTCCTCCTACGAGAAGCGCGTCACCGTCAAGACGCTGCCCAATGGCCTGACCGTCGTCCTGTGGCGACGGCCGGAAGCGCCGGTCTTCTCGTTCTTCACCATGGTCGATGCCGGCTCGGCGCAAGATCCGCTGAATGAAACCGGCCTGGCTCACATGATGGAGCACATGGCGTTCAAAGGCACACCCGACATCGGCACCAAGGATTACGCTGCCGAAAAGCCCGCGCTGGAGAAAGTGGAGCAGACTTATGCTGCCTACAATGCTGAGCGCATCAAGCGCGTCGGACAAGACCCGCAGAAGCTGGCGCAGTTGAAGCAAGCCTGGCAGGACGCCATCAAGTCCGCCGATCAGTATGTCGTCAGGAACCAGTTTTCCGAGGTCCTCGAGGCGCACGGCGGCGTCGGCGTCAACGCCTTCACCAACTATGACGAGACCGCCTACATGTACTCGTTGCCGTCGAACCAGATTGAGCTGTGGGCGGCGCTGGAATCCGATCGCATGAAGCATCCCGTTTTCCGCGAGTTCTACAAAGAGCGCAGCGTGGTGATGGAAGAGCGCCGCATGAGAACGGACAGCCAGCCGACTGGCCGTCTGGTCGAGCAGTTCCTCGGCACCGCGTTCATGGCAAATCCGTATCATCGCCCGACGATCGGCTACGCGTCGGACCTCGAGAGCTTTTCCGCCACCGACGCGGCTGAGTTCTTCCAGCACTATTACGTGCCCAGCAACATGGTGATCGGATTGGTCGGCGATCTTGATCCCGACCAAGTATTTCCCATCATCGAGCGTTACTTCAGCCAGCTTCCCGCCGCGCCGAAGCCGACCGAAACTCACACCATTGAGCCGCCGCAGAACTCGGTTCGCGCGGTCACGCTACAGGACCCATCGCAGCCCTTCTATCTCGAGGGCTATCACCGGCCCAGTTATCTGGCGCCTGACGATGTCGTCTACGATGCCATCTCCGACATCATGTCCAACGGACGAACTTCGCGCCTCTATCGCTCGCTGGTGCGCGATCAGCAGATTGCCGCCTTCGCCGCCGGCTTCACCGGATTTCCCGGCAACAAGTACGCTCACCTGTTTGCGTTTTACGCCGTACCGGTTCCCGGCCACACCAACGCCGAATTGCAGAAGGCCTTCGCCGACCAGATCCAGAAGCTGAAGACGCAAGACGTGACCGACGACGAGCTGCAGATGTTCAAGACGCGCACCAAGGCCGACCTGATCCGCGGCCTCGCCAGCAATGAGGGCCTCGCGGAACAACTCGCCATCTATCAGACGCGCTATGGCGATTGGCGCGAGCTCTTCCGCTACCTCGATCGCGTCGACAAGGTGACCAAGGCTGACATTCGCCGCGTAGCCAACCAGGTCTTCCAGGACAACAACCGCACGGTAGGCATCATCCAGACGCAGACCGCGTCCAATCAGCCCGGTTCAGGATCGGTAGCCGGCAAAGGAGCGGAACAGCAATGAGCGCTCGCATCCAATCTTGTTCGGGTAGTGCGGCGCTTCAGCGCCGCGTCTATGTCATAAAAAATGAATTGTCATCACGAGGCGACTTTAGTCGCCGAGGGGTCTGGTTTTCTCTGTCGGCGCTCTTGTGTTTGCTGTTGCTCGCGTCTTTCGCTCCCGCGCAGCAACTCACGCCCTGGAACAAAATCCAGGCGCCTCCGCTTCCCGCGTTCACGCCGCCCGAGCCCACGCGAATTCAACTCGCGAACGGCATGGTCATCTTCCTCCAGCCCGATCACGAGCTGCCTCTGATCAGCGCGACGGCTCGCATTCGCGGCGGCTCCATCTCCGAGCCGCCAACCAAGATCGGCCTCACCGATATCTACGGCGATGTCTGGCGCACCGGCGGGACGAAGACCAAGACCGGCGACCAGATGGACGACTTTCTCGAAGCTCGCGCTGCCAAGATCGAGACCGACAATCAGTCTGACTCGACCAGCATCTCGCTCAACTGTCTGAAGGGCGACTTCGACGCAGTCTTCGACATGTACCTCGACCTGCTGCACAACCCTGAGTTTCGCCAAGACAAAATCCAGCTCGCCAAGCAGCAGATGTACACCAACATCTCGCGGCGCAATGACGACGTCGACTCCATCGTCCATCGCCAGATGCTCATCATCGCCTACGGCAAGGACAATCCCTACGCGCGCGTGCCCGAGTACGCGACGGTCGCCGCCGTCAGCCGCCAGGACCTGCTGAACTGGCATCAGCAGTACGTCCATCCCAACAACATCATCTTCGGCATCAGCGGCGACTTCGATCCTCAGGCCATGGAAGCCAAGCTGCGAGCGGCCTTCGAGTCCTGGCCGAAAGGCCCGCAGGCGCAGGATCCTGATATCAAGTTCAGCGAGCCGAAGCCTGGCTACTACTTCGTCCGCAAAACCGACGTCAACCAGACCAGCATCAGCATGCTCGACCTCGGCATCGAGCGCAGCAATCCTGACTATTACGCGGTCACAGTGATGAACGAGATCTTCGGCGGTGGCTTCTCCTCGCGCCTGGTCAACGATCTGCGCTCCGCTCGTGGCTTGGCTTATGTGGTCGGCGGCGGCGTGGGTTTTGGCTGGAACCATCCCGGCATCACCAACATCGAGATGCAGACCAAGAGCTCCACCACCGTCGAAGGCATCGTGGGCATGGACGACGAGATAGACGGGCTCGTGAAAAACGCGGCTACACCCGAAGAGCTCAAGCGCGCCAAAGACGACATCCTGAACTCCTTCATCTTCCAGTTCGACTCGCCTGAAAAAGTACTGCGCGAGAAGATGGCCTATGAGGCCTATCACTACCCGCTCGACTTTCTGGAGCGCTACCGTAGCGAAGTGGAGAAAGTGACCGCCGAAGATGTCTCGCGCGTCGCACGAAAGTACGTGCACAAGAATCAGCTAGCGGTGCTTGTAGTGGGGAACGACGCGGAGTTTGACAAGCCGCTCAGTTCGCTCGGCCCAGTGCAGAACGTCGACATCGCCATCCCTCCGCCTCCGGCGGGAATGATGGGTCCGGGAGGTCAGTAAGGGGGGTGGCGACGACCTGGTATCGTCTACGCTGGCCGTAAGCGCTTAAGCTTTATGCGATCAGCGCGGACGTGGGCCACGTCGTATTGTGCCTGTTGCACCAGCCAGCTTTCAGCGGTGCTGCCGAAAACCTTGGACAGACGCACAGCCATTTCGGGAGATATGCCGCGCTTCCCGTTCACCAGTTCCGATAGTGTTGTGCGCGTCACTCCAAGGGCCGCAGCCGCTTGCGTAATCGTCAAGCCTAAAGGCTCAATGCACTGCCGTAGGACAGAGCCTCCTGGATGAGGCGGATTCTTCATCGGCATCGCTCAAACTCCTCTCAGTGATAGTCCGCGTAATCAAGGTCGAACGCCTCATTGGCGGCAAAGCGGAAAATGACCCTCTAATTTCCGCGACGGTCACGGCCCAAAATCCTTTCCTATCGCCCTTCAGAGAATGCAATCGAAAGCCGGGCAAGTCCATGTCGGAAGGTACACGAGCGGCATCTAGCCGGGCGAGAATGTCACGCAGTTTTGTGGCGTGTTCAGCAATTACTCCACACGCGTCATCGCCTTCATAGAGACGTTTCAGCCCCTTGTGGCGAATCGACCGGATCATGCCGCACCGTAACGCGTTACGTTACGCATGTCAACACCGGCTAAGGAGAGAATGGAAACGAAATTTGGCAACAGAATCCATGCGCACATAAAACAGAATCTATGAAGATCACCCTGACCATCGATGATGAGTTCCTCGCCCTCGTCCGCAAGAAAGCCGAGTCAGTCGGCAAGGCCATCAATCAGCTCATCCGCGACTACTTGGAGTCGATAACGGGTGGCGACAATCCTGAGCGCAGCATCGAAGAACTCAACCGCCTGTCTGGCCGCGGCCACTCGCGCGGCTGGCGATTCAGCCGGAGCGAGATTCATGAGCGATCGTAGTTCTGCGGCACGAAATCGCCATGCGACCCCGGTAAGATAGTTCCATGTCCTCCGCGTCCCGCCACCCGCCCGGCCAGAACCTGCTCATCGACGCCGACGACACGCTCTGGGAAAACAACATCTACTTCGAGCGCGCCATCGCCAACTTTATCTCCTTCCTCAACCATCATGAGTACACGCCTGACCAGGTACGCGAAGTGCTCTACGATGTCGAGCGCGAAAACATCCGTCAGCACGGCTACGGAATGCACAGCTTCGCGCTGGCCCTGGTCAAATGTTTCGAGCAGCTATCGGTCGAGCCGCTCACCCCCGCGTTGCACGAAACCATTCACGGCATCGCCTACACCATCGCCGAGCATCCCATGGAACTGCTGCCTGAAGTCGCGGAAACTCTCGCCGTTCTCGCGCAGCGCCATCATCTCTTCCTGGTGACCAAGGGCAACATCACCGAGCAGACGGGCAAATTGGAGCGTTCCGGACTCAAGGAACATTTCACCGCGATCGAGGTCGTCGCCGAAAAGAACGCTCACGCCTACAATTCTCTGGTCGAAAAATATGCTCTGGTGCGCGAGCAGACTTGGATGATCGGCAACAGTCCCAGCTCCGACATCAACCCTGCGCTCGAGGCCGGCCTGCACGCCGTCTTTGTCCCCCATCGCAACACCTGGATGCTGGAGCGCGGTGACCTTCGCCCCGGCATCGGCAACGGCCGCCTGGTCGAGGTCGTCAGCTTTGGCCATCTTCGCAATTTCTTCTGATGCATCGACCCCGCGTGTGATCTGCCCACCACGGTAGGCGAGCACGGAGGAACTGCCTTGAAGGGGCGCAGCTTTAGCTCCGCCGTTTGCAAGCTCCCTTTATCTTGTCATCCCGAGGCGGCGATATCAGGGCTCCCGGCAAGCGCCGCCTTTGCGCTTGCTGGGATGGTCAGCCGCCGAGGGATCTGCGGTTCAACATTTTAAGCAGCCTGTGCAGCCGTGCCGAACGATGTCTTATAGTGGTGATCATGCCAATCCATAAACGCGTGCAATCCAAGTCCTCCCACAAATCTCCGAAGAACCGCCTCCAGCTGCACTCGTCCAAGGTCGTCTTCCGCGGCAAGGTGTTCAGCGTAACCTCAGACAAGGTGAAGGAGCCCAACGGCATTGTCGCTCGCCGCGATGTCGTTCATCATTCCGGTTCGGTTGTGATACTTGCCATCGACGAAACCGGCGCCGAGCCGCGGGTCCTGCTGGAGCGTCAGTATCGCTACGCGACCCGCGATTATCTGTTGGAGCTGCCCGCCGGCAGCCTCGATCCGGGCGACAAACCGCTCGCCGCCGGCAAGCGCGAATTGCTCGAGGAAACTGGCTATCGCGCCCGCCAATGGAAGCGCGGGCTTCGCTTCTACCCCAGCCCGGGATTTCTGGACGAGATCATGACCATCTACCTCGCCCGCGGCTTGACCGCCGGCGACGCTCAGCCGGAAGCCGATGAGAGCATTGAATACCAGCTCGTTCCTCTAGCTCAGGCGATCGAGATGGTTCTCTCGGGAAAAATTCGCGACGGCAAGACCATCTCCGGGGTGTTTTGGCTGGCCGAGTCCTTGCGTCGGAACCAGCTGTAACCGACTAAAGTGACGCTGGGACCAGGGGATTTTGCGTAGCCTGACTCCGTCAAAATGTCGAAAAACCAGCCAAAAATGCGCCCCTTGGCTATATACTCTCTTTACAACACCACGAACCGGAAGCATACTTAAGACAGGCAGTTCAAGCAGGCTCCGAACACCGTGCCAATGGCTCACGTGGAAGATTCCCCAATCCAGACCTTGGCTTCTGGGCTCAACCTGATGGACGCAATTCAATACCAGCGCCCCCCTGTGGCGCTGTTGGGCTTTGCCGGGAGGAAGATAGAAAGTGAGACTTAAAGGGACCGTAAAGTGGTTCAATAACGCGAAAGGCTTTGGCTTCATCGGCCGTGACGATGGCAGCGCGGATGTGTTCGTCCATTACAGCGCGATCAACTCAGAAGGCTACAAGAGCCTGCAGGAAGGCGACCAGGTTGAATTCGAGATCGTCGACGGCCAAAAGGGACCACAAGCCGGCAATGTGACCATATCGCAGCAGCACGTCTAACCGACCTGCCTTGAAGAAGCCCAGCCGCCAGGTTGGGCTTTGTTTTGCCCGACGGTCGCTCTTGCGGTCGGCGGTTTTGAAGGGGCACGGCTTCAGCCGTGCCGACAGAAGCCCATGTTTTTGTCATCACGCGCCGATTTAGTCGGTGAGGGATCTGCTTTGTCCCGCCTTGGCTTTTTCACTCACCACAAGATCTGACTGCTGACGCCGGTCAAGCAGTAATACGGGTCGCCAGACCTTGCCAACCCAGCGCGCGAATCGCAGATTGTCGCGTCCCCCGTCCAGCCATAAGGATCCACCGGAACGCAGTCATAGCCTGGTCCCACCTCGCCGTCGATACACACATCCGCACCGCGCGCGCCAAAACGCGTGAACACCATGAAGCTCGGCACCACCTGGTCCACCTCGAAGTGCAGGTGGGGCAGGAAATGGTAAATGGGCGGAGCTGTCTTGCCCGACAGCGCGACCAGGCATCCCGCCTGAACCTGCGCGCCCTCGTCCAGAGGCAGCCACACCGTCGCCGCACATCCCGGCTGCGGGTCGGGATCGTTCACCGGCATCTGCTGCTGGCCAATGTACGTATCGAGATGAAGATAGTAGAAGAGATACGGCGGCACGCTGCCCTGCGCATGCTCGGGCACAATCTCCATCACATGATAGGCCGCCGCGGGATAGCCCAGTCCCACAATCCTGGTCGGATAATGAATCGTGCCGCTGACGGCTGCGTAGATTTGCGTGTCCATCGCCGCCACGTAATCAATGTCGGGGTGCCCATCGTAGAACAGATGATTCGGCGTTCCTCAGCCTGCGTAGGTCATGTCGGGCGCCAGCGATATCGGCGGCGGGTCCCGCTCGTCGAGCACCTCGTAGCCCGCGTTGCAACCACATCCAGAATCGGGATTCCCGGCCCGTAGATCGCCGTCGTTCCGGTGAATGCAACCACCGTGTCATCGCACGAGTAGACGCCATACTGCTGCGTGGTCGAGTTGAACATGGAATGATCGAAGACCGAGTTCGTCATCGCCGTACAAGGGTTGCGGCCAGGGCGAATGCCCTCAAGACGAGCAGCAGCGGTGATGGCAGTCGCATCTGATTATCCCCGCGAAGAGCGAAACGCGGCCTTCCTACGCCCCGCAACACTTCTTATACTTCTTGCCGCTGCCGCAGGGACACGGATCGTTACGCCCAACCTTGTCGCCGCGGACAACCTGCTGAACCGTGCCCATCTCGCCCGCGCCCGCCATCCGCGCCTGTTCCAACTCGCGACGCTTGCGGCGCTGAAAGGCTTCTTCCATGTCGTCCATGGACGTGGTCGCGCGTCCGCGAACTGGCCCCGCGCTGAACGCCCCTACCTGCTCGCCGTTGAAATCGCCTCCGGCGCTCACGGTCTGCGGCTCACGCCGCTGTGGCGCTTCGATGATCTGCATCAGGTACAGATACCTGACGGTCTCTTCCTCGAAGCGCTCCATCATGGCTTCGAACATGTCGAACGACTCGCGCTTGTACTCCACCAGCGGATCGTGTTGGCCGTAGCCGCGCAGTCCAATGCCTTCGCGCAGGTGGTCCATGCTGAGCAGGTGGTCTTTCCACTGCTGGTCGATGACACTTAGCATGATGATGCGCTCGTGGTGACGCATCGCCTCCAGGCCGATCAGCTGCTCCTTGGCTTCGTAACGCTCTTTCAGCTTGTCGAAGATCGAGTCGCCCAGTTCCTGCCGGTTCAGCTTTTCGGGGTCGATCCCTTCTGCCGTGATGTCCACACCAAAGCGCGTGAAGATCTGGTTCTTCAGACTCTTCAGGTCCCAGTCCTCGGGGCGCGTATCCTTGCCGGCGTACTTGTCAAGCAGCCCGCCGAGAATGTCACGAACGTAATCCTCAAGAATCAGTTCCTTCTGGTCGAGTCCTTCCAGCAACTGACGGCGCAGCGCGTACACCGCCTGGCGCTGCTTGTTCATCACATCGTCGTATTCCAGCAGGTGTTTGCGGGCCTCGAAGTTCTGGCCTTCGACCGCCTTCTGCGCGCCTTCAATCCGCTTGGTGATCATTCGCGACTCAATCGGCACGCCTTCATCCATGCCCAGCCGCTGCAGCAGGTTCGAGATCCACTCCTTGGCGAAGATGCGCATCAGGTCGTCTTCCAGCGACAGATAGAAGCGTGATGCGCCGGGATCGCCCTGGCGGCCCGCGCGTCCGCGAAGCTGGTTGTCGATGCGGCGCGCTTCGTGGCGTTCGGTGCCGAAGATAAACAACCCGCCGAGATTGGTGACCTCATCATGCTCGGCGTCGGTGAGCTGCTTGTAGCGCTGGAAGGTTTCGTTCCACTTCGCCGTATCAACCTTGTATTCGACGCCGCCGTAGTAGAAGTAGGAGATGCTGGGATCGTCGGGCTTGGCCGAAACTTCACCTGCGACGGCCTTCAATGCCTGCGCCACGCCCTTCTTCAGCAACTCCTGCTTGGCCATGAACTCGGGATTGCCCCCCAGCAGAATGTCGGTACCGCGGCCCGCCATGTTGGTCGCAATCGTGATCGCACCCTTGCGACCGGCTTGCGCCACAATCTCCGCTTCCTTCTCGTGATACTTGGCATTCAGAACAACGTGCTTCAGGCCCTTTTTCTTCAGCAAGTCAGAAAGCCGTTCCGACTTTTCAACTGACGTGGTGCCCACCAGTACGGGCTGTCCAGTCTCGGCCAGCCGAATGATCTCGTCCGATGCGGCAAAATATTTTTCTTTCTCTGTGCGATACACAACGTCGGAGTTCTCAATGCGCAGCAGCGGCTGGTTGGTCGGGATGACCACGACTTCCAGCTTGTAGATCTTGTCGAACTCGGCCGCTTCGGTCTCGGCTGTACCGGTCATGCCGGCCAGCTTCTTGTACATGCGGAAGTAATTCTGGAAGGTGACGGTGGCGAGCGTTTGATTTTCGCGCTCGATCTTCACGTTCTCTTTGGCTTCCACCGCCTGGTGCAATCCGTCCGACCAGCGCCGCCCTGGCATCAATCGCCCGGTGAATTCATCGACGATGAGGACTTCGCCGTCCTTCACCACGTACTCCACGTCGCGCCGGTACAGCGCGTGCGCTTTGATCGCGGTATCGACGTGGTGCTTCAGGTCCCAGTTTTCGGGATCGGCGATGTTGCCGATGCCCAGAAGCCGCTCAACCTTTTCCCATCCCGTATCGGTGACCGTGATGGTGCGGTGCTTCTCGTCGACCACGTAGTCGCCGGTCAGGACTTTATCCTCGCCCAGGCCGCGATCGATTTCCTCACCCATCTCCAGCTGCGGGATGATGCGGTTCACCTTGTAGTACTTGTCGGTCGACTCCTCGCTTTGGCCGCTGATGATCAGCGGGGTTCGCGCCTCGTCGATCAGGATGGAATCCACTTCGTCCACGATGCCGAAGTTGTGCCCGCGCTGCACGCAATCCTTCAAGTCAAACTTCATGTTGTCGCGCAGGTAGTCGAAGCCGAACTCGTTGTTGGTGCCGTAGGTAACGTCGGAGGCGTAAGTCTCGCGCCGCTGCACATCGTCGAGGTCGTGCACGATGACGCCCACGCTCAGCCCAAGGAAGGTGTAGAGCTTGCCCATCCATTCTGAGTCGCGCTTGGCCAGGTAGTCGTTGACGGTGACCACGTGCACGCCGCGCCCGGAGAGCGCATTGAGATACACCGGCAAAGTCGCGACCAGCGTTTTGCCTTCGCCGGTCTTCATCTCGGCGATCTTGCCCTGATGCAGCACCACGCCGCCGATCAGCTGGACATCGAAGTGCCGCATCTGGAGCACGCGCCGGCCCGCCTCGCGCACCACAGCGAATGCCTCGGGCAGAATCTCGTCAAGAACGGCCTTCAACTCCTGATCCTTTTCGTCGGCATCCTCGATCGCGTCCACTCGCTCGCGAAAGCGCTGGCGAAATTCTTCGGTCTTGGCGCGTAGCTGCTCGTCGGAAAGCTGCTTCATCGCCGGCTCGAACGAGTTGATCTCATCCACCCGCGGCACGATGCGCTTGATTTCCCGTTCGTTACTGGTGCCGAATACCTTGGCGGCAAGTTTATTAGACAATGCGGTCTTTCCTTGGATGGGGCTCTTTAGACTGCGGCCTGGCGAGCGGAGTCTGCCGCGGCCAGAGCACTCTATCCCATTAAAAGGCTACCACATTGGATGTCGGACGGAGGGCAGAGTCGCAGAACGCGAGCCACTCCCGCAAGCTGGACGACTTACGTTTCGGAATTGTCGTTCGCGCTTCCGCGCCTGCTCCAACGGCCGTGGCGTGTGCCGTCAGGGCGGCACAGCGGAGAAATTTCCCACATGCGGCGAAAGCGCGTCCACCGTTCGGTACCGAATACGTCGTTGTACTTGATGAATCCGCGAACGTGAATGAATTTCTTCCCCGCTTCCACCGCGTCGATATCGTCCTGCTCCAGGTTTAACTTCGGATAGATCCCGTGCAGGTGCGCTTCCACCGTGCGCTCGTCGGGAGTAATGACCTGTGGAATGCTCATGGCCGGCGACCAGTGGCCATCATCCGTCGGCTCGGGCGAATCGGTCAGCTCGGCGCGGAAACAGGACATTGCCACATACGCTTCCGTCGCACCGTGCAGGCTCACCCGGTAGCTTACCAGGGGAGGAATTAATTGCAGCGGCTTGATCTCCACTCGCAAATGAGCGCGCTCGCGGCTGACAAACAGATCGATGTTCTGCTTGGCGGTTTCGGCGCTCTTCTCGGCGAGCGCAACCGACTGTTGCAGAATTCCTGTCTGCCGTTCCATCTGAATGGCCTGCCGCTCGATGGCTCGCAGGTTCCCCCAAAGCAGGAAGGCCTGAAATCCACCAATGATCGCGAGAAAGAGCGTGAACGCCCAATAGGCCTGGTCGGTCCAGTCTTTGCTGATGGACAGCGGAGGAAGCTGGCTCACTCTTACCGTCTGCTGGGGAGTGCTGGTTCGGGAAGGGCCAGGTTGAGCGGTGCTCGATTGCGACAGCAAGGGCGTTGCAAGCGTACACAGGAGCAGCACGATTGGCAGCAGCTTCATGAAGAAGGAATTGTAAAGCAGGAGCGCAGTAAAGTAGCCGCAAAGCTGCGCTGGGGTAAATCCAGTGCAGCTCGCGGCTTCAGAAATGACTCACAGTCTCCCAAGATGGCGCCGGCTCTTTCCCGAGCCTGCGCCTCCCTGTTAGTTAATTCAACACATGAATGTTCTTCTTCGCGCACCTGTCCTTCAGCACCTTGGGCCATACGGTGACGCTCACTTCGCCCAGGTGGGCCTTGCGCAGCAGCAGCATCAAGGTCCGCGACTGCCCGATGCCTCCACCGACACTCAGCGGGATCTCGTGATTGACGATCGCCTTGTGATAGGGGAAGTTCAGGAATTCCATCTGGTGCGTCAGCTCCAGCTGCTTCTTCAGCGACTCCGGATTCACCCGAATGCCCATCGACGACAGCTCATGGCGCCGCTTGGTCACGGGGTTCCACACCAGAATGTCGCCGTTCAACCCGTGCCGTATGTGGCCGTCTTCCGAGCGCGTCTCGGTGACCCAGTCATCGTAGTCGGCGGCTCGCATCTCGTGCGGGTAGCCATCCTTCAGTGTCCAGCCAATGCCGATGATGAACACCGCCGGATACTTCTGCAGGATCGTGGTCTCGCGCTGCTTGCGCGGCATGTCGGGATACATGTCGAGAATCTCTTCGGCATGAAGGAAGGTGAGGTTCTCCGGCAGGTTGGGATAGCGGGAATCTTTAAGCTGCGGGAACAGCTCTTGCGCGTAGCGCTCGGCGCCCACCATCACCTTCCAGATCTTGCTCACTACTCCTTTCAGGAAGCTGAGATTGCGCTGATCGGGGGTGATCACCCGCTCCCAGTCCCACTGATCGACATAGGCGCTGTGATCGTGGTCAAGGAAGTAGTCCTTGCGCACGGCGCGCATATCGGTGCAGAGGCCTTCGCCGGGCTGCATGCTGAACTGCTTCAGCGCCATTCTCTTCCACTTGGTCGCCGCTTGCACTACCTGCGCGTTGATGGGGTGCAGGTTGCGGTCGTTCGAGATGTGGAACTGGATGGGCGTGCGCGAGCCGTCGCGGTCAAGATAGTCGTTCACTCCCGACTCCTCATCCACGATCAGGGGAACGGTAACCATCATCAAGTTTAATTCCTGGCAGAGGTGTTCTTCGATGTAGTTTTTCACCTCGAAGATCGCCCTCTGGGTGTCTTTGGGTGGCAGCAGCGAGCTGTAGTCCGCCGGAAGC
>Ga0181532_10001308_pt1 | contig 24404 bp, 18 predicted proteins | sample PEATcosm2014_Bin_33_FD_119768 | JGI IMG/M metagenome (GOLD analysis project Ga0181532, IMG submission 119768) | Peatland microbial communities from MTU Mesocosm Facility, Houghton, MI, USA - PEATcosm2014_Bin11_30_metaG | ecosystem: Environmental > Terrestrial > Soil > Wetlands > Peat | place... | reverse complement strand
TTGATCTTCTTCGCCTTCTCGGTCATCGCTTCGACAAACTTTTTATAGATTGTCTTCTGCACCAGGATGCGGCTGCCCGCCGAGCACACTTCCCCCTGGTTGATGAAGACGCCAAATAGAGCGCCGTCGATGGCTGCCTCGAAATCAGCGTCCGCAAAAAAGATGTTGGGCGATTTGCCACCGAGTTCGAGGGTGACGCGTTTCACCGTGTCGGCAGCCTGCTTGACGATGATCTTTCCGACGGCAGCACTGCCGGTGAACGCGATCTTGTTGACGTCGGGATGCTGGACGAGCGGAGCGCCGCAAGATTCGCCGAAGCCGGTAATCACGTTGACCACTCCCGGAGGCAGTCCGCAATCCGCAAAGTGTTTTGCCAATTCGAGAGCGGTGAGCGGAGTCTGCTCCGCAGGCTTAAGTACGCAAGTACAACCGGCGGCCAGAGCAGGCGCCAGTTTCCACGCCGCCATGAGCAGCGGATAATTCCACGGAATAATCTGTCCGGCGACGCCCACCGGCTCTTTGAGCGTGAGGGACATCGCGTTGTCGGGAACGGGATTCACATAGCCCACGACCTTGGTCGCCAGTCCGCCGTAGTATTCGAAACAGGTGGCAACGTCGTTGAGGTCGTACTCGGCTTCGACAATGGGCTTGCCCGTATTGCGGCACTCGAGTTCAGCCAGCGCAGCCAGATTCTGACGCACTTTGTCGGCGAGCCGGAAGAGCACACGGCCGCGCTCCTGCGCCGTGGTAGCCGCCCAGGGGCCGTCTTCGAAAGCGGCTTTGGCGGCGGCGACGGCGCGGTTCACGTCGTCGGGTCCAGCGTCGGGGACCTGCGCGATTATTTCTTCGGTCGAGGGATCGTAGACGGGGAAGGTCTTCGCGGACTTGCTGGCGACCCATTCCCCGTTGATGAACATCTGGTAGGTTTTCACTTCGGTCTGAACTCCACTAGGCATCGTGGCCTCCAGGGGCTAAAGCCCCGATCTTGTGCGCCTTCGACGGCGCGGCTTAAGCCGCGCTCTAATACGAATCTCTCACGACTACGTCGTGCCTTCCTCGGACGCGAACCGCCCCTCGCGGGACGTACCAGACGTCCAACCCTGTGCAATCAAATTCAGCGCCGCCCTTCGCCCGCCGGGCCCGGCACGACCACAGCGGCAAGCTGAATGCGGCGTGCCATCTTGCGGCGGCCGTAGACAAAAAAGAAAAATGCCGCCAGCCCGATGAAAAACAGCGTGCCCCCGATCATCCAGACCTCGTACCAGAACAGCGACGAGATCTGCTGCGCCGGGAAGAATACCAGGGCGATGCCGAGAATCGTGGTCAGAAATCCGCTGGACCCGGCAATGAACATCTTGGCGCGGCTGCACTGGCCTTTCGGAACCGGCTCTGTCACGGCAAATTTAACCAGCGCTCCAAAAACATAAACGAACGGGATCAACTGCAACACCACCGCGAGCGAAAGCAGTTTTTGAAACACTTCTCCGGCGCCGGCCGGGCTCAAATACAAGCGCGGGAGCAAGCCCAGAACACCCATCAGTTTGTCCCAAAACCACCAACCAAAGAAATTTCCGAGCACGAGGAGTCCGGAGACAATTCCCTGCACGATCAAGGCGGCGTACGGTGTGGCGTAGCGCGGATGCACCTTGCCCAGCCACGACGGCATGTAGGAATCGAGTCCGGCAACGAAAGGGATGCGGGCGCAACCGCCCGTCCAGGCCGAACCGATGCCCGCGATCGAGAGACTCAGCAGCACCGCGAAGGGAATAGAAATCCAACCCACGCCAACGCTGCCGGCCATGTGAGTGACGGCCTGCGCGATTCCCTGCAGCACGTTTACATTTTTCCCGACGGCGATGAGGAGTGTAAGGGTCGCGCCAACGTACAACGCGCCTGAGATCAAACCGCCCCACGCTACCGCGCCCGGCAAAGTACGCTGCGGATCCTGAATTTCGTCGCCCATGACGGAGGCGAGTTCCAACCCGACTAATCCGAAGCAGATCACACCAAAGGAATTCAGAACGAATTTCGGGTCCGAAGGAATTTTGAAGTCAGCAGCAGTGATGGGTGTTCCGAAGCGGAACCAGACCACGATGCCAAGACCGATCAGCACGGCTGCGGCCACGAACGTCCCCATGGCGCCGAGGTTGTTGATCCACTTGCCTACACCCAGCCCAAAAATGTTTAGAACCGTGAGAGTTGTCAGCAAAGCGATGGAAGCGATCGGCGGGAAGGCCCCTTGCTCCGCTAACCGCTGGTGGCCGGGGCCCAAGACGTAGACCGACACGCCGACAAAATAGAGCATGACCGTCGGCACATAGAGCATGTTGTTGGTCCAATAGCACCAGCCGGAGAGGAATCCGTGGAAGTCGCCGAACACTTCCTTGGCCCAGAGGTAGACGCCGCCTTCGCCGGGATAGCGGTGCGCGAGTTCAATGACCGCAATTCCTTGCGGAAAGAAAAAAAGCAGAAGCGAGATAATCCAAAGCCAGATGGTGACGCCGCCGTTGGCCGCGATGGAGGGAACGACGTTGAGATTGAATACGGCCACAACAAACAGCAGCACCAGATCGCGGCGCCCGAGGGCGCGGATCAGGTGCGGCTGTTCGGCGGATTGTGGCGTAGTGGACAAGATTTCTCTACGAGTCGCTTCGCGTTGACAGACGGACGAGGCATCCGTCCTGCATGAGCAGCGATGGTGCACACAGGGCGGACGAATGCGTCCGTCCCTCCGTAATTCTAGTGCGCGACGGCGACCGGCGCCTCCCGCTCCTGCTGCGCTTTCGCCAGCGAGGCAGCAATGTCGTCGAACGCTGCCAGGTGCGTATCGATGTCGGCCTCGGTGTGCTGGACAGAGATGGTCCACTGCTCGTCCCACCAGTAGGGCTGCGCCATCACTCCGCGGTTGACCATGCCGAACCAGTAATGTCGCCACAAGTCGATGTCGATTGCTTCCCAGTCACGATACTTGCGAATCTCCTTCGGATACAGCATCAGCGCGCCGTTGGCGCCGGCCTGCGCAATGTAGGCCTGCAACCCAACTTTCGCGATCGTCTTGCGATAGCCGTCGGCCAGCTTCTTGCCGAGTTTATCGACTTTCGCATAGTTATCGCGGGTCAGCACTTCGCGGAATGTCGCCAGGCCTGCAGCCATCGACACTGGGTTCGTGTTGTAAGTGCCGCCGTGAAAAACCTTGTGTTGCGAGATCAGGTCCATCACCGACCTGCTGGTACCGAATGCGGCCAGAGGCAAGCCTCCGCCGATTGACTTCGCCAGGCAGATCATGTCGGGATGAACGCCGAAATATTCGCTGGCGCCGCCCCAACCAAGTTTCGCTCCGGTTTTGACTTCATCGAAAATCAGCAGCGCGCCGTGTTTGTCGCAGATCTCGCGCAAACCTTTCAGGAAGCCAGGTTGCGGCATGCACAGTCCGACATTCATGAGAATCGGTTCGAGAATGATCGCCGCGATCTCACCAGGATTCTCCTTGAAGCGCCGCTCCACGGTAGCGAGATCGTTGAAGGTGGCGATGAGCACGTTGGCGATTGCCGACTTCGGCACGCCGAGACCGCCCGTAACCGCGGTCGGATTGTGGATGTCGCCATAGGCCGGCGCATGCGGCTTCACGCTGACCAGCGCGCTGTCGTGCAATCCGTGGTAGGCGCCTTCAAATTTGACGATCTTATCGCGGCCCGTGGCCGCGCGTGCCAGACGAATCGCGTGCATCGTAACTTCGGTCCCGCTGTTGCCGAAGCGGCACATCTCGACCGGGAAGCGGGTACAGATTTCTTCGGCCAGTTCCCACTCCATATCGTGAGGCATGCCGAACATCGTGCCAGTGCAGAGCCGCTTCTCGACCGCCTTCATCACAGCGGGATGGCAGTGTCCAGCCATGAGCGCGCCGAAGGTCAGGTTATGGTCAATGTATTCGTTGCCATCGAGGTCGCGGAACCTGCTGCCGCTGGCCTCCTTCACGAAGATCGGCCAGGGATCGTAAGCGCGGTAGTTGCTGGCTACGCCCAGCGGAATGCGTTTGAGATTCTTTTTATGGGCTTCGGCGGACTTAGGCGTGCGCCGCTCGAAAGTGGCGAGTTCCTTCTGCAGATCGGGATACATCGGATTGCTCCGGGGATGCTCAAGCCCGCGCTTCTTGATAAGCCGCGGGCTATTAGATTGCCGGGCGGTTGGAGCCGCCCGGGTGTATTCAAGTCTAGTCCTTACAATTAGAAGAAGTACTTCAAAGCGAACTGTACCAGGCGCGGATCGCCCGCCGACGTGATCTTGCCGAACTCCGTTGCGCCATCCTGGTAATGTCCATCCGGATTCGAGAAATTCGTACGGTTGAAGACATTGAAGATTTCGGCGCGGAATTGGATGTACTGGTTTTCGGTGAACGAAATTTTCTTGTGCACCGAAAAGTCCCAATCTTCGAGCCCCGGTCCGCAACACAGCGTGCGTTGTGTGCCGTTGTTGAACTGGCCCAGCGGCGGATCAGAGAACTGGTTGTAGTTCAGGTAGAAGCCGCCGTTGGACTTGGGGTTCAGAATTTGCAGAGGGCCGGTCAAACTCGGAGCCTCCGTCCCCAGAAAGAATAAGCTGTTGATCAGTTCGTTGTCGTCCTCGGTATCGAGACGAATCGGGAAGCCACTCTGGAACTGGGTTATGCCCGATACCTCCCAATCATCCAGCACTTTGCCCTTAAAGCCTGCGTACTTGCGAATGGGCAACTCCCAGTCATAGCTGACCACGAAGCGCTGTTTCGAGTTGAAGATCGAAAGACCGCGGCTGGCGCGGTAGTTAAACGGATCGAGCGTCTCCTCGAACGTGGACCCGTCGTCGATCGACTTGCTGAAGGTGTAAGCTGCCTGGAATTGCAAACCATGCGAGAACCGTTTCTGCAGCATCATCTCCAGCGCGTTGTAGTTGGAGTTTCCGATGGTGTCTTCGGCGAAGATGTCGGTGAAGACCGGAGTTCCATCCACCGGGCAGCCGGTGCCCGCAGTAAACGCAGGCAATGTCGAATTGCAGTTCGGCGAGGAGTACGGGCGCAGGCCCACTAGGTTAAGAGTCTGGCCGGTCCCAGTGACTATGCTGCCGTTGGGCATGTGGAACGGAAATCCGGACGGTACGGTCACGCTCCATTGCGCATCTTCGACGGTAGGTCCACAGGTGGCTTGAGCGCCGTACGACGAAACCACGGTTGAACTGGGCGTGTTGCCTTGAGCGAGCGTGGCTATATCCAGGCAGCTCTGCGGGTTGGACGGATTGATGTCGTGAGAAGCCAGCAAGCGATGTCCCTGCGATCCCACATACCCGATCTGCAACATCATGCTGTTGCTCAATTCACGCTGGATGGTCAGGTTGTATTGACTCGTGTACTGCGAGCGCAGGTGGGGTTGGAATTCGCCGTACAACAGGATGGGGCGAAAAAAAGATAGATCCGTGGGCTGACCTTTGGGAGGGGTGATGATGCCACCGAACGGATTCGGAGCTGTATAGTCGCCCTGATTGACGAACGGTGTATTGAAAAACACGTCGGAGAGCGAGGAACTGCCACCGAAAGGAGGCTCGGCGCCGAACTGCGCCAGCACCAACTCTTCGATGGGATTGTAGAAAAGTCCCCAGCCCGCTCGAATGCTGGTTTTGCCATTGCTCCCGAATAGTTTTTCCAGCGGACCGCTCCTGAAGTTCGGGCTGTAGGCGATTCCCAATCGCGGCGCGAACGACTTGTAATAAGTTGACGTCATCCCGGCAGGGACGCCAGGATCGCCCGGCACCAGCAACCCGGTCGGTTCGGCCCCGGTGTTGGCGCAGGTCGGATTCAGCACTCCCAAGCCCGTCCAGTAGCTGTAGCTCGCCCCTTGGCCCTGCTGATTAATTCCACACGGGTAGACCGTGGAATTCTGCCCCGGCCGGAAAGTCTCCACGTGTCCGCTGATGTCGACTGGCGGTGGAGTGTACTCCCACCGAAAGCCGTAATTCACCGTGAGGTTCGGTTTCACCTTCCAACTGTCCTGGACGAAAGGATAGATGGCCCAGCTTCGAATATCCTCACGCTGGCCGGAGCCTTGCGTATACCCATCGGCCAGTCCCAGCAGGTACTCGGCATAGTTGTCGCCGTCGCCAGGGATAACTGCGTTGGGGCCAGCGTTGTCGAACGTGTATTCGCCATTAACGTCGAAATAGTAGTACTGGTCGAAACGGGCGCGGCGAATATCCACGCCGAACTTGTAGGTGTGGTTGCCCTTCACCCACGTGAGTCCGTCGGACCACTGAAAGCTGTTCCCCACCTGGGGCAGGAAGCCCTCAAAATTGTTGCCATACTCGGCTCCGCCCGAAATGTTTACGAAAGGAACTCCGGTGAGAGTCGACGGCAGCCCCGGCGTGATTCCGAGATTGGGCGCGCTGCCGAACGCGCTGACGATGGCCGAAGAATCGGACAGTCCGGTGAAGCAGTTGCTGGTGGCTGCGGTGCACGATGCCGTGACTAAATTGGTCTTCTGCGACTTCAGGAACCCTAGTTCGCCCTCACGCATGTAAGTGAAGTGCACCTCGTTGACCAGGGAATTGCTGATGGTCCAGGTATGGGTCAAGTTCCACTGCTGGTTGCGCAGGTTGTTGTAGTTTCCAAATCCGGGAACAGTGGCGCCCGACGCTTCGAAGTTGTCGTAGGGCTGCAGCTGCCTTAGGTCATTGAAGTAATAATAGGCAGTGAAGTTCTGATGGTCGTTGATGCGGTGATCGAAGCGAAAAGTAACCTGGTCGGCGTTGTCGGTGCCCACGGGAATCGCTTGATACAAGCCGTTCGGGCTCGCAGGAACGAACTGTTGAAGCAGATTTGCCGCTACGGGATCCTGGCAGGCGCTTGGTATTACATTCGTTGGGAACACTTCGGTCCACGGAATGTACGGCGTTTGCGTAGCAGGCGTCGGCCCGGTGGTTGGGTTTGGCTGTAGGGGAAGGTTAGCAACCGTGGTAAAACCTGGCGTAAACGGAGCGAGCGCGGCGTCACAACCGTTGCGTCCGTCCAGGACTTGAGCCACAAAAGGAACACTGGTAGGGAGGGAGCTTGCGTTAATGCCCCCCGACCCGGCGCTGGGGCCCCCTTGCTGGCCGATGGGTATAAATGGAAGGAAGCCGCCCACCCCAGTGAAGTCCCCACCAAACTGTTGGGGCGTAGGCACGTTCAGCAACTGCCCCACCTGGCCGGCACGAATCCGGCGCGCTTCATACGACATGAAGAAGAAGGTGCGATCTTTCTTGATGGGGCCGCCGAATGTACCGCCAAACTGGTTCTGGTTGAGCTGCGGCGTGGTGGGCTCGGCGTAACCGCGCGAATCCAGAATCGTGTTGCGGAAGTATTCGTAAATATTGCCGTGGAACTGGTTGGTGCCAGACTTGGTGATCACGTTCACCACGGACCCCGAGTTGCGGCCGTATTCCGCATCGAACGTATTCGTGATGACGCGAAACTCCTCAACCGCATCGGGAGTGGGCTGAATCGTCGGGGTGTTTACAAATTGATCATTAGCATCGCCGCCATTCACGCTGAAGTTATTGGCGCGAGTGCGACCGCCATTCACGGAGACGGACCCGGCATCATCTGATCCAAAGAACAGGCTGCCGCTCGATCCCAGCTGCGCCTGCACGCCCGGCTGCAACTGTAAGAACTGGTAGGTATCGCGCGTGTTGAGAGGCAGTTCGTTCACCGAGCGGTCGTTGATGACGGCGCCCAGTTGGGTGCTGGTCGTATCCACCTGCGGCGCTTCTGACGTTACTTCCACCGTCTCCTGAGATCCGCCGATCTGCAGCGTGGAGTTCAGCGTCACCACCTGATTCACGTCCACGATCACGCTCTTCTGTACGTTCTTCTTGAAGCCGGTCAGTTCATACTGCAGCGTGTAGGTGCCGGGGACCACATCGACGAACGAGAAATCTCCACTATCGTTGGTCAGTCCGTTGCGGCTGACATTGGTCGCTTCATTGGTGAGGGTCACCTTCGCGCCCGAGAGTACGGCGCCCGTCGGATCCGAGACGCGGCCCAGAATACGGCCGCTTGCACCCTGGGCGGAAAGCGCAGCGGGAATCCACAAACAGGTCGCAGCGACAACGATCAGGCAAACGGCGGTCCAGCGGGCTCGCAGTGACAGCATGGAACCTCCAGCATCCTTAGGGGTTTTCTACTTTTGATAATGACGAGTACGAACTGCTTGTGTCCTGCCACAACCTTGCTATAATCCCGCAAGGTTAGAGAACGGGGATGGGGGCTGTCAAGGACAAAAAAACGTTTCCATCCTATAGAAATTTTCTATCGAGATTTCCGGTCTGCCCTGCGGATACTGTCCGCCTGCATGCCTGAACCTTACTTATGCCTGAGTATTTAAAGATCGGAGACGTGGCGCGGAAAGTGGGCGTTTCGCCGTCGGTGATCCGCTCCTGGGAAAGCCTGGGGCTGGCGCGTCCGCGGCGCACGGAGAGCCGGTACCGGCTCTATACCGCCGATGATGTAAAGCTCCTCAAGCGGGCGCGCTTCCTGCGCAAGGTGCGCGGGCTGAACGCGGCTGCAATTGTGCAGTTGCTGAAGCGCGAGGGCAAGGTCCGTCCCGTGGCCGACGGCAATGCCAGCGCGATTGGCGGACATCTCCGGCAGTTGCGCGCCCGGCGCCGGCTTTCGCTGGCTCAGGTGGCGCAGGCAATCGGGGTCTCGGTAGGATTTCTCAGCGCGCTGGAACGCTCTCAAATGAGCGCCTCGGTGGGAACGCTGCGCAAACTCGCGCGCTTCTACAAAACCAACATTCTGGATTTCTACGGTGCCCGCGACGCCACCAGCCGGCAGGTGCGACCGGCGGAACGCAAAGTCCTCGAAGCCGGTGCCGGAGTCCGCATGGAGCTGCTTGCCTGGGGCAACACCGTCATGGAACCGCATCTGTTTCGCATCGCGCCCGATGCGGGCAGCGGTGATCCCTATACTCACGAGGGCGAAGAGTTCATTTATGTATTACGTGGAGATCTGGAAATCGCGCTGGACGGCGAGCAATACCGGCTGAAACCCGGCGACAGCTTCTATTTTGAAAGTGCGACCCCGCATCGCTGGAAAAATCCGGGCCGCAAAGAAACCTGGGTTTTGTGGGTCAACACTCCGCCAACGTTTTAGGAGGAACCATCTTAGGAGGAACCATGAACTGGCAACGCGTCAGGAGGCCGCTCCATTGGCTGTTCTTGCTGGCAGCGGTCCTCTGTGTGGGATCTTGCTCCAGGAAAACTCCCACTCTCAATCTTCTGGTGTGGGAAGGTTACGCCGATCCCTCGTTCATCCAGGCCTTCGAAGAGCAAAACCATTGCAAGGTTTCCGCGTCCTACATGGGATCGAGCGACGAACTGGTAGCGAAGTTGCGTGGCGGCAGCGCCGGAAACTACGACGTAATTTCGCCGTCGAGCGATGTGGCAACCTCGATTGCGACCTCAGGACTGGCCGCCCCGCTCGATCTTTCAAAGATCCCGAGCTACAACCAGCTTTCCCCGCAACTCACTTCCCTACCGCTCGTGCGCGCCAACGGCCAGGTCTACGGCGTGCCGTTCATGTGGGGACCGGATCCGATCATCTACGACACTACGGCCTTCGCCCAGCCGCCGGATTCCTGGAACGTGATGTGGGACCCAAGATACAAAGGAAAAGTTTCGGTGTGGGACGATCTGTCGACCGTCTACATGGCGGCACAGGTTCTCGGCTATGACAAGCCCGATCCGTCGCAACTTTATAACTTGAGCGACGAGCAACTGGAAGCGGTCAAGAAAAAACTGCTCGAGCTGAAACCGAACGTCCGCAAAATGTGGGCCACCGGCGGCGAACTGACGAATCTCTTTGAGAGCCATGAAATCGTGATCGCGATGGGCTGGCCCCTCAATACGGCTGATCTGAAGCAGGCGAATTTTCCCGTCGGCGAAACCATTCCCAAGGAAAACACTACGGGCTGGATCGATCACCTGATGATCACCGCCGGCAGCGAGAACAAAGAACTCGCGCACAGATTCTTGGAATACATGGTCGAGGCCAAGACGCAAAAACTCGTGACCGACAAGACGCACTATGTTCCGGCAAACCCGCAGGCCGGTCACTTCATGACGCCGGACGAGGTGAAGGCGCTCCACCTCGACGACGTGGAGAGTTACCAGAAGCGGCTGAACTTTTGGCAGAACGTGCCGCGGCGCGCCAAGTATACCGAGATTTGGAACGACGTAAAAGCCGCGCAATAGAAACGAGACCCGCAAGAAAAACCATGGCTCCCCCAATCACTCCCGCCGTCGCACTGGCTGACACTACCGAGGCCACCACGAAGCCAACTCTGCTCAGCATCCGGAATGTGGCCAAAACTTTCGGCCGCAATGCAGTGCTGCGAAATGTTTCGCTGGAGATTGCGGAAGGAGAATTTCTCACGATCCTCGGCGAAAGCGGCTCAGGCAAAACAACGCTGCTGCGGATTGTCGCGGGTTTCGAGAGCGCAACTTCCGGCGAACTTTGGATGGAGAGCGAACGCCTCGATCACCAGCCTCCTTACCGGAGGCGTGTCAATACAGTTTTTCAATCCTATGCTCTGTTCCCGCACCTCACGGTTGAAGAGAACGTCGGATACGGGCTGCGCGTGGCCAAGCGACCTGCGGCCGAGATTGCACAACGAGTCGCCGAAGCGCTGGACAAAGTGAAGATGACCGCGCACGCAAAATCGAAACCCTCGAAGATCAGCGGAGGCCAGCAGCAACGGGTCGCGCTGGCTCGAGCGTTGGTGAACCGTCCGCGGCTGCTGTTACTCGACGAGCCGCTTTCCGCGCTGGATGCCAACTTGCGCCGCCAGATGCAGGTGGAATTGAAATCACTGCAACGCGAAGTTGGGATCGCCTTCGTATTCGTGACCCATGATCAGGAAGAGGCGATGGTCATGTCCGACCGCATCGCTCTGCTGCGCTCCGGTGAACTCGAGCAGGTGGCCACGCCACGCGAAATCTACAGCCGACCAGCAACGGCTTATGTGGCGCAGTTCATCGGGCACACGAATCTGCTGCAGGGGGAAGCCCGGAGCGGCGGCGTGAAATGCGGGTCGCTAACCTGGTCAGCTTCCGTTCCCGATGGTCCCGTGCTTTTCTCTTTGCGGCCGGAGAATGTCCGCCTAGCCCGAGCCGCGGCCTCCAATAACAGCACAATCCGCGTTCGTGGCCGTGTGATCCATCAAGCCTTTCACGGCGCCACCGAATTGCTTCGCGTCGAATGTACTGGCGGACTCGTGCTTGTCCTGCGGACGCCCACCGGAGCCGTTCTACATAGCGAAGTGGAAATCGAGTTTTCGCCTGCCGATGCAGTGCTGGTGCGCCAATCTCCGGAGAGAATCTGATGTTTTCCCGCGCCTACAAAACGGTTGTGACGGTGCCGCCGCTGCTCTGGGTCACGGTGTTTCTGCTGGTGCCTTACGCGTTGATGTTCTGCTACAGCTTCTGGTTGGTCTCGCCGTCGCAGCTCATCGTGCACTCGTGGAACTTCGACAACTATAAAGAGCTCTTGCACAAAACGGTGTACTGGCAGACCCTGCTGCGCTCCATGTGGATCGCCGCCCGCGTCATGCTGTTTTCTTTCTTGCTGGGATATCCGCTGGCGTATTTTCTGTCGTTCTATGCGGGTAAAAGGAAAGACCTGCTGTATCAACTGGTCATCATTCCGCTGTGGGTCAGTTATCTGGTGCGGGCGTATGCGTGGAAAACGATCCTCGGTTCCGATGGCGTGCTCAATACGCTTCTGCAGTATGTCCATCTGACCAAACATCCGCTGGATTTCCTGCTCTACAGTCCGTTTGCCGTGGTCTTGACGCTCACGCATATCTACACGCCGTTCACGATCCTCCCGATTTATGCGGCGCTGGAGCACATCCCCCGCAATTTGGTCGAGGCCTCGCATGATCTCGGTGCGACTCCGACGCAGACCTTCTGGAAAGTTATTTTCCCGCTGTCGATTCCCGGCGTGGTTGCCGGAGCGACCTTCGCCTTCGTCCTGAGCTTGGGCGATTTCCTTGCCCCGCTGTTGCTGGGCGGGCCGAGCGGCATCATGATTTCCAATATCGTGGTCAGCTTGTTTGGCGCAGCTTATAACTGGCCACTGGGCGCGGCCATTTCGCTGGGCATGCTCATCATCGTCGTCGGCCTGCTATTCCTTTCCGAACGCCTCGAAAAGAAATGGAGTTTCTCGTGAGCGCCGCTGGCGGGTCTACAGGAAACGCCCCACGCTCGCTCTGGCTGCTGGTTCATGCAGCGGCCGTTTTTGCATTTCTCTATCTCCCGATCGCAGTCCTCATCCTTTATTCCTTCAACGGCCAAGGAGTCGGCGGATTCCCCCCGCATCACCTCACGCTCAACTGGTATCGCATCCTGTTCGCGGACGGGCCGATCTGGGATTCCGTGCTCAACAGCCTGCAAGTAGCGTTGGCCGCGATGGCGATCTCGCTTACGCTTGGGATTCCCGCGGCACTCGCGCTCGACCGCGCGCAATTTCCCGGCAAGGCTCTGTTCCGGCGATTAGTTCTGCTGCCGCTGATCCTGCCCGGCATCATCACCGGCCTCTCGCTGCTCATGCTGTTCAACGTGATGGGCGCGAAGCTCAGCCTGATGACGATTGTGCTCGGCCACGGCACGGCGCTGATCTCGGTGGCAACCACCGAAGTTTTTGCAGGCCTGCAAAAGCTCGACCGCGCCCAGGAAGAGGCCTCACTCGACCTGGGAGCAAACTACTGGCAAACCTTCTGGCGCGTGACCGTGCCGAACCTGAAGCTCCCGATCATCGGCGCGGCACTGCTGATCTTCACACTCTCGATGGACGAAATCGCGGTCAGCTTCTTTCTGATCGGCCGCGACAACACCCTTCCGCTCGAAATCTGGGGCCGCCTCCGCCGCGGCATCACCCCAGAGATCAACGCAGTCTCTACCATCATCTTCGTGTTTTCGCTGGTGACGATTGTGGTCTGGTATAGGCTGCGCGTGCGCGCCGAAGGTGGCGTCGACATCGGAACTGAACTCGTCGATAGCAGTTCGTAACACCCTTTGTCATCCTGAGCGAAGCGTAAGGACCCATGTATTCTGTCGGCAGCGTCGATTCTGCTGGCGACTCCATAGGTCCTTCGGCACGCTAAGAACGCGCGCCTCAGGATGACAAGTCATGGATGTCGCAGCGTCTTCCGTGGTGGTTTCACTCCCCGCATAGTAAAGTAGTAATAGCCCATCATCTGGAAGGATCCTTTTTGAGTTCAGGCATTCGCAATATCGCTATCATCGCGCACGTCGACCACGGCAAGACCACGCTGGTTGACGCCATGCTGCAACAGAGCGGCACGTTTCGCTCCAACGAACACCACGTCGAACGAGTCATGGACTCGAACGAACTGGAGCGGGAGCGCGGCATCACCATCCTCGCCAAGAACACCGCGATTTTTTATCACGACGTAAAAATCAACATCGTCGACACGCCTGGCCACAGCGACTTTGGCGGCGAAGTCGAGCGCGCCCTGAAAATGGTCGACGGCGTCATGCTGCTGGTCGACGCCAGCGAAGGTCCGCTGCCCCAGACGCGCTATGTGCTGAGCAAGGCGCTCGAAGCCAAGCTGCCGCCCATCGTGGTTATCAACAAAATCGACCGCTCCGACGCGCGCCCCCAGGAAGTGCTCAACGAAATCTACGACCTGTTCATCGATCTCGACGCCAAAGAAGATCAGATCGATTTCCCCGTCCTCTACACCAACGCCAAGATCGGCACCGCAACTACCGACATCAGCGGCGGCGGCACCGACCTGCGTCCCCTGTTCGACGCGATCATCAAAACCATTCCTCATCCCAAAGGCGATCCATCCGGCCCGCTGCAGATTCTCGTCGCGAACCTCGACTACAGCGACTATCTGGGACGCCTGGCGATTGCGCGCGTGTTCAACGGAAAAATGTTTACCGGCGAGGAAGTCGCCATCGCCAAGCTCGACGGCACGCTGCACAAAACCAAGATCACAAAACTGTTTTCGTTCTCCGGCCTGAAGCGCACCGACATCACCGAAACGGAGGTGGGCGACATCATCGCGGTCGCAGGCGTCGAAGGCATCACCATCGGCGAGACCATTACCGAAGCCGAGAACCCGGCTCCCCTGCCCCACATTGCAATCGATGAGCCCACCATCGCCATGCTGTTCACGGTGAACACCTCCCCGTTCGCGGGCAAGGACGGTCAGTACGTCACCTCGCGTAACTTGCGCGAGCGCCTGGAAAAAGAACTTCTGACCAACGTTTCTCTACGCGTCGAAGACACGGGCACCACCGATTCCTTCAAAGTGCTGGGCCGCGGCGAGCTGCAGCTTTCCATCTTGATTGAAATGATGCGGCGCGAGGGCTACGAACTCATGGTCGGCAAGCCGGAAATCGTCACCAAGCGCGACAAAGAAACGGGTAAGCTGATGGAACCCGTCGAACATCTTACCGTCGACGTTCCTGAAGACTTCGTCGGCGTGGTGATGGAGCAACTCGGCTCGCGCAAAGGTGAAGTCACCAACATGCACAATCACGGCTACGGACGGGTGCGCATCGAGTTCCGCGTGCCCAGCCGCGGACTGATCGGCCTGCGCGGCCAGCTGCTGACCGACACGCGCGGAACCATTGTCATGAACGCGCTGTTTGACGGATACACCGAGTGGCAGGGCGAAATCCCGCACCGCCTCACCGGCGCGCTCATCGCCGATCGCGGCGGCGCCTCGACCGCATACGCGCTGTGGGGCCTGCAGGAGCGTGGCATACTTTTCGTCGGTCCGGGCGTCGACCTCTACGAGGGAATGATCATCGGCGAAAACGCCAAAGACACCGATCTCGATGTGAATGCCGTGCGCGAAAAGAAGCTGACCAACATGCGCGCTTCGACCGCCGATGAAGCGATTCGCCTGGTGCCCTTCAAGCCGCTGAATCTCGAGCAAGCCATCGAGTTCATCGCCGACGATGAGTTTGTCGAGATCACGCCCAAGTCGCTGCGGCTGCGAAAGAAAACCCTGCAGTCGAATCAGCGTAAGAAAAAGTCGTTCGCCACCGTCGAAGAAGCATAATAATGAAGAGTCGTAACCAAGAGTCGTGAAATCGCCACGCAAGTCCGGGAAGAGTGCGAAAGCCAGCACGGCGCTGCGCATGTTTCTGGTCCCTTGCAGCTGCGGGACGACCTTCGCCGTGGCCGAGAATTACGACCATCAAGGCACGGCGTGGCGCCGCTATCTCATCTGTCCCGGCTGCGGCAAGAGACACGATCCCAAGAACAGGCTGCTGCAGATGGGATTCCACGCCGAAGGCTATTGGAAAGTGGACGAATGCTAGGGAAGCTCTGATTCAGCTTCCGGGTTCCTCTGTGCGCCTCTGTATCCTCTGTGCGCCTCTGTATCCTCTGTGGTTTACGCTTTCTGTCGGGACCTGAATCAGAGCTTCCCGAACTCGTCCGCATCTCCGCAGGGCGCTCTCAATTTGAGATTGAATTAACAAGCCGATTTCGCAAAACCTGCTATACTGCTCGCCGCATTCGATCTGTTCGCTAGCTCCGGTCTCGATTTTCAGGAACGGTCTTCCCCGACCTGCCAAGTCCGCCGATTTGCTCGCACTTCCGACAGCTCAATGCAGAGGCAGACGCGTGAAGAATATTTTCGTGGGGAATTTGAGCTTCAACACCAATGAGGACGAACTCCGGCAGCTGTTTGAACCGTTCGGACAAGTGGACCGCGTGAGCATCATGACCGACCGCGACACCGGCCGCTCCCGCGGCTTCGGCTTCGTCGAGATGGCCAGCAACGAAGACGGCGAGAAGGCGATCACGGCCCTGAATGGCTCATCAGTCGGCGGACGCACCATCAACGTCAACGAAGCTCGGCCCAAGACCGAACGCAGTGGCGGCGGAGGCGGAGCCGGTGGTGGACGCGATCGCGGAGATCGCGGCAGCCGCGGCGGCGGCGGTGGTGGTGGTGGACGCCGCGACCGCTACTAGAGAAAACTCTCCCTGGAACTTTGCCCCGAACCGCGCCCTTCTGGCCGAAGCCTTGAAGGCACGGTTTATCCTGCGCAACGACGCTGCCGAATCCGGTCTTGCCACCATCTGGTCTGGCGCCATGTGCCCTTGTGACTTTTCGCGAAGCATTTTGCCCTTGATGTTGCCGTAGATGTTGAAGCCCTTTCCCCTGCCCATGTAGACTGTAGTTATCCGTGCGCGCCCGTAGCTCAGCTGGATAGAGCGGTTGCCTCCGGAGCAACAGGTCGGGAGTTCGAATCTCTCCGGGCGCACCAGACCCCCAAATCCCCCGCCGGGCAGCCGCCTGCGGTTCTGAAGCGAAACCAATGAACGTTGAACTCTTGAACTACGACGCGATCCTTGTTGTCTCCTTCGGCGGGCCAGAATCCTCGGACGATGTGATCCCCTTTCTGGAAAATGTTCTGCGCGGAAGAAATGTTCCGCGCGAGCGCATGTTGGCCGTCGCCGAGCACTACTACCACTTCGGCGGCAAGAGTCCCATCAACCAGCAGACGCGCGAACTGATCGCCGCTCTCGAAGGCGAACTGGCGCAGCACGGACCCAATCTGCCCGTCTACTGGGGCAATCGCAATTGGCATCCCATGCTGGCCGAAACCCTGCAGCAGATGAAGCAGGACGGCATTCGTCGCGCCCTCGCTTTTGTAACCTCAGCCTACAGTTCGTATTCCGGATGCCGGCAGTATCGCGAAGACATCATTCGCGCCCAGAGCGAAGTTGGCGCAGGCGCGCCGGAGATCGACAAACTGCGGGCGTTTTTCAATCACCCGGGATTTGTGGAAGCGACCGAAGATCGATTGCGCGTCGCGCTGCGAGAACTTCCGCCGGACGCCCGGCATTGCGAACTGAAGAACAACGCTCAGATTGTCTACATCGCCCACAGCATCCCACTCTCCATGGCCAACACCTGCGACTATGTCCGCCAACTGGAAGAAGTCAGAAAGCTCGTATCCGCCAGGCTGGGCGTCGCCAATGATGCGCTGGTCTATCAGAGCCGCAGCGGCGCGCCCGGCCAGCCCTGGCTCGAGCCCGACATTCTGGATTACCTGCGCGAAGTAAAGGCGCGCAATCTGGCCAGCGCCGTCGTGCTCGCTCCGATCAGCTTCATCTCCGACCATATGGAAGTGTTGTATGACCTCGACATCGAGGCCCAGCAGCTTTGCGATTCGCTGGCGCTGCCGATGGTGCGGGCCAAAACGGTGGGCGTGCATCCCAAATTTATCGCCATGATTCGCGAACTAATCGTCGAACGTATGAATCCCGGAGCAGAGCGGCGTTCGCTCGGATCATTGGGACCACGGCACGATGTTTGCGAGGAGAATTGCTGTCCAGCCCCGCAGAGGCCGGTCGCTCAAAGACCGGGAAGTCAACGACTCTGACGTACTCCGATTTGGCGTGCTTTGAAAGGGCGCGGCTTTCAGCCGCGCCGTAAGACGGCCAAAGTGAAAACCGGCTTTAGCCGCTGGCCCGGATCACCGCGGAGACGCGGGCACGCTCGGACGTTCGTAGTCCGTGGCTTTGGGTCGGCCCTCGACCAGATGCATGGTGTCGAGGATGGTCTGCACCACCGGCTCGTTCCCCACGGCCGTGTTGAGCATGACGTGGTAAAGAGAACGCGTGGGCCAGTCGGCATTGAAATAATGCTTCACGTAAGCGATGCGCTCGCGATCGACGGTGTCGACCATCTCCGCTGCATCTTCTTCGCTGTGGCCCTCCGCCATGATGCGCCGGATTTTCTCCGAGCGTGGAGCGTAGAGAAAAACATGGAAGGCGTCAGGATTTTCGCGCAGCAGATACGGCGCGCCGCGACCCACAACCACCGCGTTCCCTTCCTGCCCGATCGTATTCATGGTTTTCTGCATCATCTCCATCATGCAGTCGGCGTCGAACATCTGGCTGCCCAGAGCTGCGGAATTGCGTTCGTAACTGCCGCGCCAGAACGATCTCGCGAGCCGGTGCAGGCGGCTGTCCAAGCGCTCGTCGCAACGCCTTACGGCTGATCGATCGACGTTGGCCAGCCGGGCAATTTCTTCCGTGAGCAACTGATCCCAGACCTTCCAGCCCAGCCGCTCGGCCAGTTGCACCGCAATGTTGCCGGCTCCGCATCCGTACTCGCGTTCAAGAGTAATGAGCCGAAACATGAGCTTAGTGTACTGCCATTCCTCCACCCGGCTTCGACTTTTTCATCAAGAAGACCATGGGGACCATGCATAGAATGGCGGCTCCGAGGAACCAGAAGCAATCGATATAAGACAGCATCGCGGCCTGGCGGGCAACCGCACCCTGGATAATCGCGTACGGCACAGGAGACGATCCCGGCGGCCCACCCCCGTGAGATTGCACCATGACGCCCAGCGCTTTCAGTCGAGACTGCAACTCAGGGTTGGACGAACTCAAGTGGCTCGATAAATAAGTCATATGCACCTGGCTGCGCCGGTCGAGCATGGTGGTGACTACGGAAATCCCCACGCTGCCGCCGATGTTGCGCGCCAGATTCATCAGGCCGGAAGCGGCGTTGTTCTTGTCGCGCGGAAGGAATGCGTATGCGGCCGTATTAATCGGCACAAACAGGAATGCCATCCCGGCAGCCTGGATCACACGCGCCATGGCTAGCGTCCGGAAATCGATGTCCAGGTCAAAGCCGGTCATGTGGAACAGCGAGAACGACAGCATGATGAGACCGAACAACAGCAGCCATCGCGGGGTGTACCGCGAAAGCAGAAATCCCACCAGCGGCAGCAACAGAATGATGGTGAAGCCGCCGGGCATAAGTGCCAGGCCCGCTTGTTGTGCCGTGTAGCCGAGCAGAGTTTGTGAGAACAGAGGAATCAACAAAGTGCTGCCCAGCAGGGCAAACCCCAGCATGAACATCAGCAAATTCGACACGCCAAAGGTCCGATCACGGAACAGGTGCAAATCGATGATGGGGTCTTTATGCCTCCATTCCCAGATGCCGACGAAGATCAGCGAGGCCGCCGCGACGATCGAGAGAATCACGATGAAGTGGGATTCAAACCAGTCGTCGCGCTGGCCTTTGTCGAGTACGATCTGCAGCGCCCCCAGGCCCAGGGCGACGAAGCCGAGTCCGACGTAATCAATCGTCGTTTCCTTCAGCTTGCGGCGCTTGAAGTAGGGCGGGTCCTGAATCAATCTCGAAGTGAGAAGTATCGAAACAATCCCGACGGGAATGTTGATGAAGAAAATCCAGCGCCAGCTGAAGTTGTCGGTGATCCATCCGCCCAGGGTCGGACCGATCGCAGGAGCCGTGACCACGGCCATGCCGTAAACCGCGAAGGCCATGCCGCGCTTGGCGGGCGGAAACGTGTCGGCAAGAATAGCCTGTTCGCTGGGCTGCAATCCGCCGCCGCCCGCGCCCTGCAGGATGCGGCAGATGATCAGCGTCGCCAGGTTCGGTGCCAGCCCGCACAGAAAAGAGCTCACGGTAAACAGGGCCACGCAGCCCATGTAAAAATTTTTGCGGCCGATAATCGACGACAACCAGCCGCTCAGCGGAAGCACAATCGCATTGGAGACCAGATACGAGGTCAGGACCCAGGTGCTTTCGTCCTGCCCAGCCGACAGACTGCCCGCAATGTGGGGCAGAGCGACGTTAGCGATGGAGGTGTCGAGCACCTCCATGAACGTGGCCAGGGTAACTGTGATGGCGATAATCCACGGATTGAACGCGGGACGCCAGGCGTCCGCTTGATCCATGGTTGCGGTGGCCGTGCTCATTACCGAATCCAGACCTTCGGTGTGACCGACATGCCGGGACGCAGCTGATGGTCGTTGTTGGCGCCGGGATCGAGCACGATCTTGACCGGAATGCGCTGCACGACTTTCACATAGTTCCCGGTGGCGTTTTCCGGAGGCAGCAGGCTGAAGCGGGCCCCACTGCCCGCGGCGAAACTATCGACCTTGCCATTATAAGTTCTGCCATTAGCGTCGACGTCAATGGCGACGCGCTGGCCCACTTTCATGTCGCGAAGCTGCGTCTCCTTGTAGTCCGCGGTAATCCACACGTCGTCGAGATTAATGACCTTCAGGAGTTCCTGGCCGGGCGCAACATTCTGGCCAACTTCCACAGTGCGATCGCTGACCACGCCATTCACCGGGGCAATGATCCTGGTGTATTGCAGGTTGAGCGCGGCCTGATCGAGATCGGCCTTCTTGCGCTGCGCCTCCGCCAGGGCGGATGCGGCCCGGGCGCGCGTGACTTGCATCTGCTTGGGCGCGGTGTTCGCGTTGTCCCGGTTCGCCTCGGCCTGAACGAGCTTTCCCTGGGCCTGGGTAACCTGCTGTTGGGCTGCATCGGCGCTGGCGCGCGCCGCTTCCACGGCGGCCGCACTGGCCTTGGCAGCGGCCGTGGCCTGGTCGTACTGCTGCTGCGAAATCTCCTGCTTGTCGACCAGTTGCTTGTAGCGGACAAGATCGTTCTGCGCCTTCACGTTGTTGGCTTCGGCTTCCTGCAGTTGGGCCTTGGCCGCTTCGAACTGTTGCCGGGCAACTTGAATTCCCGCGCGTGCGCTGTTCACGTCGGCCTCGGTCGACGATACCTGACTGTTGGTGTTGACCGAAGTAATGGGAACACTCACTCCCGCCGCGATGGCCGCCGCCTGCGCATCTTCAAAGTCCGCTTTGGCGCGATCGTAGGCGACTTGATAATCGGCGGGGTCGATCTCCACCAGCACCGTTCCCGCCTGCACCAATTGATTGTCCTGGACGTTGAGTTTAATGACGTGGCCGGAGATGCGCGCGCTGATGGAATTAACGTGGCCGTCGACCTGAGCATCGTCGGTCGATTCGTAGCTGGTGAAATAGCGGTAGGCGAAGAAGCCCACGATCAGCAGAACAATCACGGCAATCCCGACGCCGATCCGGAAGCCGGAGCTCTGGGTGCGCGACGGCCGGGCGCGAAAATCCTCCTCGGTGGCGGGCAACGGCTTGGTGCTGTTCGGCGCCCTCTCGACTCCAGCTTTTTCTGCGTTGGCGGGCAGACTTTGTGTGCTTTGCTCCATACGTTTATTGATTGCCTTTCAAGAATCGTTTGACGCCCTCTTCGGCGTCGCCGATGGCGTGCGCCAGTTCGACCTTCGACAGATTATGAGCATAAAGACTCTGAATATAACTCTCGTGAGCGCTGGCCACAGCCTCCTGCGCCTGCACCACTTCCAGGTTGTCGGCGACTCCGGCAGTAAAGCGATCTTGGGATTGGGCGAGCGCCTGTTCCGCCAGGTCCACGGAACTGCGGGCGACTTCGACCTGCTCGGCGGCGGCGTTCAGATCAAGCAGCGCGGTGCGCACCTCATAGTCGATGCGGCCGCGAAGATCTCCCAGCTGAGAACGCACTTGCTTCAATTGCGCATCAGCTTCGAGCACGTCGCTGTGAACCCGGTTCCCGGCGAAGATCGGAATGTTGAGGCCTCCGTTCACCTGCCAGGTGCCGTTTGACTGGCCGGGAGCGACGCCGATGTCGCCCAGATTCGCATCGAAGTCGAGAGTGGGGTAATGCCCGGCGAACGCGGCCCGCCGCGAGAGTTCCGCGGCCCGCACCTGCGCCAATGCCGCCTGATAGTCGGCGCGTCCGGCATAGGCTCGTTGCAGATAAGTGTCGAGCGGGAGCGCGGCCAGAGCCTGGTACGGCGCCTTCTCGGTGAGCACAAATTCCTGCCCGGGCGCGAGGCCGATGATCCGCGCCACATTCAACTTCAATTTGGCGAGATCGTTGCGGGCCACGATGAGTTGCTGCTGGCGGGTTTGCAGTTCGACCTGCGAACGCAGCGCGTCGATGGCCGGGCTGAGTCCGGCTTTCTGCTGGTCGGCCGCCTTGTCGTAAAGCGCCTGAGCGCTCTTGACCTGAGCTTCGGCCGTTTCCACGCGAGCCGCGGCGGCAATCGACTCCAGGTAGGCGTTGCCGACCGCCAGCACGACCATTTCGCGAGCGTCTTTATAACTGAATTGCGCCGCCTTTACACTTTCCGAAGCCGCCCGCTCTTTCTCAAGATTCTTGAAATTGAAGACCGACTGGCTCAGTGCAACCCGGGCATCAAAATAATTAAAAGCCGGCGTCACCCTCGGGAACGCGCTGGTGTTGGTGCCTGGAGGGCTCAGCAGCGGGAGCAGTTTAGAGAACCCAAGCGCTGCCAGACTTTCGTTCTGCACATTCTCTTGCACGCGAGCTTGCAGATTGGGTAACAGATCACTCAGTTCCTTCCAGCGCTCGCCGCGAGCCACCTGAGCCTGATCCCCGGCCAGCAGGAGGCCAAGATTGTTGCGCAGGCCGCGATCGATGGCTTCCTTGAAATCGATTTGCAGCACGTCCCCGGTCGCTTTGCCTTCCGGCTCACTCCCGAGAAACGGGTTCGGCGGGCCGGGGAGAGTTACATTCACATTCGGTGCCGAAGCAGTTCCTCCCGTGGTCTGGGCCGGCAAGCCGGGGGCTGCGAGCAGCGAAAGAATAAAAACAAAAAATCCGGTTCGGGAAATAATCGCCGTTCTGAGAACTATGAATGTGCAAGGCATTCTTTGATCGTAGGATCGTTTCGGCTAATCCCTAAGGAAGCCGCCACGTCTTTTTCCTCACCATTAGCATAACTCGTCCGGTTTGATTCGTTTGCGGATCGTAGAGATGCAAACGATTCTATCGACCTAGCCAGTCCCGGTTCTGTGTTGAACGGTTCCCGGGATCTAGCGCGAAGAATAAAACTCTTCCAAGCCTTTCATCAGCTCATCAGCGCCTTGCACCTAAAGGCCAGTACCCTCGGTGTTTTGCCGCGAAGCGAAGGCGCGGGTAAGCTGACGGAGTACGGGAATTGAGGCTATGCGGAGCACTGTCCGAGTCATCGCGATTGCGCTGGTTACACTGGCAAGTGGCCTGGGGACCGCTCAGAACACGGCCGCCACGGCCCATGCCGAGCGAAAAGTCGCGTCGCGCGTGGCCCCGAGCTATCCTGAGCTGGCAAGAAGGATGCACATCCACGGAGTGGTCCGAGTCGAGGCCGCGGTTCGAGCCAATGGCAGCGTCAAGTCGACTCGCGTGCTGGGTGGAAATCCGGTGCTGGTAGACGCGGCCGTCGACGCGATCAGCAAATGGAAGTTCGAGCCTGGGACAAGTGAGACCACCGAAGTCGTCCAGCTAACCTTCGAAGGCCAGTAGTCCCCTTGTGGGCGAAAATCGAAACCAAATGAACCTGCCATAGGTGACCAAGGTCATCTTGAATCGCGGTGACCCTCGGTTCAAGCTATTGAAGCAACACAGATTTCAGGACTGGGAAAGAATTGCATTCATGAGCGCGGCTACTGGAACTGACTGGACCCGAATATTGTCCGATCCGGACCTTGTCCGGCATGTCGGAAAGCTGCTGCAAGCCTACCGCGAAGCTCCCGCTGAAAAACGCGAAGAGGCACTGCTGGCGGCGATGCGTGAGATCAAGGCGGGCGCGCTCACGGGCGGGAAGTCTGCTGATCCGACTGCTCTGGCGGCTGCGACGCCGCAGCCCGTTCCCACCGCGACTGAGAACACACCTCCTTTTAAGCCTGACTTGTTCAGCCCCAATTGGGGAGGCGACCGGCGGCGTCATCCGCGACTTAAATGCTTTGTGGCAGTCGAACTGCGCGTCGACGAGGTTCCGGCTCCCATCTGGGGCAATCTGTCGAACACCAGCGTGGGTGGATGCCTGGTCGAAACCGCAAACCCGGTCAAGCCCGGGTCGAAGGTCGAGATTGGCCTCTGGGTGCCCAACGGAAAGATCTGGGTAAAGGGGTTCGTGCTGAATGGAATCGTTAAACGCGGCGGATCCTCCAGCGGAGTTCGCGTCCATTTCGAAGGAATGGCCCCGTCAGAGCGCGATAGTCTGCGCCAGTTCCTCAAGTTCGTTCAGGACACAACCCAGGCATCCCAGAACGAGAACGGCTACATGCAGCTTCTAAAGTAATCGTGATGAAGCAAAGTAAAGTAAATTCCTGATTCTCTGCAGTTTTTCACCGCAACTCAATCCACGCCCGCACGGAAATTGATACACTTTCTGCGTAACTGAACCCTTTCTGTAATGGAAAACTCTAATCGGTAGACAGTGGGTCACGCGCCGGTTGGAATTCCCGGTGGGGAGGAGCAGAGCCGCATGGTAGCCAGCGAACAGCTTTTGATGACGGGGCAGCAACTGGACACGCTGTGCATCAACACGATCCGAACTCTGGCCATTGACGCGGTGCAACAGGCGAACTCGGGCCATCCGGGCGCGCCTATGGGATTGGCGCCCGTCACCTATTGCCTGTGGCAGGAATTCCTGCGCTACGACCCCGCCGATCCGACCTGGCCCAATCGCGACCGCTTTGTGCTGTC
>Ga0181532_10001307_pt1 | contig 24416 bp, 26 predicted proteins | sample PEATcosm2014_Bin_33_FD_119768 | JGI IMG/M metagenome (GOLD analysis project Ga0181532, IMG submission 119768) | Peatland microbial communities from MTU Mesocosm Facility, Houghton, MI, USA - PEATcosm2014_Bin11_30_metaG | ecosystem: Environmental > Terrestrial > Soil > Wetlands > Peat | place... | reverse complement strand
GCCGTTCTCGATGCGGATGCGGTCGCCGGCAGCACCGATGACGCGCTTGATGTAGCTCTTCGACGTGTCGCGCGGATAACGGAAGACGACGATGTCGCCGCGCTCGATCGGTTCCCAGCGATAGACAAATTTGTTGACGAAAATCCGCTCCTGGTCTTCAAGACCGGGCATCATGCTGGTACCTTCGACCTTTACCGGCTGGTAGAGAAAGATAATGAATATAGCGGAAATGGCGACCGAGACCAGCAGATCGCGCGCCCACACGGCCACTACCGGCAGCGGACGCATGCCAGATTCTTTTGTAGCCGCCGGGGCCGGCGGCTCAGGTATCCCCACATCAGGCATCGTGTTCACATTTTATACGCAAGCGGGCCGAGGGAGCGAGAAATGAAAGATCAGAGGTGAGAGGTCAGATTGCAGAAGTAAAACTCGATTGCTCTTCACCTCTGCAATCTAACCTCTGACCTCTGACCTAGTCTCACCTTGCCAAGCCGCTCCGTTCCCAGTACAACTAGATTTCTCCTATGACCGACTACTCCATTTTCCCGAAGATCAACGCGACCCTCAATGGATCGAGCGCGGTGCTGCTGGTTACCGGACGGGCCCTGATTGCGCGCGGCAAGATGGCCGCACACCGTGCGGTAATGATCGCCGCGTTCGTCACCTCTTCCCTTTTCCTTACCTCGTATTTGTATTACCACTGGCCGGGTCACGGCGGCATCGTGTATTTTCACGGACCGGGCTGGGCCCGCATTCTCTACCGCACCATCTTGACGTCGCACACGATCCTGGCCATCGTCATTGTGCCCATGGTGCTGATTACGCTGACCCGCGGATTGCGCGAGCAGTTTGACCGGCATCGGGCCATCGCGCGCTGGACGTATCCGCTTTGGCTCTACGTCTCGGTGACCGGCGTAATCGTCTACCTGATGCTGTTCCAGATGTTCGTATAGCGGTAGACATTATGCCAACCGGTCGTGCCGCTCCCAAAAGCATTGACGAGTACATTGCATCGTTCCCGCCGGAAGTCCAGGCCGTCCTCGAAAAGATAAGGTTGACCATCAGAAAGGCTGCACCCGACGCGCAGGAGACAATCAGTTACAGAATTCCGACGTTTGCCCTTAACGGTGCTTTGGTGCACTTTGCAGCTTTCAAGGAGCACATCGGGTTCTACCCTCCGGTGAGGGGCGATGCGAGGTTAGTGAAGGCGGCGTCAGCTTATGCCGGAGAGAAAGGCAATCTGCGATTTCCACTCAACCAACCAATCCCTTTCGGCTTAATCGAAAAGCTTGTAAAGCTCAGAGCGAAACAAAATTTATTGAAGGCTCGCGCAGCGCGCAAAAGGTAGAAGGCATGGGGAACCCATCTCAAGCCGCACCCCGTCCGATTCATCACAAATTTCTTGTACGTGCGACACCGCCAAGGGGTCGCCTAATTCTGCTATAGTGAGCGTCTCAGATGTCAGCGTCTCAGACGTCAGCGTCTTGGACGTCAGCCTTCTCAAAGGAGCTCGCACTCATGGCTGGAAAAAGCGTAAATAAAGTCATCCTGATTGGGAACCTTGGCAAGGATCCCGAAGTGAAGTTCACGCCGCAGGGCACGCCGGTCGCGAAGATCACCCTGGCCACCAACGAGCGCTTCAAGGGCAAAGACGGCCAGTGGCAGGACCGCACCGAGTGGCACAACGTAGTGCTCTGGCAGCGCCTGGCGGAGATTGCCGGCGAGTATCTGAAAAAAGGCGGCAAAGTCTACATCGAAGGCCGCCTGCAGACCCGCTCCTGGGACGACAAGCAGAGCGGCCAGAAGAAATACATGACCGAGGTCGTGGCCAACGATCTGGTGTTGCTCGGCGGACGCGGCGAAGGCGGCGGTGGCGGCGACTACGCCGGCAGTTCACGCGGATCATCGTCATCGTCGGCGGCATCCGCAGGCGGGAACAACTTCGACCAGAGCATACCTGAGCCGGAGCACGCGCCGGCGGGTAGTTCCCCAATCACGGATGAAGATATTCCGTTCTAGGGAAACTCTCATGAGTAGTTCTACGCTTGCAGGTCGAAATTGCGTTCCTTGCCGCGGCGGCGTTCCGCCGCTCAAGGGAAACAAACTTACGGAGATCCATCAACAGTTGGCGGAACCCGCGCAGTGGAATGTCGTTAACGAACATCACCTCGTGCGCACCTTCAAGTTCCCCGATTTTAAGTCAGCCCTGGCTTTCGTGAATCGCGTTGGCGAAGTGGCCGAGGCGCAGGGACATCATCCCGACATTCTGCTGGGATGGGGGAAGGCCGAGATCACGACCTGGACACACGCTGTGGACGGCCTGACCGAGTCGGATTTCATCCTGGCGGCAAGAATCGACCAACTGGCGTAACCGCGCGAACACATAACCCGAGAAGTCGGAGCAAGATCGCGAGACGCCTGGTCTTTTGGCCTCAGATTTGGCAATCGATGTTGCCATTGCCAATGTAATATGGCATGATATCGCTATGAAGCTCAAATTGGACAAACTCGGCCGAGTTGTTCTTCCTAAACCGCTGCGTGCTCGCTACGGGCTGCGTCCGGGGACGGAGTTGGAAGTCAGCGAAGGGGCGCAGGAGTTTGCTCTGCGTCCGGCGCGTAGTAGCCCCAGTTTGGTAGAAATCGACGGTATTTTGGTGCATCAGGGCGTTCCGCAGGGAGAACTCGACATCGCTAAGGCTATCCACGAAGACCGTGAGGAACGTTTCCGGCATTTGAGCGGCATGGAATGACGAGTAACGGAGTGATCGAGTGAGGCTGTACTTCGATACTTCCGTTTTGGTGTCCCTCGCGGTCGCGCATCATCCTCATCACGATCTGGCTTATGCCGCCTTTCGCCAGGTAACGACGGATCGCCACGAGGGCTTTGTTTCGGCACACGGCCTGGCGGAAACCTTTAACACACTCACTCGCCTCCCCATTACTCCCATGGTTCATCCCGCCGAAGCCTACCGTTTCGTTTCAGAAACCGTCGTCCGGAACTGCACCGTAGTTCGTCTCGTCGAGAAGGATTACATGACGACATTGGAGGCAGCTGCCAAGGCCGGATTGCGGGGCGGGATTCTTTACGATGCGCTGCAATTGCGCTGTGCGGAGAAAGCTGGATGCGACTGGATTTATACCTTCAACACCTCGGACTTTGTACGAATTTCGCCTCACCTCGGAAAGCGGATCGTGCGCCCGTAGATTGGTGGTTCATTGGATCTGCGCTGGCGCCGAATTCCGCCGCACCGCCATCCCCCACAGCCCCGCCGGAATCAGCATCAACATGCCGGCGACGCTGGCGACGTGACGCGCGGCGAAACCCCAATCCACGAAGCGTCCGGCAAGATACGCCCCGGCGGCAATGGTGAACATCGAGAGGCCGAGGTCGGCGGCAAAAACGCGCCCGCGAAATTTATCCTCACTTTGCATTTGCAAAAGCGTGGTCGAAAACACCCACACGATCGAACTCCCAAAGTGCGCCAGCGCCACGCACAAACAGGCTTGCCAGAGATGCCCCGACACGCCGAGCAGCGCGTAGCCAGCGGCAGCACCCAGGTATCCCCAGAAGATCGCGACTTCCAGGCGATGCCTCCAATGTCCCGCCCACGAAGCGGCGGAGACAGGCCCGAGCAGCGCGCCCAGGCCGCGGGCGCCGAGCAGCAGACTCATCCCGAGAAACGCGCCGCGTTCGGGCGCCATGCCGCGCCAGCGCACGGCAAACTCAGTTTGCCCCATCACCGTGAACAGCACCCAGCCGGGCCCGATGATCAGGTTTCCGGCCTTCACAAAAATCGTCGAGCGCAAGCGAACCTGCCCGCGCACGTAACGGATTCCAGCCAGGATCGGCGAAAAATCCACCAACTCGCGCACCCGAAACGGATGTCCGCCTTCGGCGTGGGGCTCGGCGAAACGCATCCTCCAGATCAACGCCGCGGAAGCCAGGAACGACAGCGCATTCAGTAGAAAGACGGCATTGCGGCCAAGCAGCGCCGCAACCAAGCCTCCCAGGGTCGCGCCCACCATGAGATTGACGCTCCAAGTGGTTGAGGAGAGCGTGTTCGCCACCACCATTTCTTCCCGCTCCACGATGTTCGGGATCACGGCATTGCGCGCCGGTTCAAAAAAAGCGGCCAGCAAAGTTTCCGCCACCAGCAGCGGATAGACCAGCCACACCATCTGTTTCGAGCGAACCAGCAGCATCGAGAGCACGATGAACACGCGCCCAATATCCGCCGCGATCATGACGTGCTTGCGCCGCAACCGATCGTTGATTACGCCCGCCGTCGGCCCGATCAGAGCCACCGGCAGAACCTGCAGCACCAGCGCCAGCGCCACCGATCCAGCGCGTCCCGTGAGTTGCAGCAGCAGGTTGTAAATCGCGAGCGTGTAAAACCAGTCGCCGATTTCGCTCACGACTTGCGCACTCCACAAGCGGCGAAAGTTCCGGTTACCGCTCAGCAGGCGCGCGTACGACGCAAACGACACCGCGCTGACTTCTATCTCGGGAGCAGGGTCCATGCAAGTGCAGACGAAAACTCAGAATTTCACAGCATACCGGATCGTGCCCGACCCCGCACCCCAAGCCCAAAGTCGCCATTCCGTTGTCAAGACTGTGCAACGTGGTGCACACAAAAAGACCGAGTCTCTGGAAAACGGTTGGGCCTTTCAGCGTTCAGGGGCATGGTTTGCCCCAAAAACGCTCTCTGTGAACTGATTGTAATCATCGGATGATTGGAGACGCACTTGCGACCGTCTAAGCTGAAAGGAGCTTCACCGTGCGAAAGTTGGGCCCTGTCGTTCTGCTAGTCCTGATATTGGTTGCGAATTCTTTTGCAGCACCTGCCGTCGTAAAATCCTCTGTCTCTCCGGAACCCGGACTGCTCGCCTTACTCGGCGGCGGCCTGGTTGGCCTGGCCACTTTGATTCGGCGTCGCCTGAGTCAGTAAATTCCTTCTTGCCGAGAGCTCCCCTCGGCATCCTTCACCGTTTTCAAATTCATGGCTGTCGGCCGCTCCTCAAAGCTCAGCCTCCGGAATGCTTTCCGTTTGCAACCAGGTCTAGAAAGTATTGGTGAACGCGCCGGTCGTCGCTCAATTCAGGATGGAATGTTGCCGCCAGAGTTTTCCCTTTGCGCACCAGCACCGGATCTTTCCCTTCGGTCGCGATCACTTGCACGCCCTCGCCAACCCGTTCAATCTTCGGAGCGCGAATGAATACCATTTCGATCGGCTCGTCGAGGAATCGGCCTTCGCGGATGGAGCTGTCGATCTGGCGTCCATAAGCGTTGCGCCGCACCGTGATGTCGAGCGCTCCGAGACCCGCCTGCTTCGGATTTTCAACGTCTGTAGCCAGCAGGATGCATCCCGCGCAGGTGCCAAACGTCGGCTTCACGCGCACGAAGTCTTTCAGCTTCGCGAATCCGTCTTCGCCGAGTAACTTCAGAAATGTCCCCGACTCGCCGCCGGGAATCACCAGGCCATCGATCTCGTTCAGTTGCTCGGGCTTTTTCAAAAGGACAACTTCCGCGCCGAGTTCTTCGAGGCGGCGGCGATGCGCGTCGAAATCGCCCTGCAGGGCTAGGACTCCAATTTTCATTGACGCGACAGTTGAAGGATGAAGGGACACGTTCAACTTCTCTGTTTCGATGAGGGTACCCCACCCCCCCCTATTTTCCTAAAATCCTGATAATAAATACTTTAGCCGATGGGGTACTTCGCAAAATATTCATTTTAAATACTTTAATCGCAAAATCTTGAATGCATGGGACTTAGGCCACGTCCTTACTCTCCGAATTTGAGTTTGTGGTTGATTCAAGGATCGATCACGACGCGGCTTATGTCAATTGGAAATGCAGCGAATGGTGCAATCCTGATTCACCGTTTCTTCACCATAGATTCACGGAGAAACCATCATCCGAAAAACACGAATGGCCCCGCGGAGGCGGGACCATTGAGAAAAACCGTAGTGTACGGCACTCTGTCGAATTCAGTATCCGTGAAGGGACACGCTAGACTCAAGTTACTGAGGTTGGAGTGATTCCAAGAATTCGAAAGCCCCGGTAGTCATCCGGGGCTTGGCAAATGCCAGTTGGTACGCCGCCTATCAAAATCAGAATAGCAGGATTCAAAAGAATCGCTTCGATGAATGGGGTGATAGCTACTTTCGGGGGCTTGTGTTCCTTTCGGACACAACCAATACTGTCGAAAGATAGACCGCGTCTGGAGGACGTTGCCAGTGGGTACTGGACGCTGTTTATCAAACAGTCGAGTGGCCTAGTCAGCCATTACGGTTCAAGTCCGTCGTCCTCCGCACGACCACTCGGCCCAAGGCTTTTTATGTTATACTAGTGGTGTTTGGTAAACAGCGTACTTACTGGCAATTTTGCCGAGCCCCGCCTGACTAGCGGGGCTTTTGAATTTCCAAGGAGCATCGCGGGAACCACGTGCGAGAGCCTAAGCCGCCGACTGTATGGTGGCCACTTCTCGAAAAGCGTGAGAAGTGGCGCACCCCCAGTTGGTCGCTGCCAGAGTCAAGTACCAACCAAATAGATATGTCTGGCCCAGATCGGGGCCACCCGCCCTCTTTGCCTTGCCGAATCGGTTCGCGGACTGGAGATCATGGGGCGTATTTTATCACCCAGAATACGAATGGTCCCGCAGCGGCGGGACCATTGAGAAAAACCGTAGTGTAAGGCACTCTGTCCAGTTCAGTATCCGTAAAACCGCACGCTAGAGTCAAGTTACTTGAGGAGATATCTCTGTTTTCTCTCCTCAAGCGAAGCTTCTCCTCTACCACTGGGAGAATGGACCCGACGGGATTCGAACCCGCATCTGCGACTGTGACAGAGTGCCGTGTTCCCCTTACACTACGGGCCCTGAAAAGAGTCTCCGGGACTGCCTGGAATATGACAAGACGGGCAGGGAGTTTTTTTCGGACTGTGTTCCAAATTGGGAGACTTTACATAGGCACTGTGCTATTTAAAACGCGTGCCGAGCGAATTTCACGGGCTACAATCGGGGTGCTTGAAAGGTGGCGTACCGACTGGCATTCTGCCGAGCCCCGCCTGACTAGCGGGGCTTTTGAATTTCTAATCGCGGGAACCACGTGCGAGAGCCTAAGCCGCCGACTGTATGGTGGCCACTTCTCGAAAAGCGTGAGAAGTGGCGCACCCCCAGTTAGTCGCGGTCAGAGTCAAGTACCAACCAAATAGATATGTCTGGCCCAGATCGGGGCCACCCGCCTGATCACGGAACCCGACGCTTCGAAATCCGCGAAGGTAACTCGCTCATTCCCAATTTGGAGTAGCTACTTTCGTGGGATTGCGCGTGCCTATGGCAAAGGAAATACTGAGCGGGCGATGGGTTGCGTCTGGAGGACGTTGCCAGTGGGTACTGGACGCTGCCTTTCAAGCAGTCGAGTGGCTAGGTCAGCCATTACGGTTCGAGTCCGTCGTCCTCCGCACGGCCTCTCGACTTGCTTGTGTTTGCTATAATGGAGTTGCTTGAAAGGTAGCGTACCTACTGGCAATTTTGCCGAGCCCCGCCTGACCAGCGGGGCTTTTGAATTTCACCGACAAAATTGGAGCGTAGACGAGGGTAAGGTGGGCCAGCCCCCTAGCAGCTCAAAGCATCGGTCACTAACGGCTTCGCCACCACCAGTTTTCCATCGACGATCTCATAGAAAGCGGTGAGCTGTCCGGGGACAATGAAGGGCGCTCCTTTGCCGCAGTCGTGTGCAACGCTAACCAGGTTTCCTGGGAGGGGCACGATGCGCTGTCCCTCGCCCATCATTCCATCAAATTCAATTCTGATATCCGCTCCGCAGGCGCACTTTATGGGAATCAAAATGATGTTCCCTCCTTTTCTATCGTTTATTCTATCCCACGACGGAAGTTCGGTGGGAGGCCCATGTCAAGAAGCATGCGCGTAAGGTTCTGGGCTACGTTCATTCTAGTCTTACCTGTCATTGGTGTTAGCTGCTGTGCGCAGGTCACCAAGGTCAATACTGAAGACTTGATGGAAACCGCATTGGACATGAAGAAAGCAGCCGCAACCGCCGACAAACTTTCGCCAGATGGTTCTAAATATTGCCACTGGGGGATCGCTACGCTCGATGCATCCGACTTGGATTCAGCCGTCTCACGCTTCCTCCTGAGCCGTGGGTCGCAGGTCGTTGCTGATGATATTTCGGCTTCTAAAATGTGGCATGTCAGCTTGGTAGCCGACGACCTTATCAATCAGCTAGAGCTTAGGTTGCAAGAGTGCAATCTGGGAATGCGGCTGAACCACGACATTTACAACGTAGCCGTTGCCGGCAAGCCTATGCTATCCAAACTCCAAGATGCTAAGAACAGATTCGCCCGCCAGGCCTTTCAACAAACGCAATGGCAAGAGTCGAGCCATGCCAAACTCTTCTTCCCGAGCACGACCGATGCTGCAGATGAAAGGGTGGGTACCCCCGCTGCTCAGGCAAACGAGATACTTGCCGTGTCGCGAGGGGTCCGCGAAGCATGGGAGAGCGCGGGCAAGGTTATTATTGAAGCAGACGCTACGAAAGAATGCCTTAGATTCGGCCCGTCGGATAAGCGAATCGAGCCTGTCGAATTGGACAAGCTGATAGAGCGCATCTCCCGCCTACCCCGCTCCGAGAGCTACGTCCATGCGGCAGACATGTGGCTAGTTGCTATGGCGGCAGAAACTCCGAAGCTCGCGGTGCAGTATGCGCTTGAGGCCTGCGCCTATTCTGCGCTTTGGAAAAAGAAGGCCAAGAAGGTCGCCGATGCGGCAGTTGACTCAGACAAACGATTGAGGGGAGCGGTCGCCAGGTTCAGCGCCCTTGCACTCAAGCAAACCGAGTGGGAAGAGCGGGTCGCCCAGAATCAGGCGACAATTCAGGAGCAGTGAGGGATGTGCTTCGTCCTGCTGTCGGCTCATTAGCCGCAGGAACCGAAAACCCGATCAAATCCTCCGGATAGAAATCTCTCAGGCTACCAGCCCCGCGTCTGCAGCAGCTGCGCCTCATCCAGCGTCGACACAGCCAGCCCCTTCATAGCCCCCGTCAGATTCTCGCTGACTTCAAGTAACACTTTAGGGTCCTTAAAGTGCGTAGCCGCCTGCACGATCGCCTTGGCGCGCTTCTCGGATTCGGCGGGATCAGCGAACTCAGTCGAGTTCTTCATGAAGATGCCCGAGCCGACGAACACCGCCTCGGCTCCCAGTTGCATCACCAGCGACGCATCCGCCGGAGTCGCGATTCCTCCCGCGGAGAAATTCGGTACCGGCAGCTTGCCGTCACGCGCCACCATCTTTACCAGTTCGTAGGGCGCTCCGTGCTCTTTGGCTTTGGCGTAGAGTTCTTCTTCTCCAAGGACAGTGAGAATCTTCATCTCCAGCACAATCTGGCGAATGTGCCGAACGGCGTGGACCACGTCTCCGGTGCCAGCCTCGCCCTTAGTGCGAATCATGGCCGCACCTTCGGCGATGCGCCGCAATGCCTCGCCCAGGTTGCGCGCGCCGCACACGAACGGAACCGTGAAGGCGTGTTTATCCACGTGATGCACTTCGTCCGCCGGAGTAAGCACTTCGGACTCGTCAATGTAGTCGACGCCCAGCTCCTGAAGTATTTGGGCTTCCGCAAAGTGCCCGATGCGGCACTTCGCCATGACGGGAATATCGACCACCGCCATGATCTCGCGAATCTTTTTCGGCGAGGCCATGCGCGCCACTCCACCTTCGGCGCGTATCTGCGCCGGGACGCGTTCCAGAGCCATCACCGCGACGGCCCCGGCGCGCTCGGCGATCTCCGCCTGCTTCGCGTCGGTTACGTCCATGATCACGCCGCCCTTGAGCATTTCGGCAAGGCCGGTCTTCAGACGAAGGTTAGTGCTGGTGTGTCCGTTATTCTGCGACATAGGTTTACTCTTTTCTGGATCTGGCGCGATGGTGGCGCGCAAATACGGTGCGCGGACATCGCGGGCCGGAAATCCATCCCCGAATGAGTATTTTACATCGCTGGATGCCTTTCTGCGGCGGGGTTTACGCCACCGCTTTGGGCTTTGTGGTTCCTAGGAATGGGAGGGCGCCGAGCAGCAGAGCGGCACTGGGAAGAACAATCCCTAACCCAACCGCCAGCGAACCATACCACCAGTGCGGTCGGGCGAATACGACGAGGCGCGTGAGAACCAGGATCGTACCCAGACTGAACAAAACAATGGTGGGAAACAAGCCGGCAAGCAGGCGAACACGGCGGTCTGCGCCACCGCGACGCGACAGGTATGCGCCGGCTCCGCCGCAGAGTGGCAGCAGCACCAGCCATGGCAGAAGAACCAATTCCAGCGGGCTGCGCCCCAGCAGACGGGGCTGCTGCGAAATCTGGATCAGGATCATCAGCAAGACCATGGCGGCGGTCAAGCTCACCAGGCCGGGCAGCCAAAGATGTTTGGTTCGTGCGTTCATAGTCTCCTCCTTATGCTTCGCGCGTTGAATGTTACGCGCCAGGTTGTGCCATTGGTTGTGCCATTGAACGACTTCGTCCAGCGTGATTCTCTCTGCTTCACTCTCGCTTACACCTCGTCCGACTTGTTCTTCATAGAAATCTTCGAGATGAGCCGCCAGTTCGGCAACGACTTCCTGGCTTTCTTCCGACGTGAGTTTCAGCGGACCCAGACGCTCGCTGGCCAGGGCTCTCCAATCAGGCATTGGTCACTCCCGCCAAGCGATCGAGCGCCTGAAAAAAGAAATTCCATTCCCGCCGCAGCGGTACAAGTTCTTTCTTGCCGGTGGAGGTGAGGCAATAGTAGCGGCGGTCGCGCCCGGCATGGTTCGCTTCCCAGCGGCCGGCAATCCAGCCGCGCTTTTCCAGGTCGTAGAGCATCGGGTAAAGAGAAGCCAGCGTAAAGTGCAGCGCGCCGCCGGTCTTTTCCTCAATGCGTTTGGAGATATCGAAGCCGTAGAGTGGCTGCTCGGCGAGCAGCGCGAGGATGGCGAGTTCGGCGCTGCCCCGGGCAATCTTGGATCGGATACGCTTATGCATGATGAATATAGGTATCCTATATTCCGGCGTTTCCGTCAACATTACTTTAGTAGTTCCCTGCCGATGACCGGCCGACGACCTGCGGTGAGCAATTAGCCGCCTCGCTCGGGCCAACCTGTTTTCGCATCTGGACCTGCGTTCATTTGTCCGCGTATTTCGCGAACATGCGATGCGGATCAATCGCGATGAACAGGCCCTGGCTGCGCGCCAGCACTTCGCCCTTTTCGTTGAGAATCTCGGCCATATTAATGTGCTTCCGTCCCTCCACCTTCACCTCGCGCGATTCCACCCGCAGCGGCTGCTTCAGCGGCACGGGCTTCAGATACTTCACGGTCATCTCGGAGGTCACCGCCACCACGTGACGCAGTTTGTTCACCTTCCCCATGGCCTCGTCGAGGATGGTCGCGATGATGCCGCCATGGCAGTGTCCGGGTGGTCCCGTGTAGCGCTTGCCCAGCCGGAAGCGGCACACGAAACAGTCGCGCTCCTCGTCGTAGGTGAAGCGTAACCGCATGCTGTCGGGGTTATCTTTGCCGCAGACGAAACAGTGATTCTGCTGCATTTGCATGAAGCGGGTGTTGTGCCCGGCTCCATGGCTTGCAGCTTTGGATTTCTTATCAGCCATCGAAAGATTCTATCGCGAGCGCGCCCCCGGATTGAGTATCATGGCACGCCAAAGGAGGTTCCCATGTCAGCCGCCCTTAAAACGCCAGGACCCTATTCCGTTCATCCTGGCGTGGCCCAAATTCAGAAGTGGATTGAGGAGCTGCCAAAGAAGACCGGACGGTCGCTGGAAGAATGGATCGCCCTCACCAAGGACTCCGGCCCGCCAACCGAGGAAGAACGTCGCGACTGGCTGAAGAAGGAACACAAGCTGGGTACAATCTCCGCAGCTTGGATCGCGGGGCGCCTTGAAGGCAAGAACACGGAGGAAGATTCACCAGACGCTTATCTGAAAACCGCCGTCGAATGGGTGGAGGCGCAGTACTCCGGCCCGCGAGCCGCGCTGCGTCCGCTGTATGAGCAGTTGCTGATGATCGGGTTTTCTCTCGGCAAGGACGTGAAGGCTTGCCCGTGCAAAACGATGGTGCCGCTCTATCGCAATCATGTGTTCGCACAGATCAAGCCGTCGACGAATACGCGCATCGATTTCGGATTCGCGCTGGGCAACATGAAAACGCCGAAGCGGCTGATCGATACCGGTGGATATGAGAAGAAAGACCGGATCACGCGGCGGATTGAGATCAAGTCGAAGTCCGATATCGATGATGAGGTGAAGAGGTGGTTGAAGAAGGCGTACGAACTAGATGAATAGCTTGCTTCAAAAACGGTCTATCCTGCTCATGGAGATGCCTGGTCATCTTGATATGACCATGTATGCTATGATGTGTCCATGAAGAAGATTGCAGCAGGAGAATTTAAGGCGCGTTGTCTAACGCTCATGGAGGACGTGCGCTCTACACGCGAGCCACTGGTAGTCACGAAGCGCGGGAAACCGGTGGTGAAACTAGTTCCCGCCGACGATAACAAGGACGATTTTATCGGGAGGCTGGAGGGAGTGTTCCGCGTCGTCGGCGACATCGAGTCCCCCATCGATGGATGGGAATCCTCGTGATCCTGCTCGACTCCCACGTACTGATATGGGCGGTTGCCGACTCGAAGCGGCTTTCGAAGGCCGCAGCCTCGGCGATTCGTCGCGCGCGGCGTGGCGATGGTCTGGCAGTGTCAGCGATAACTGCTTACGAGGTGGCTTGGCAGATTGCGTCTGGGAGGATCCAAGGTTTCGGTACGGTCGAAACCTCCGTCCGTCGATTTCTCGAGGGAGTGACGATGCGGCCAATTACTCCCGAGATTGCGGCCTTGGCGGCGCAGTTTCCAAACGATTATTCGCGCGATCCGGCTGACCGCCTGATTGGCGCTACGGCGCTGGCGGAGGGGATGACTCTGGTGACGCGCGATGAGCGGATACGGCGGAGCCCGTTGCTCAGGACGGTTTGGTAATGCGTATCCGGAAGGCGGGGACGGGCCAGAGGCCCGTCACCACACAAGCATTCCCTAGTCGTAGTACTCCAGCCCCAGATGCGTAATCAACTCTTCGCCCTTCAAATGCCGCAGCGTGTTCTTCAGCTTCATCAGCTGGATAAACAGATCGTGCTCCGGATACAGTCCCGGCGCGGTCATTGGCGACTTGAAGTAGAAGCTCAGCCATTCCTGAATTCCCAGGCGGCGCAACTCTGGCGTGCGCTGTGCTAGATCGAGGAAGAGGACCAAGTCGAGCACAATCGGCGCGGCTAGAATCGAGTCGCGGCACAGGAAGTCCACTTTGATCTGCATCGGATAGCCGAGCCATCCGAAGATGTCGATGTTGTCCCATCCTTCTTTGTTATCGCCGCGGGGCGGGTAATAGTTGATGCGGACTTTGTGGAAAATATTCCCGTACAACTCCGGATACAAAGCGGGCTGCAGAATGTGCTCAAGCGCCCCGAGCTTCGATTCCTCCTTGGTCTTGAACGACCCGGGATCGTCCAGCACTTCGCCGTCGCGATTGCCCAGGATGTTGGTCGAATACCACCCGCTCAGCCCGAGCAGCCGCGCCTTGAAGGCCGGAGCCAGCACGGTCTTTATCAAAGTCTGGCCAGTCTTGAAATCCTTGCCGCAGATGGGAACTTCGCGCTCACGCGAGAGTTCGAGCATCGCTGGTATGTCCACCGTCAAGTTCGGCGCGCCGTTAGCGAAGGGCACGTCCTCCATTAGCGAGGCGTAGGCATAGATCATTGAGGGTGCAATATTTTCGTCGTTCCCTTTCATCGCCTTTTCGAGCGACCGCACGCTCTCATGAATGGCCGTGGGCTTGATGAAGCTCTCGGTCGAGGCGCACCAGATGGTGATCAGCCGCTTGGCGCCGCTTGATTTCTTGAAGTCGCGGATGTCCTGGCGAAGCTGCTCGGCCAGGTCCAGCTTGTTCTTCCCTTTCTTCACATTCGGCCCGTCAATCTTCTTGACGTAGTTGTGATCGAAAACCGCTTTCATCGGCGTGATCGCGCTGAGCCGTCCCTTCACTTTGTCGAGCAGATCGCGCTCCAGCACTCCAGCATTGCGAGCCGCCGCGTACATGTTGTCTTCGAAAATGTCCCAGCCCGTGAAGACGAGATCATTGAGCCCAGCCAGAGGGACGAACTCCTTGATTTTAGGAGACCGGCCATCGGTCCGTTTTCCCAGTCGGATGGTTCCCATCTGCGTGAGCGAGCCGATGGGGTGGGCGATTCCCTTGCGCACGGCTTCCACGCCCGCAACAAACGTCGTGGCGACGGCACCCATGCCCGGGATCATCACGCCCAGTTTGCCCTTGGCGGGCTCGATCACACGCTCGTACCCGTCGCTGCTTCGTGTTCTGCTTGAAGACCTCACTTCGCCAGACTTCACCTCGACGCTTGCCACCTTCTTCGCCGCCGCCTTTACTGTTGCCGTGGACTTCTTCAGCTTCGCCATATTGGGGGTGCTTCCTTGTAGTAACCGTGGGATGTATGCAAACCAAGTATGTTCTCGTATCGGATGAGCTTTTTGCAAACGCGCACGCCTGAATCCGCAGGAAAACCACTTCAATGGTGTCTGGCACGCATTGGGCGGTGTTGGCGAACGGCGCCGGGTGAACGAAGAGTCTCAGAAAGAAATCTTGCTCGTCGGTGTGACCGTGATGGAATGAAGTCCCGCAGCAAAACCGTCGAGCAGAAGGTTGTGGTGCGCAATGATCTGCGCGGCTGTCAGGTCCGGAGTATCGCGTGTGAGATGCGCATCCGCTGCCAGCGTCACATCGTAGCCAAGCGTAACCGCACGGCGGCAAGTCGTATCCACGCAGTATTCGGTCATGGCGCCCGCAATGATGAGATGGCTGATCTTGCCGGTTCGAAGTTCTTCCGCGAGGCTCGTCTCAAAGAAGGAATCCGACGCCTTTTTTCTGATGACACGCTCTCCGCCTAGCGGAAGAATCGAAGGATGTATCGCCCACGCCGCCGTCTCTGCTTCGATGGGATGTCCCTTGGGGCCGTCGTGCTGGATGAAGAAGACAGGGATTCGTGAGGAGCGCGCCTGTTTCAGCAGAATCGCGATCTTCGGCAAAACACGATCCTGCACTTCCGGCGGCATAAGCCGCACCAGACCAACCTGAACATCGATGATCACCAGCGCGGATTTCAGTCAGCCCTCCGGGCGACACCATGGCCCAAGGAAAACAATTGTACTGCGGAGGTCGGTCAGCGCCCTGAACCCGAAGGAATATCACGGCAAAGGCATTGAATAGTTTTTGCTCCCTGGGAGCGGATCTCATCGCAACCTGCTCCCGGTTTTTTTGTGGGAACGCATCGGCGGGGAAGGATTATTGAATCTCAGGCATCGAGGCCGGAAGTTTGCAGAGAAGTTTGCAGGAACGAGGCTTGAATCGTCCCCGGAGCCGCAGCCAGCCGCGTATCCAGGGTCCACAACAGGTCCGGCGACGCATGTCACGCGACTCCAGAACGGCGCGTGCTACCCCTCACTTCTTCGCTCAGTATGACCGCCTCGGCGATCTCTCTCATCGTTTTGCGCTTCTGCCGGCTTTGCTGCTGCAGAGTCAGGTAGGCTTGTTCTTCGCTTAATCCCATTTGTTGCAAAATTCCTTTGGCGCGTTCCACAACCTTGCGCGTCTGTAACTGGTAGGTAAGGTTCGAATTGACTTCCTCCATGCGCGCCAATTCAATTTCCGCGCCCACCAGAAACCCGATCGCTGAAATCAGCCGGATTTCCTTGAGCTTATGCAGGTGGGGACGCCGATGCTGCAGATTGATTGCGCCCACCACACGCCCGCGGCACATCAGGGGTACGGAGAGAAACGCTTCGTAACTATCCTCGGGCAGTTCGTGGAAGAACTGGAATCGCGGATCTTGCGCCGCCTTTTCGGAAATCGCGACCGGCTCGTGATGTTCCACCACCCAGCCCGTGATGCCTTGTCCGACGCGCAGTTTGAGGCGATCCACCGCGTTGGGATGTGCGTTCTTGGAGGCGCGCAGAACCAGGTGCTCGCCCTCCAGAGCATAGATCAGGCAGGAATCGCACTTCACCAGCGCCGAGGCAAACTCCACCACGCGGTCCAGCACATCGTGAAATCCGCCGGCTGCCACGCGGCCGCCAATCTCATGCAGCAAATCAACCGGTGAGTCCTCGACCCAGATTGTGCTGTCCATGATCTAGCCTAGCGGCATATCGGGACGGTGTCTAACTCCAAATTTTGATCACAACGATCAGGGATTCATGGGGAGACATACGTCTTTGTTACGCGTGAAAAAAATCGAGCCGGCTCCCTCTGGAACCGGCTCGAAAAGTAAAAAGATGAACGATCCGATCGCTGCCTGATGTCGTTTACTACCCGGCAAAGACAAAGATCAGATCGTCATTATCGTTTCCCCTAATCGCTGCGCAAAGTCGCTGTCACCGGCGCGTCACCGTCACCCTAATGTTCGTACTGTGGCTGAGCGAGCCGGAAGTTCCAGTCACAGTCACCGTAGCGGTTCCGATCGTCGCCTTGCCGGAAGCGGTTAGCGTGAGCGTCGAGGTCGCGCTGCCGTTCGCCGCCGGGGTCACCGAGTTCTTCGAGAACTTCGCCGTCACGCCACTGGGCAGGCCGGTAACGCTAAGGGTGGTTGCAGAACTAAAACCGTTCTGGCTCGTAATGGTGATCGTGCTCTTCCCGCTGCTGTCTCGCTCTATGGTCAGCGAAGTGGGCGAGGCGCCGATGGTGAAGTTCGCCGACCCCCCAGCTGGATTGACCGTGAGCGCTATCGTAGTGGTTGCGGTCAGGCTGCCGGAGGTTCCAGTGATGGTCACCGTCGCCGTTCCGGTGGCGGCCGTAGCGCTCGCCGTCAGCGTCAGCACACTGGTCCCGGTAGTGGGGTTCGTGCCGAACATCGCGGTTACGCCGCTCGGAAGACCGGACGCCGCCAGCGTTACACTGCCGGTGAATCCGTTCTGGTCATTCACCGTAATGGTGCTGGTGCCGCCGGCTCCGCCTTGGGTGATCGTTACACTGCCGGGCGAATCGGAGAGCGTGAAGCTCGGCGTCGCGGGCCCGGTCAGGGTGTTGATCAGGGTCGCCCCATTCGGACTTCCCCACCCCGTCACCAAGTCATACCCAGTCACTGCAGGGTAGCCGTTATTCCCGCTGGTGATGTCGTGGAAGTTGCTGTCGTAGCTGGAACCGAAACCGATCGGGTAGATCAGGGGATTAAGGTAGCCCAGAGTTTTGCCGTTATTGGTCACGTTTTGCTGATTGGCCAGCGCGATATAGCCGGCCCAGCGCGGCGCCGCGTAGCTGGTGCCGCCGTATTCGTTGTAGTAGCAAGTTCCGTCATCGCACAGGATGTTGTCGAAATTGGCTTCCGCAGCCACGTCGGGCAAATCGCGTATGGTCGAAGAAGCGTCATTGGATGAATTGGCCACGCCCACCTGCCAGCTCGGAATCGCGAAGCCATTGTCAGCCGGACCGCCGCTGCTGTCGGACCACGCCGTCTCCGATTCCCAGGGGCCGCCCGCCCCATTCGTGGTCAGGTCGGTTCCGCCAACCGCCACGACGTAAACGCTTTCCGCCGGATAACTCTGGTCGTTGTTGTTATTGCCCGTGTATTTTCCAGAGTCCCCGGAAGCAACGAACAGATTCTGGCCCTGCGCCGCAAATTCCTGGAAGATGGGATCGTCGTCCGAAGGATCATCCGGCGCCCAGCCCCAGGAGCAGCTCAATTGTTTAGAAATGTTGTCGGTGGCCATCTGGTTGAAGATGTCCACGTCACCGACGCCGATGGCGGAAGTGCCGGGCGCGATGTAGACGCGAACCGAGCTCAGGCCGGGGGCCATGCCGATCGGCTGCGCAATGTCAATTCCCTGTTCGCCGTCGTCGCCGTCAGAACCGGCGGTACCGCCATCCACCAGCACATTGGTGATGGTGACGGTATAGGACTCGCCGCCCATGTCTGAGTTCACGTCGGCAAGCTCATAGCCGTCAAATTCCACCAGACCGACAGACTGGCCGGTGCCGGTGAGAGATCCGGTGCCGTAATAAGCTGCACGCATATCGGAAGGACGGTAGGCGCCCTGCGGCCCCGAGCCGGTGGCGTTGCTCCTAATGTGCCCCACGGCAGCTTTCTTGAGCATGGGACGCGGAATGGAGAAGTTGTTCAGACCAGCGATGCGTTTCACCGGCACGCTCAGATCGAGCGAGGGCTCACGATCCGGAGAATAAAAAGTGCGGTTCTCGGTGGGACGCTGATACAGCGTCATCCCCACATGAAAGGCCTTGTCGATCTGCGCCACGGATCCATTGATATCCACAATCAGGCGATTCGCAGGAGTATTGGTCACGATGAAACCGTTGGCCCGGGCGAAATTTAGCACCGCCTGATAATCCTGCTTGGTGGGTCCGAACCTTTCGGTGAACTGATCCACGGTCAGGAAATGTTCATAGTCGGCGCTGGTTGGGTCATTCAGCCGGCCGAGCAAACTGGTCAGTTCCGATTGGTTGCGCAGCGGCAACATGATGGCAAGCTGCAGGCGCTCATTGGATGCAAGACGACCCACCGGCAGGGCTTGTCCGCTGGCCACGGCTGGCCGCACGTGATGCTGCAAAACCTGTAGTGTGCGTTGTGCTTGTCCTGGGATCGCGAACAACAAGAACCCGGCGGCACAGACCAGTGCAACCAGTCCCGGCAGAGGGCAGTTACTTTTTCTCATGTGCTTAGTCCTCTCGATTGTTGATATTTCACAGCAGGCAGCTTTTCGGATCTACCTATCCTATTCGGCCAAAGGCCTCAGCATCTTAACTCACATTAGAGCTTTTTTGACACATATTTCTGGACTGGCCGATCGTAGAACTCCTGCGGGAAGCCCTGTTTGGGGATAAACGCGCTTCGCCGCGGCACCTACTTGCCGTCCAGATCCACGGTCTTGATCGGCAAGTCCCAATGTCCATCGAGGATTTCAAACCGCCGCTGCTCTTCCCTCGCATAGGTGGCTTGGTCAGGCCAAAGTTGCTTCTTCAGCGCGTCTTCTTCGAACGGCTCATTTGCGACTGTGGAGTTCTTGAACACGATGGTCACGCGATAATCCCAGCGCCCGTCTTCGGTGGTATGGTAACGCGGCTGATCCATCCAGACCTTGAGCATGCGCCCCATTTCCACTTCCTTTTTCAGCAGCGGGTAATGGTTCTTCTTAAACAGCTGCAGAAACTCGTCCGCATGCCCCCACTTGGTCTTGTAATAGTATTCGATCACAAAGGGCTTGCCGGTTTCGGGCGCAGACTGCGCAGGGAGAGATACAGGGAGAGATATAGGTAGCAAAGTCAGCAACAAGAGAAGGAATCTCAATTTCATCGTCATAAATGGCCTCCGCGGGCCATCAATTGTCGCACAGCCAGAGGAAGTGGAGTGACGGGCGCCTCGCCCGTGACCCAGACGCCGGGCCGGACCGCCCCGCACTCCACCGGCCAACGCGAATGCTAAGATTGGGTGTGGCCGCCGATTCCCTCCGCCTGATCGCCATCGATATTGACGGCACCCTGCTCAACCCCGAATTTCAGATTTCCGCGACCGATCTCGCAACCCTCAGACGAGTGCACACCCAAGGCATCGAAGTCATCCTGGTCACCGGACGCCGCCACACCTTTGCCCTGCCCATCGCTCAACAACTGGGGTTCGACCTTTGGCTAATCAGCTCCAACGGCGCCGTCACCCGCTCTCTCGCCGGAGAAACCTTTCATCGCGACCTGCTCCCCGCGCCGACATGCCGCGAACTTGTCCAAGTGATGCAAGAATTTCGCGGTCAGACCGTTCTGACTTTTGACGGCAACAACAGTGATAACGACCTTCGCGGCGAAGCCGCAGGCGCCATCGTCATCGAGCGTCTGGACAAGCTCGAAGCGAGCATCCAACGCTGGCTGGAAAAAAATATGAAGTACATCCAGTTCGTGGTTCCGATCGAGAACGCGCTCACCACCGACCCCGTGCAGGCCATGTTCTGCGGCCCGGTCGCGGAAATGCAGCGCGTATTGCAAGTCCTCGGCAGCTGCGGCCTGCCCATCACGGTTTTGCGCACCGAGTACCCGGGCCGCGATCTTTCGATTGTCGATGTCCTCAACGCCGGCTGCTCCAAGGGGCACGCGCTCGAGCGCTGGGCCAATTACCGGCAGATTACCCGCGAGCAGGTCATGGCCATTGGTGATAACTATAATGATATTGAAATGCTTGCCTTCGCCGCCCACCCCTTTATCATGGGGAATGCGTCCGAAGAGTTGCGGGGCCGAGGCTGGACCCTTACGCGCTCGAACGCCGAGAGCGGCGTGGCGGCAGCGATTGAGTACGTGCTCAATGGAAAGCCACTCAAACCGCCAGTCGTTGGCCAAAGCCGCGAACCGGTAATTGGCGAATCAACGATTGGCGAATCAACGATTGGCGAATCCACGATCGTGAGCAGCTTGTGACGATTCGAATAAGATGACTCGAAAAAGACCATCAGCGATGCGAAGGCCAGCCAGAATAGCGGCAAGAGCCGCCGCGCTTTTGTGCGCTGTAGCTCTGGTTCTACTCGCTCGCCCCGCCGCTGCCGCTGAGGTAGCTCTCCTCCGCAACGGCTTCAGCATTCGCCACGAGCATCGCCAGGTGATGGGCGCAACCACGCGCCTCTATCTTTCCGCCGACGATTCCAGCTTCACCGATGTTCCCACCGAAGAAATCACGGGCTACGAGCCGGCCCCCGCGGATTCGCGCGCCTCCACGAATTCGCAGGCCGGCAACGCCGCGCCTGTCTTTGCGAAATCCGCGCTCCCCCTGAACGAAGTCGTGAACACCGCCAGCGCCAACTTCCACCTCGATCCCGACCTGGTGAATAGCGTCATCCACGCCGAAAGCGGATTCAATGTGCACGCCATTTCCCCGAAAGGCGCCAGCGGACTTATGCAGCTGATGCCCGGCACCGCGAACCAGCTTGGCGTGGGGAATGTGTTCGATCCGCAAGCCAATGTCGAGGGCGGAAGCCGCTATCTGCGCGAACTTCTGGAACGCTACAATTTCGACCTGATTAAAGCGTTGGCCGCTTATAACGCGGGTCCGGAACGCGTCGAGCAGTATCAGGGAGTGCCGCCATTCCCCGAAACTCGCGCCTACGTCGCCCGCATCGTACGCGACTATAACCTCAAGAAGATCGCCCAGGAAAAAGAGGCGAAACAAAAACAGGTCCCCGCCAAAACCACGAGCACGACCAAGACGACCACCAAACCCCCGAGTCACGTCCCCAGCGCTCCGAAACCGGCCACCGTCGTCGCCGCAGCACCTCCGCAGTGATCGTCCTCAATCGACGCCCTCACGTTGACCCTGCGTGGTTCCTCATTTACCTTCAAGTGGGGCTGTGCTCACCACAACTGCGCCTCTCTGCGACTTCGCACCGCATGAACAAGAAATGAACCAGAAAAAATACGCAGCGTATGCAGTTGTCTTCGCCGTGCTGGCCGTGTTGGTCTATCTCCAGTTCCGCACCTGGCAGAATTTCGACTGGGCCCGGCTCTTTCAATTCGGACTGAACTGGCGCCACATTCTGCATGGCGTGATTTACATTTACATCGCCTATTTCTTGCGGGCGGTTCGATGGAAGATTTTCCTTCGACCGGTGCGCAAGGAAGCGTCCATCATGGGACTAGTTTCACCGACCGTGATCGGATTCACTGGACTCGCTCTGCTCGGCCGTGCCGGCGAATTAATTCGTCCCTATCTGATCGCACGCCGTCATAACCTGCCTTTCGCCTCGCAAGTGGCAGTCTGGGCGGTAGAGCGAATTTTCGACGTTGGCGGGTTCACCGTCCTCTTGGTGGCGGCCATTTTTCTGCCCTCGAAACTGCGCGCGTTCACGCTCGCTTCCCCGCCCGAAGTGAGGCACTGGATTCATCTCACCGGATACGCCCTGATCGCGCTCGTACTGGGATTGCTTTCGGGAGCCGTCCTGACTTCCTACCGCGGAAATCGAATTGCCCAGTGGGTCGAAGACCGTTTTTCCCATCTCTCCGAAAATCTGGGCCATCGCGTCGCGCAAAAGATTCGCGAGTTTACCATCGGCCTCAACACCATTCACGGCCCGGTCGCATTCCTTCAATTGTCGGCCGTGTCGATCGTGATGTGGTGGATTATCGCGCTGTCTTACAAAGAAGTGACGCATGCCTACGGCGCACCAATGGCTGCCATGAGCGTCACCAAGGTTCTCCTGCTTATGGGAGCCAGCATGATCGGCTCGCTGGTGCAGCTGCCTGGTGTGGGCGGCGGTTCCCAGCTGGCGACCATCAGCGCACTCGACCACGTCTTTGATATTGTCCCCAAGGAACTCACGGTCAGTTGCGGCATCATGCTTTGGCTGGTAACGTTTGTCGCCGTCGTTCCCGTCGGACTGCTGCTCTCCCACCACGAACGCCTGTCGCTGCGCAAGCTTTCGGCCGAGAGCGCGGAGGCCGAAGCAGGCGCCGCGGTTGAGGAAGCATCGTGATCCGCTGCACCGTTAGTTCTCATTTACCCTATAAACCGGGAGACACTTCGTAGTAGGCAGAGCCAAAATGCCGATGGAAAGGAGTTCTCCAATTCCAATGAAGAAAGCGTTGCCTGCTTGCTTCTGGACTTTGATCCTCTGCGCCAGTGTGTTCGCGCAGATCACCGGGAGTTCCGGGTTCCGTTCTTTGCAGGTTGACGCCAGTAAAGTGACCGGCGAGATTCGTTCGTTTCAAGGATTGAACGGGCCGCCAAGTCCGCTAATGGCGGGGCTTCCCGATCTTGTTCAGCAATACACGGATTTGCACATTAGCCAGGTTCGCACCCACGATTTTATGGGGCCGACGGAGATCGATTCACACTTCGATCAAACCAACCCCCCGCTGGCATGGCTTATTCCCGACGAAGCCCGGCGTGCCGGAGTGGTGCAGGCGGGCAATGCGGCCATTATTTTTTCTGATTGGAGTGCCGATCCGGAAAAGCCCGGAAGCTACAACTTCGCCCCGACCGATAAGGTCGTCGCGGCCATTCGTGGCAGTGGGGCTGAAGTGTATTACCGCATCGGGCGCAGTTGGGGCACCAGCATCGAGCCTCCGCCTGATTTCGATAAGTTTGCCAGCGTGGTGAAACACATCGCCATGCACTACAACCAAGGTTGGGCAAATGGCTTCCATTACAACATCCGCTATTGGGAGTTCTGGAACGAGCCTGAGGCTCTGTTCTGGGGTGGCACACCGGAACAGTTTTACTCGCTCTACGAAAAAACGGCGCGGGCTCTCAAGTCGGTCGACCCGGCGCTCAAGGTGGGAGGCGACGCCATAGCTTTCGCGTATAACGGCGGCCCTTACCGCGAAGGGTTTATCGACTACTGCGCTGCGCACAAGGTGCCGCTCGATTTTTATTCGTGGCACACCTATGCGATTGGATCCTTCGATCCTTACGACGCGGTGCGACTATCGCGGAACATTCGCGAGATTCTGGATCTGCGTGGTTTTACCAAGACCGAGAGCATTCTCTCCGAGTGGAATCTGACGCCCGACTTTACCGAGGCAGAGAAAGCCAGACTGCAGGGCGAAGAAAACGCCGCCTTCATTGGCGCCGCACTGAGTTATTTTCAGGACGCGCCCCTCGACCACGCGCAGTTCTACCGCGGCGACGCCGCCTGGATGGGGCTTTTTGGACTTGATGGAAAGTATTTCAAGACTGCGTATGCGTTCAAGGCCATGGGAAAAATGCTCGACACACCACAGCGGCTTGCGGTTGCAGGCACAGACACTTTTGGCTTCGCAGCGCTCGCCGGCCGCTCGGCCGACGGGAATACGATCCAAATATTGATCGCCAATTACGCGATTCCCGCGGGCTTCCAGCCGCAAATTATGCAAATGCCGCCGGCGGTTGTGAAGACCTTGCCCCCTTCCTTGGACTTTTCGAAATTCAAATCCTTGCCGCGACGGACGGACATCGTTTATCGCGACAACGCCGGCTACAACCTGACCATCGAAAACTTGCCGTGGGGCAAAAAAGCATTCAGCGTCGAGCGCCACCGAATTGATAAGACGCACAATCTCGACTTGGTGGAAGAGAAGGCAGGCGGCGGGGGCGTCTTGGAGTTGTCCATTGCGCTCGCGCCCGACGCGCTGGAGCTTATCACGCTGCGGAAACGCTGACCTTCTCCGCTCTTCCCGCATCCCCTGCTACAATCGTGTTTACTCCCGAATACAGCCAAGCGCATGAAATGCCCCTTTTGCGGGTTTGAAAATGACAAAGTCGTGGATTCGCGCGAGAGCAAGGAAGCCGATTCCATCCGCCGCCGCCGCGAATGCCTGAAGTGCGAAAAGCGCT
>Ga0181532_10001306_pt1 | contig 24418 bp, 18 predicted proteins | sample PEATcosm2014_Bin_33_FD_119768 | JGI IMG/M metagenome (GOLD analysis project Ga0181532, IMG submission 119768) | Peatland microbial communities from MTU Mesocosm Facility, Houghton, MI, USA - PEATcosm2014_Bin11_30_metaG | ecosystem: Environmental > Terrestrial > Soil > Wetlands > Peat | place... | reverse complement strand
TCCAACGGCATTGAGAAGATCATCGAGATCAAGCTGACGCCGGAAGAGCAGGCGGCGTTGCAGAAGAGCGCCGACTCAGTGAAGGAGTTGGTGGGCGTGATTGGGGTGTAATGCGGTTCTAACGAAAGACCCACCCAAGCAACGGCGGCTTGGGTGGGGCACCCGCCGCAGGCCGGAGTGGACCGCCCTTCAGTCTGGCGCAAAGCTGGTGAGGAAGTGACGAAACAGTGGCGCGGTCGCCGGCGGGACGATCCCCTTATCATTCGAAACGCTCAATATGTACAACATGTTCTCGCCGTAGACGTAGTAGTATTTACCCGCTTTGTATTCCGAGTTGTACTCCGCATGCTCGACCGGTTGAGCGCTATCCAAATCAGGGAATCCGTGGGATTTCAGCCAGGCAGATGCCGCGCCTTTATCTTTTAAGTTCACCTTCGCTGCTACGCTGTAAGTAAAACCCTGGTAGGAGAAGCGCACTTCATCGGTGATCTCGTCGGACCAGTAATCTTCGTTGGTATAGTCGATGGTCTTTTGCACGGAAGCGCCGTCGGGATATTCGAAACTCCCGCCTACCATTTCGTTGCGATAGGGCCGCCACGCTGGTCCATCGACCACGGGTCCCACGAAGCGGAAGGTGTGGAGCACTTGATCGAGCGCGCGATCAAGCTTCGCCGGGTTGAAGTCCCCGATAGTTCCCGCATCGTAAACGCCGATGTTGGTGCTCGCGATGCTAAGGGCAAGCTCGAAGCAGACGCCGTCACGAAAGGTGCGATAAGCCCTTGAGCTGATGTCGTGCGATAGGGCGGCGCCGCCCAGTTGACGGTAGGTAAACGATGTGCCGTTGATTACGATTTTCTTGGCCGGATCGGCGCCAGCGTCCAGCTGATCGCAAGCCGGTTTCGTGCGAGCCTCGCGCCGCACGTTCACCGTGAATGCTGCGGCTTCGAAATTAGTGCCCTCGTACTCTTTACCGTTGTAAAGCAGGCAGACCCTCGTCGTATGGGTGCAAATTGGTATGTACGAAGAGTGGTCGTTCTGGGCGTCGAGTCCGCTTGAGAAAAGTGTCAGGTTGTCGGGATACTTCAGACTGAAGCCGTAATCCGAATTAGTGTACGAATGCCAAGCCTTTTCGACATCGAGTGCTGTGGAAGGCGCCGCGAACGCCAGCAGAATTAGAATCGTGATCCCGCACCGCGAAGCGGACCTGGGAGAAAATTCTCCATTGTTGCCACTCATCGGTCTGCCTGCCTGCGCGCGTCCAGCGAGAGCGAACCGGCGCCGGTAATCAGCAGGAACAGTAATCCCAACACCATGCTGAAGTCAGTGCGGGCCTCGTGCAGCATGCTCCAGACGCCGGTTTTCGCGAGCATCGGGATTTTGGTGGTCGCAATGGCGACCAGGATCACACCAAACAACGGAATCGTCGCCAGACGAGTGAACAGGCCGATCAGCAGCAATGAGCCGCAGATAATCTCAACGGTGCCGACAAACGGCGCCATGAGGTGTGGCGAAGGAATGCCGATCTTCTCGAATCGGCCTGCCCCGAGTTGCGCGGGGAAGAGGAATTTCTGAACCCCTTCGGAAACGAAAACCCAGCCCACCAGAATGCGAACCAAGATCAGGGAGCGGGCGACGCGCGCAGTCCACAGCGGATTGTCGGAGGATCTCATTATTCAACCCTAACCCCTATCGAATATGCCCGGGAGTCAAGTCTACGTTTCGGCCTGACGAACGAAAAGCCCCAGTCAAGGCAAAAGAAGGCCTGGGCGGGGCACCCGATTGGTCGGATTTCGTAAACGCGAAGCCTGAAACTCGAAACTTTCTCCCTACTTGGTCGCGATCATCAGGTTCGCCGGGCCCGGCATGCGCACGCGTTTGGTTTCGCCAAAGCCGGCTTCCTTCAGCCAGGCATCGTATTCCGGCTCGCTGTAGCTGGCGCCGGCGCGCGTGTTCACCAGCATATTCAGTGCAAAAAGGGCTCCGAAGCGCGGCGCGGTTTTGTCGGCCTCCAGAATGAAGTCGGAGATCACGAGGCGTCCGTGCGGCGCAAGAGCCTGGTAAGCGCGTGCGATCAACTGCTTGTTCTCTTCGGGAGAAAACATGTGGCAGATCGCCGAGAGCAGAACCAGATCGTACTTGCCGGCCTCGAGAGTAACGGTGAGCATGTCGCCTGCGCGAGTAGCGATGCGGTCAGCCATTCCGGCGTTGCGGATATGCTCCTGCGCGATGGGCAAGACATCGGCTAGGTCGACGACCTCCGCGTGCAGGCCAGGAGCGGCTTTAGCGAAGGCGATGGAATACGCAGCGGAGCCTCCGCCGAGATCAAGCATGCGTTCAGCGCCATTGACTTCCACGGCCTGCACCACGGCGCGCGCGCGGCCACGGGCGTTGTGGTCCATGGCGGCGATGAAGGGTTTTACCGAGCCGTTGCCGCCGCGGGGAGCAACGCTGGTGCCTGCCTTTACAGCCTCAGTCAGACTTGACCAGCTCTTCCAGAGGTTGGCGATGTGCAGTTGCGCCATGCGCGCGCTGTCGGGCGTTCCCTCGACGAAGAAGCGCGCCGATATTGGCGTGTTGGTATAGGTGTCGCCGGACTTCTGCAACAGCTTCAGGCTGACCAGAGCGTTCAACAGCGTTTCAGTGGCGCGAACGGCGCACTGAATGTTGCCGGCAATCCTGGTCGCCGTGCCGCCGTCGCCAACGGCGGTGAACAGGTCGAGCTCGAGCGCGGTGAGAATCGCTCGGCTGGGCATGAAGCCGCGAATCATTTCGCTGATGTCGTCCGGCAAGACACCTGCCGCGTCCTTGCCTTTCAGCATGGCCAGATACTTGTTGCGATGATCGAGAATCTCGGCTTTCATGGCCTCGCTGTCGCTGCGTTCCAGGCGCGCGACCTTCTTGCCGGCCTGGAAGTGCGAGGAGACAATCTCGGGCACGTCATTGGCGGTCAGCTTGGTGTACCAAATGCCCTCGGGATAGACGATCATCACCGGGCCGCTGTCGCAGACGCCGAGACAGCCGCAGCTGGAAACCTGTACGTCGTTGGCGAGACCTTGAGCGCCAAGCGCGCCATGCAGCGCGTCCAGAACGCGGAACGAGCCGGCCGCCAAACAGCAGGGAACTCCTTCAGGTTTTTCCTGAGTGCAAACGAATGCGTGATAACGGAACGGTTCCAAAGAAAGCCTCCAAAAACAGTGGCCAGGGGCCAGTTAATTCTTACACTCCATCATCGAGCCTGGGACGACGCACGAGAAGTACGACGCTCACAGGGTGGCGTGACGCAAGCCGCTAATTGCCGTAACCAGCAACTAGTCACTAGCCACTGACCACTAGCCACTGTTTCTGGATATTCACAGGCGCGGGTGCCGGTTTAGTCAACAATTAATGTTGACAGAGCCCGGAAGTACACTATGATGTTTGAAACATTTTGTACTGGATTTGTTTTGGGCGGCAGATGATGCAGCGGACGTTCACAACGCGGGAGGTGGTGGCGCTGACCAGCATCAGCCCGCGCCAGCTGCAGTGGTGGGATGAACAGGGCATCGTGGTTCCAGCGCGCGCCGGCCACCAGCGCGTGTACTCGCTCGACGACCTGGCCGAAGTGGCCGTGCTTCACGAGCTGCGCCGGCGGGGTTTTTCGCTGCAAAAGATCCGGCGTGTGATCCGCTTCCTGCAAAAGGAGCTGGGCAAGCGGCTGGTGGAGACGGTAAGCGCAGCCTCGGAATACCATCTGCTGACCGATGGCCGACACATCTACCTGGAAGATTCCGCCCGCGGCGTGGTCAACCTGCTGAAAAATGCGCGTCAGCCGATGTTATCGGTGTGCCTGAGCGACGCGATCCAGCGGGTCCTCGACCCCATCGCCAGGCAGGGCGGCACGCGGTCGCGGGCGGCAAGAGCCGAGTCGGCGACGCGGAAGGACGGTTCGCAGCGGAGGGTGCCGACCCGCGCCGAAGTTCGGGCGACGGGAAAGCGCAACGGTTCAGTTCGTCATGTTACTGATCGACGCGGCAAGGCTTCTTGAACGGTCCTGAAGGAGGGCACATGATCGGAGAACTCAGCATTTTGAACGAGTGGATCCCCGAACAGATGGAGCCTGGAACCATCTTCGTGCTGGAGAACGCCGGCGACGTGGGCGAGAAAGACGATCCGTATTGGGCAGTGTTGGCATGCCCGTCGTGCGGTCAACTGGGACTGGTCACGCGCAAGCAGGTCGGCGGATTATTGCCGGTCATCTGTGGCTCGGAGCGCTGCTCGGCGCAGTTCTTCATGCGCGATGAGCAGATCATGCCGCGCAAGCCGAATTAAGAAAGTGGCAGGAGCCAGTGGCCAGTAGCTGGTGGCCAGTTGGGCGCGTCCGTTGTCGGCGGTGCGCCATAGCATTGAGTTGAGAGTCGAGGAAAAGGCACGGCTAGCGCTGTGCCTTTCTTGCTGCAATCTCCGCTGACCGACAGCCCGTTCGAACCATCAAATTGAAGCAACAGCTTGCTTACATCTTGGTCGCTAATTCGTTGCGACCGGCGGAGTTGTCCGGCATCTTGAGTTGAAGTTGTCATTTCGCCTGACGTTTTGGGGCAGAGGATGGTGAATTTCGACGATGAGCCACGCTTTGCTGTTAGCTGTTGGTATCGGATTCGTTGCGGGACTACGAGCGATGACCGCCCCCGCGTTTGTGTGTTGGGCGGCCTATCTGCATTGGATCAATCTGGCGGGGACGCCGTTGGCGTTCATGGGGTCGCCGATTGCTGTGGGGATTTTCACGCTGCTGGCAATTGGTGAATTGGTTGCCGACGTGATGCCCAAGACGCCACCCAGAACCGCGCCGGTGGGGCTGATCGCGCGCATCGTTACAGGAGGGTTGAGCGGCGCCTGCATATATGCCGCGGCTGCGGCGACACCGATCACGGGAGCAATTCTGGGCATTGCCGGCGCCCTGATCGGCACGTATGCGGGTTATTACACCCGCCGCGCGCTGGATAACAGTCTGAAGGTGAAGGACATTCTTATCGCGATTCCCGAGGACATCGTGGCGTTCGTTTTGGCGTACTGCATTGTGAGATAGGAGTGGGTCCCGCCCGGCGACGGACGAACCGCTTAAGTGGCGACGTTCTGGTGATGCTAGGGGTCCTTCGACTCCGGTTCGCGCAAAGGCGGCGCGAACCTCCGCTCAGGATGACACAGCTTGCTCAGGATGACACAGCTTAAGGTGTCGGTATGGGCTCTTCGGTCGTGATGACACGTGTGTTAAAACATCGTCCGCGCGCGCCGCTCCGGCTTTGCGGATGTGCCGTAGCATGTAACAATGCCTCTATGCTCAAATTATTTACCTCAGGAGTAACTGTACTGGCGGCTGGCGTCATTCTGGTTGGAAGCGCGATGGCCCAGCAGTCAGCGAACCCACAATCGGCTCCGGCGGCAAAGACCGCCCCGGCAGCGAAAACCCAGGCCCCGGCAGCAAGTTCGGGCGAGGCGGCCTTGCCGACCCAGAAGGACAAGCTCAGCTACGCGCTCGGCATGAATATCGGGCGAGGCCTGCACAAGGATGCCGTCGACATTAATCCCACCATCTTGATGCGCGGGTTGAAGGACGCCATGGCGGGCGGCGCAACTCTTATGACCGACGAACAGGCGCAGGCGACAATTATGGAGCTGCAGAACCAACTGCGTACGAAGATGGACGCGCAACGGAAAGAGGCGGGAGCCACCAACAAGAAAGACGGCGAGGCTTTTCTGGCGGCCAATAAGACCAAGCCAGGCGTCGTGACGCTGCCCAGCGGGCTGCAATACAAGATTTTGAAAGGGGGTACGGGACCGAAGCCCACCACAGCGGATTCCGTGGAGTGCAACTACAAGGGCACGCTGATCAACGGAACGGAGTTCGACAGCTCCTACAAGCGTGGCCAGCCGGCGACCTTTCCCGTGACCGGCGTGATCAAGGGCTGGACCGAGGCTTTGCAGTTGATGCCCGTGGGATCGAAGTGGCAGCTGGTTCTGCCTCCGGACCTGGCGTACGGCGCGCGCGGCGCGGGCGATGCCATTGGGCCGGACGAGACCCTGATTTTTGAAGTGGAGCTGCTGTCGATCACGCCGAAGGACCAGACACCGGCACAGAAGTAAGGGTTGAACGTCCCTACCATCCTTTGCGCCTGTTGTTGGCGCATAGGGTGGGGCGGGATCTGTGGTGATAATAGGGGTCCTTCGACTACGGTTCGCGCAAAAACAGCGCGAACCTCCGCTTAGGATGACACATCGTAGGACATACCGGTGCGTTCAGGATGAGAAATTAAATAGCAGAAGTTCAAGCTGCGCCCCTTCCTGCCTACCGTAGGGCGTCCTCGACTTCGCTAAGCCAGTCGGGACGCTTCAGCAGTTCACGGGGTTTGGGTCCGTCGGCAGCGCCGACGATGCCGTCGCGCTCCATCAGATCGATCAAGTGAGCAGCACGGCCGTAGCCGATGCGCAGACGGCGCTGCAATAGCGAAGTTGAAGCCTTGCCATACTCCAGCACAATGCGCACGGCGTCCTGGTAAAGTTCGTCGTTCTCGTCGCCGCTCGGGCCGCTTCCGTCCGCACCACCAGCGTCGGAGTTGCCCTCGTCGCGCGGCGCTTGCAGGAAATGCTCCTGATATTGCGCCGTGCCTTGGGAGCGCCAGAACTCGACCACAGCGGCAATTTCTTTCTCGGTTACGAGCGGAGCATGCACGCGATGTACGCGGGCCGAGCCGTTGGGCAGGTAGAGCATGTCGCCGCGACCGAGCAGTGCTTCTGCGCCGTTGGAGTCGAGAATAGTGCGCGAGTCGACCTTGGTGGCGACGCGGAAAGAAATGCGCGCGGGAAAGTTCGCCTTGATCAATCCTGTGATGACATCGACCGAGGGGCGCTGCGTGGCCAGCACCAGATGAATGCCGACGGCGCGCGCCATCTGCGCCAGCCGCGTGATGGAAGCCTCGACGTTCTGCCCGTCGAGCATCATCAGGTCGGCCAACTCGTCGATGATGATGACGATGTAGGGCAGCGGACGAGCATCGTCGCCGCCTTCGTCGAAGAGGCTGCCATTGCTGTCGAAGAGCTTGTTGTACTGATCGATGTTGCGTACACCCTTTTCCGCCAGAACTTTCAGGCGGCGTTCCATCTCCAGTACCGCATTGCGCAAGGCGTTCGAAGCCAGCTTGGGTTCGGTGATGATGGGCGTGTGCAGGTGCGGGACGCCTTCATAATTGCCGAGCTCCAGGCGCTTGGGATCGACCAGGATGAGGCGGACCTCCTGCGGCGTCGCCTTGTAGAGGATCGACATAATGAAGGCGTTGATGGCAACGCTCTTGCCGGAGCCGGTTGAGCCGGCGATGAGCAGGTGCGGCATGGCGTTGAGGTCGGCGCAGACGATGCGCCCGTTAATGTCTTTGCCGAGCGCCAGCGTGAGCTTCGACTTTGATCCGAGGAACTCCTGTGCTTCGACCACCTCGCGCAGCCAGATGGTTTCGCGCTCGTGATTGGGAACCTGGATGCCGACGGTGGACTTGCCGGACATGCGCTCGATCAAGATGCTTTCGGCGCGCAGGGCGAGGCAGAGGTCGTCGCAAAGATTCGTGATGCGGCTGTACTTGATGCCCGCTTCCGGCTTGAACTCGAAGGTGGTGACCACTGGGCCGGGATTGATTTGCACGACCTGGCCTCGGACGTCGAACTCGCCACACTTTTCGGCCAGCACTTGCGCCAGAACTTTGAGTTCGGCTTCGTTGATGGCGCTGGGATCGTCGGGACGATGAAGCAGCGTGGTGGACGGCAGCTTGAAGCTCCCGACCAGGCGCGGCATCGTGGTCTTGCCGTGCGGCGTGGAGTCGGCGCGCGTGCCGACGGCGATGTCATCCGCAGACGCAGTGTCTCCTGAATGCGGTGCGGCAGTTTCGCCGCCAAACATGCGGTCGATGCCGGTCTTGACGGAGGCGTTCTGCGGCGACGGAACGGCTGCGGAAGCCGGCTGCGGAACGTTCGCTTCGGCGGGTTCGGGCGCGGTCTCCTCTGCTGGCTCGACGAAACGCTTGGGCACAAGCTGCGCGGTCACAACTGGCTTGGCGTTAGCTGCGGCGGCGCGCTTCTTCTCCAACTCCTTCGCTGCCTTCTTGCGAGTGCGTTCCATACGCCAATCGGCAAAGCGGTCGAGCGCGGCGTAGGCAAAGCCGAAGCGCGTTTGCGACCAGATGCGGATTGCGCCAAAGGAGAATGCGGTCGACAGGTACAGCGCCACAGCGATAACGGCAACGCAAATCAGATAGGCGCCGACGAGATTGAAGTAATGGATAAGAGCGTCGGCGACGATGCGACCCAGCAAGCCCTCGGACGGAATTACGCCCTTCCAGCGAACGGGCCAAGGCAATAGTCCGATGAAGCCGGACAGGAAGGCCACGAGCGCGACCGCGCCAATAGTCTTGGCATAAGGCGAGTTGATAGGCCGCGAGCGGAACCAGTGCAGCGAGTACATCGCCAGTAAAGCCGGCAGCAGAAACGCGGCGACACCGAATGCCTGCAGAGCGAGATCGGCGGCCATTGCGCCGACAACACCGATCCAGTTGTGCGCGGGCTTTCCAGCGAGCGGAGTGGCCGCTGTGTTGAGCGAAGGATCCAGCGGCGAGTACGACAACAACGCGAGAACAAGGAGGACCGCGAAGACAAAAACCAGGAAACCGATCAGCTCATTGAGCCGCCGGTTGGCCGTCGGAGTAAATGGGCGAGCGAGATTCATATTGGCGTGCAGTCGTTTTGAGGGAGCGCGCTTGCGAGGACCCATGCTGATTTAATCCGCCGCAAGCAAACCAAAACACCGACGCGCATTCCTGCGAATACACGCGATCCCTAGAAACGATCGATGCGGGATTGCCCATCGGAAAACCGATGGGGCTGCCGATACGCCAGAGCGATAATAATTATCCCAAGAAAGCAACGTGGACGGGCGGGAAATGGAGGGCCAAGGGTTGGCGAAGTAGTGTCACCCCTGGCTTAGTTGCTGGTGGTCCGGGGTTGGCAAAAATTCCCACTCAAGGCCAAAAGAAGGCCTTGAATGGGGCACCCGCTTTTGAATGGAACGCCCGCTGACGCCCTGGGCTGGATGGTACGTCTTCAGCGGGGTCACCACTTGTCGATTAGCAGAGTTCCCATGCACGTGTCCGGCAGCACGGAACCCTTCTTCAGCAGAGTATCTTTTTCGTGTACGAGGAACATGAGATCGGGAGAGTTGTGCGAGTACCGGCATAGTTCCGCGCCAATAGCGCGATAGGTTCTTGCCGCCGGATACGGCGGAACATTGAGCTCACCAAGCGACCAATCCTGAATCTTAAGAATATTTTTGTCGCCGGGCTCCGTCTTCACATATTTCTGTATCTGCACGGGAAGCTGCGCCTTAACGGTGTTACTCATCAGGACATACGCCATGGGTACATTTGCAGAATAGAGAGATGCCGATAAATAGGAATCCCACCAGCCGAAAAAGCTAAGAAAAGGCAATACTCCGAAAAGAAGAAGGACGATCTTCTGGAAGGGAATCGGATTTAGCCATACCACTCGCCTGAATCGAAAGTCTGTTTTCCAGAATAATAGAAAGAGGATAGCCATCATGGCGACATTCCATGGCCAAATTACGGAATTCCAGTGATAGATGACTCCGCATGTGTACAAGATAACCAGATGCATCAGGACGCCGAAAATCACAGCCAGATTCCGGTACTTGCGGGTAAGAAGGCCGATGCCGATCATGGTCTCGGTACCAGCCAGTATCCATCCCAAAGCATGCAGCACGGGCCAACGAGCGCTCATTGCGCCGAACAGCGACGAGGTCCCAATGACAAAGCGGGAATTCATTTTTTGTAATCCGCTATAGAAATAGGTTGCCACAACGATCAACCGGCCAATATTGAGAGCGTTCTCCTGACTCTGGATATCATCGGCCTTCCAGGAAAAGCACGCGAGCCCTAATAGCATGAAAAGGTAGAGATAAACCCAGGGCTGCCAGCGGGTTTGATCGAGTAAGACGAGAAATAACAGCAAGGCGGCGAAAGTTAGTATGTAAATTCGGGGCTTTGAAGCTATGCCAACTAGTCCGAGCAGGACGAATAGTCCGGCAAACAAAATGATGTCCAGCGAACGTGGAATGTGCGGCAGGCCAGGAAGTATCGGGATAAGAGGATAGAAGCGATAACCAACCCACAGGCGGCGCGAAAGCAGGAAGCCGGAGGCAAATCCCAATACGATGACGGTTTTTGTATAGACAACCCTTTGGAACGGACTCAGGTCAAGACTTCTGATTGTTATAGACACCTTCTTAAACCGCTCGAAGCTACCGGCAAATGCCACTTCCGATTCATCCTGAGTAGTGTCCGAGATAACCCAGCAACAGGACCGCGATGCCGAAGAGGATGCGGTAGACGATGAACACGGTCAAGGTTTTCGTCTGTAAATAGCGCAGGAAAAACGCAATCGTTACGTAGCCGACAAGCGCCGAAACCACGATTCCCGCCGCGAATGCAGCCATACCCGGCGCCATTTCGCCTGGCGGAAGGCCGTGTTTCATCACGTGATGCAGCTTGAACAGGGCCGCTCCGCCAATGATTGGCGTGGAGAGCAGGAAGCTGAAGCGCGCCGCGGCCTCGCGAGTGAAGTTGCGGAACAATCCGCCGGTAATGGTGATGCCGGAGCGCGAGACGCCGGGGACCACGGCGAAGGCTTGCAGAACGCCGACGGTCATGGCATCGCCCAAGGTGATTTGCGGCAGCGGTTTCTGGAATTTGCTCATGCGTTCGGCTATCCACATGATGACGGCAACGATGATGAGCATGGATGCGACGAGGGCAGGTGCGCGGAAGGTAGTCTCAATGTGCTTCTCCAGCAGTGCGCCCGCCAGCGCAGCCGGTATGGTTGCGGCGATCATGTACCAGAGTAGCTGGCGCTCGCGGTGCTGCTCTTCGGGCGTGAGGTCGCGTTGGTCGTCGCTGGTTTCCGAGAAGCGGACGACCTTGCCGCCCAACGCGGCGCGGATAATCTGGATCCAGGTTCGCCAGAAATACAGCAGGATGGCGAAGAGGGTGCCGGCGTGGAGCGCCACGTCAAATGTGAGGCCGGGATCGCTCCAGTTTGCCAGTCCCAGCCGAGTGACGAGCCAGGGAGTGAGTGCCAGATGCGCCGTGCTGGAGACGGGCAGGAATTCGGTGAGACCCTGTACGATGCCGAGGATAATCGCTTCAAGAATGGGCAAACTATTCCACCGTGTTCCCAAATGTGGGCATTTTGTTCGTCACCATGTATACCAGACGCTCGGCCCGATTGGACCAGTCGGTGTCATTGGGGTATTGCGCAATTAGCTTCTTGGCAGTGTTGAGCGAGCGCGTAGTGGACTCGTCAGACTTCTTCTGGTCCTGCCTGGTTTTATAGATTTCAATCAGCGTAGAGTAGCGCCAGGCCGCTTTGTAGAGTGCCTCCGGAGTTTTGGGCGACTGCGGATGCTCATCGGCATACTTCACGTAGAGCGCCGCTTCCATCTCCGGACACTTCGCCTCAGCTTCCCAGTCGCCGCAGAGTTTGTTGTCGATGAGGTGATAAGCGGCAAGGTCGGCCCACTTAGTGCGCGGATACTTCTTCATGACCTGGCGCATGCCCTCTTCGTCGATCTGATAGCGGAGGGCGGGATCACGCTCGTGTGCCGAAGGACGGGTGGCGGCATCGGCGGCTTCAATCTGCCAGCGAATGTCGGCGGCGCGGTAGGCGGACTCGGCTGCCAGCGGAGACTGGGGAAAATATTCGGCAATGCGGGCATAAAGGCGCATGGCATCCTGGGCTGCGCCGCGGCGGCCGCCGCGTTTGCTGGCTTCCATCTCGCAGTCGAAAGCTTCGCCGAAGAGGATCTTGTCGCCGTCGGGCGTCAAGGTGGTGATGACGCCTTTGTCCTCAATCCAGCCGGTAACGTTGCGGTCGGTCTGGTTCTCCGGATCCTCCGGCGTGTAGCCGGCCCCGACTGTGCCCATGACGTTGACCCAGCCGGGGGAGTGTTGCAGGACGGCGACTTCGCGGCCGCGGCCAATGTTGGAGAGCTTGGCCGAATCGGTGCTGGGGCTGACGTAGATCACGCCTTCGCGCAGCATGACGCCGCGCTCGATGGCGGCGGCTGGAAGGCAGGCGACGATAACGGCGGCAAGCAGTGTAAGACGGTACGACACGTCGGTACTCCTGAGCTTCTGGACTGGGAATAACGATAGCTGATTGCGATTGTTGGGGAAAGAGGGGGCGGCAGGCAGACGAACGGCTATGCAGTTTGCAGTAAGACTCAGAAAAGCAGATCCCTCGCCGACTCAAGTCGGCTCGTGATGACAATACTTAAAGAACTGACGACGGCGCAGCTGAAGCTGCGCCTCTTCAAGACAAGCATCGGCGATTCTCAGAGACTACAATGACTCCTTCCCATGACGATCGCCCAAAATTTCGACGTTCTTCGGGAGCGTATTGCGCGCGCGGCTCGACGCGCGGGTAGAAATCCCGAAGATGTCGCGCTGATGGCGGTGACCAAGACGCAGCCTGCCGAGAGGATTGTGGAAGCTTACGCCGCGGGCCATCGGCTGTTTGGCGAGAACCGCGTGCAGGAGTTCGCGGAAAAGTTCGGTTCCCTCACGCAGTTGCACGACGCCGAGTTCCACATGATCGGGCACCTGCAGTCGAACAAAGCGGCGAAAGCGGCCGAGATCTTTCATGCCGTGGACTCGGTGGACTCGGCGAAGCTGGCAGAGCGGCTGAACGCAGCGGCCGGGAGCGCCGGCAAGGCCCTCGACGTGCTCCTCGAGGTCAATTCCGGGGGCGAGGCAGCGAAGAGCGGCGTCGCACCGGATTCGGCAGAACTGGAGCGCATTCTGGCAGCAGCGTCCACGTGGCCGAAGCTGCGGATTCGCGGCCTGATGACCGTACCACCATTCACCGACGATCCCGAGGGCGCGCGCCCCTACTTTCGGCAATTGCGCGAGTTGCGGGAGCGGCTGGCGGGGTTGCCGTTCGTCAGCCTTGATGTGCTTTCGATGGGGATGTCGCAGGACTTCGAAGTGGCGATTGAAGAGGGTTCGACCTGCGTTAGGATTGGGACCGCGATTTTTGGAGAACGGACGAAGGGGTGGTAGCGAGATTGTCGTGATTATAGGGGTCCTTCGACTCGTCACTTCGCTCCTCGCTCAGGATGACACAGCTTATTTATGTGGCTCTCCGCTCCGGATGACAGAGCTTACGTTGGATCGGCTCCGCGCGGTATGACAAGCGGTTGGGGTCGCGGGGCGCGGTCAGCACGCGCAAAACGGAACTGGAATTTATTCTTGTCTGAAAAGGTCGTCCGAAGCGATGTGCTGCGCTCTCCGCAAGAGAACAAAGCGCGGATGTTCGCAATCCCGGCACGGGGGAAATGTCTCGCCAAAGATGCAGATTACTTCGTGATCTTGCTGATGGCCGTGAAAGTGAACCACCTTGTAGATGCCGGAGTGCGGAACTTTCTCTCCGGGGTTGAATTTGTCGCCCACTTGTGCCATGCGCCCATCTTCTACTTGGGATGGGTCTTTGTCCAAGAAAAATGTGTCAACAGAGAACCACAATTCCCGGAATGAGAAGGTCTATCCCGCATTCCCGACCAGGCACGGTACAGGGAGCGCTGCTTGGTATAACGCGGCTTAACAGTCTGCGTGAGAACTGTGCCGTCCCCCACGGGACTCTGATCTTTTTTCGACTTCACCCAGCACTCCGCCTTCGGCTGCGTGCTGGGCTAGACTGTTCCGCGCCTCCGGCGCTCGTACTCTCGTACTTCGCGGTTCTTACTCCACTGCCGAAACCGAAATCGAGTTCCCACGCAGACTCTATAAGTAGTGAGGGTCTGGTGATTACAGGGGTCCTTCGACTCGTCGCTTCGCTCCTCGCTCAGGATGACACAATTTATTTGTGTGGCTGTCCGTTCAGGATGACACATCTTTAAAGCGAAACAGATCGGTGCGATCACCCTACTGAGGGAGGTGGCTGTCGTCGTAATCTTCCGTCAAGGACTGCAGGAACGCGACCAGGTTACTCACGTCACTTTGGTCGATGGACATGTTCTGAAATTGCAGCGGAGGGTTTCGCAGATTTCCCTGGCGCGCCAGTTGCGAGTTGAAGATGTAAAAGTTGACCACATCCTGCAAGGTAAGCTTGCTGCCGTTGTGGAAATAGGGATTGGAGTCGGCAAGATCACGCAGGTCGGGCGTCTTGAACTGAGCAATGGTGCTGGCCAGGCCTTGATCAACCGAGCAGTCGTTGCCGGGCGCGCATACCACACTGGCCAGAGCCTGTTGGGGATTGGGCATATCCGGATTCAGGTAGACATTCCACATTCCCAGATCGGCGAACTGCGGCTGTCCCGCCACGGCGATGTGACGGAAGGCCTCGCTGGCGGAAGGATGATTGAGCGTCATGGGAAGGTATTGGTTGTAATTGGCATTGCGCTGCGCCAGCGAAGGGACGGCCAGGTTCATGAACGAGCCAGTGCCGTTGGCCGCATCGTATTCTTCCTGCGAAACGCCGGTGCAGTGAAAAACAAGGTCGGTGAAATTGGGCGCGGCATGGCATGACGCACAATTGCCGGCATGTTGCGAGCCGTCGGTGGCTCCCGGCGCGCTGCTGAAGAAGACCTTCAACCCAGCCAGTTCATTCGCGCCAAACTGAAACGCTTGCGAGTGATATTTGAACGACCCACTCAGTTTGGTCACGAATTTGGGATTTTTCAGCGCCATGACGCTTTGCAGCAGACGCTGGTTATAGGCAGCAACGGTTTCCCCGGGATTCGGCTGCCGAGGTAACTGGTTCAGTATCAGAAAACTATCGTAGGGAGACCCATAGTACACACCGGCGCTGGTTTGTTTGAATTGCAACGCCGCCATGTAGGCCTGGATGAGTTTGGCGACCGCCGCGACGACCTGCTGGTCGGAGGCAGTCTGCACGTTGAGCCGATAGGCAGCAGGAATCTGGAATTGCGGAGAAATGGTGGCAGAGGTTCCCAGCAACAAGGTGCTGTAGGAAAGCCCACCGGTGCGTTCCGCGGCCAGCTTGCTGGTGCCGTCGTCCTGGCGGATGACTTGGGCAATCTGGGCGATGGCCTGGCTTTGCTCGTCGGGCGACCAACCGAAATTACGTCCCGTTAGCGTGCTCTGCACCAGGTCGATGGCATCTACGAACTCGCCATCGCCATGAAGAAATGTCGGGCCGGCGCGCGGCATCAGCGATCCCACCATCTGCTCGGCGTTGCGCGGGGTGTGATCGAAGCCGTTGATGAGACGAGGCAGCGGGCTGCGGGTGGTGAAGTCGGAATAGGCACGGTTGCCCGCACTGCCTTCGAACTCCGTAACAAAGTGGCAGGAGCGGCAGTTGATCGACTGTCCGGCGAAGGGTCCGGGCAATGTTCCCGACGTGGTATGCACCGTAGCCACGACCGGATCTCCCGCGCTGAGCGGCTGATTGATGCCGGTCATGTGAGTGGCGAAGAACTGGGCAAAACGCGTTTCCAGAAACAGGCGCTCTCCCAGCGTGACTTCGGGAGCGGGATAGGCAACGACATCCTCAGTGGAAGCGCCACTACTGGAAGAGGTGGAACTCGCGGCACCACCGCAAGCCTCCATGAGAAATAGCCCAACACAGGCTAGAGCCCCCAACAGCAGCCAGATACCGATAATGATTCGCGATTCCCGCATAGCCCGTTTGCTGGTCCCCCTGCTTGACTTCAAAACCCCGTATTAGAACACGATACATTTGGACCTAAGCCGCTGTCGACAACAAGGTCAACAACCGCTGCGCCTCGATATAATGAACTGCATTTCAGGAAAGACCGATTAAGTTATAGCGAGCTCCCTCGGCGGCTAAAGCCGCAGAAATTTTGTGGCACTAACGGACGGCCTAAAGGCCGTCCCCTTCGAGAAGCAGCCCTTCGAAAATCAGAGTTTCGAAATCAGATCTGATCAGTGTTTCATTAGGCGCGCAGGTGAGAGCGGTTGGCGAAGAGAACCAGAACAGCGAGCAAAGCGTCGACTCCTCCGCCTCGCAAAACTTCTTCGCGGCCGACGCGAACCTGCCTGATCTATCTCGTCCTGCTGGTGGTTGCGACCGTTGCAACCTACTATCCGGCGAGGAACCATCCGTTCCTCCACTTTGACGACAGTAAGTACGTGACCGCGAATCCCCAGGTGCAGAACGGCTTGAGCTGGAGCACGGCGGAGTGGGCGTTCACGACCTATGACGCTTCCAACTGGCATCCGCTGACCTGGCTGTCGCACGCGCTCGACTGCGAGATCTTCGGGCTTGATCCGGCTGGGCCGCACGCGGTCAATCTTCTGCTTCACCTCATCAACATGCTGTTGTTGTTTTGGCTGCTGGAGCGCGCGACCGGCATGGCGGGACGAAGTGCCATGGTGGCCGGACTGTTTGCGCTGCATCCCATCAACGTGGAGACAGTGGCCTGGGTGGCCGAGCGTAAGAACCTGCTCAGCATGCTGTTTTTGCTGCTGGCGCTGGCCGCTTACCGCTGGTATGCAAAACAGCCGGGCGCGGGGCGATATCTGCTGATCGCGTTTCTGTTTGTATTGGGACTGATGGCCAAGCCGCAGGTGATCACCCTGCCGTTCCTTCTGCTGCTTTGGGATTACTGGCCACTGCAGCGTATGACGCTGAGGACGCAGGCTGACGCCAGGGAAGCAGCGGCGCTTTACCCGGCACGGAGCTTCTTGCAGTTGGTGGTGGAAAAACTTCCGCTGTTGGCTATCAGCGCGATCAGCGCCGTGATCACGGTGAAAGCGCAACAGGCCGGCAGCTCGGTGCAGTCGCTGATCAAGTTTCCGTTCTCGCTGCGCCTGGAGAACGCGATCGTTTCCTATGCGCGTTATATCGCGAAGGCATCTTGGCCATCGCCGCTCTCGCCTTTGTATCCGTTTCCGCGAACAGCGCCGCCGGTCTGGCAGTTGCTGGCGGCTTTGGCAGTGTTGCTGGCGATCAGCGGCCTGGTATTCGCCGGCAGGAAGTATCGATATCTGACGGTGGGCTGGTTGTGGTTTCTGGGGACGCTGGTGCCGATGATCGGACTGGTGCAGGTGGGCGTGCAGGCGATGGCCGATCGCTATGCCTATTTGTCTTTCATCGGACTGTTTGTGATGGTGTGCTGGGGAGTCGCTGAGCTTGCCGATGCGCGCCGTTTTTCTCGCGCGTGGGTGACGGGCGCCAGCGCTGCGCTGCTGCTGGTCCTGGCAGGCGTCACTCGCCATCAACTTGCTTATTGGAGCGATGAAGCGAGCTTGTGGACGCACACGATCCAGACCACGACCGACAACTACGTTGCCGAGGACAATCTGGGGACGACCCTGCTGGAGCGTCATGACATGGACGAGGCCATCGTGCACTTCCGCCGCGCCACCGCGATAGAGCCGCACAACGGACTCAGCCAGTTGAACGTCGGCGTCTGGGAGGAAAGGAACCACCATTGGCCGGAAGCGATTGCGGCCTACAAGTCCGGCATCGCCGAGATCGAAGAGACCGACGTGCTGGCTCGGGCTTACAGCAATTTGGGATATGTCTATAACTACGCTGGCGACGAGGCCAGCGCCCGCGATAGCTTCCAACAGGCGCTCAAGCTGGCTCCGGATACGGAGCAAGCACTGATCGGACTAGGAGTGCTGGCGCAAAAGTCCGGAGACTTCGCCGGCGCGATCCAGATGTACAGTCACGCCAATCAGATTCGACCTGCCGCACTGGGATATCTGTTGCTGGCGCGAGCGCTGCATCGCAGCGGCCGCTCAGAGGACGCGGAAGCGGCGCTGCAGAGGGCGCGGAGTATGCCTGGATTCCCCGAGACGCAGCGCATGGCCGACGGACTTGTCGGGCGGTAGGAGTGGTTGTCGCGGCTGAAGGCAGTGTCGCGATGGGTGTCGCCGCTCTGCGGCTCGAAATCGTTTCGCGCCTGACCCGGGGCTCACGCCCCCGTCTAACTTCATTCCGCCGCGTTGCGACTAGTTTGACGCTTGCACGTCAGCTTTGTGTCAGCATCCTCCAGCCGTAGTTGCAACCCAGCTTCTTTTGGCCCTGGTCGCCGTGGCTGGCGATTTCTTGGATTGTTCGATCTCGCCGGTCGCAGGCTTAAGAGACTTTGTCGTGACTGGAATTGAAGCTTCGCGGTGGAATAAACAGTCCGAAAAACGATCCAAGCAGCCGCGCAGCGGCGGGATGACTTTAGCCCGGCTCGTGAGAGCCGGGTCGGAGGGGAAAATAGACCCGAGCCGCAGAGCGGCGGCATCGGCTGCGGCACAGTCTGTTAAGCTCCCGGCGCTTCCACGGTCACAAAAATTGGACGCAGTGTTTACAGTTTGTTGACAAATCTGTGGGCCGACGGAAGTAGCCTCTGTTCATTGGCGCAAAGATCGGCGGATGAGGTCAGGTGTACAGGACGAGTGACTCCTAGGCTGGTTGTTCATTCGCCGATCCGTGAATTCTTGCTGGAGAAGTGGATCTCCGGCAGAGATGGATCTGAGGTGGGTTCGCGGTAGCGCAGCCGCGCACTCGGTAGCGCCTCGCCGCTCCTTGGCGCAACCGCTCAAGAGGCACGGAGAACTCACCGTGCCTCTTGGTGTTTTGGCGCGCGCGAACGCGTTCAGTAGGCCAGCAGAATGCGCAGATCGCGGACGTTGTTGCCGGTTGGTCCGGTCATGATGGCGTCGCCGATGGCGTGAAATAACGGAAAGCTATCGAAGCGGGCCAGAGCGGTTGCGGCGTCCAATCCTCGTTGCTTCGCCCGTTCCAAAGTTGAGCCATCGGCAATCGCGCCGGCAGCGGAGCTATTGCCATCGATTCCGTCGGTCCCGGCGCTCAGCACCGTCACGTTTTCGCAGGCGATCTTCTCCGCACAGTAGAGGGCGAACTGCTGATTTCGCCCTCCGAGCCCGGATGCTGCTCCCACCTTCACCGTGACTTCACCGCCGGAGATCAAGCAGGCGCGCGACACTCCGAGGCGCAACTCGCGCAGGCGCCGCAGAAGATGATCGGCGGCTTGCTGATAGTCCCAGTCGTCGCAACTGTTGTCGATCTCGACCGCGAAGCCTGCGAGTGCGGCGCTCTCAACCGCTGCGTTGACAGCGGTGGCGTTCGACAGCACCGTAGCGTAGTGCGAGTGCGCGAAGGCCGGGTCGCCCGCCTTCGGCGTCTCTTTCAACTGCCGGCCATCGAATAGCGAGCGCACCGGCGGCGGAAAGCGATCGACCAACTGGTAGCGCTGGGCAAGGTCGTAGCATTCCTGCACCGTGGTGGTGTCGGGCATGGTAGGTCCCGACGCCAGCGCGTCAGGCGAGCCTTCCGGGACATCGGAGACCAGCACCGATAATTGATGGGCCGGCGCTGCAGCACGAGCCAGGCGTCCGCCTTTCAGCGCCGAGAGATGCTTGCGGATGGCATTGATCTCGGCAATGGGCGCACCCGAATGCACCAGCGCGCGATACGTCTCGACCACATCCGCCAGCGAGATGCCGGCGCTGATGGGCTTTTCGGCGATTGCCGAAGCTCCACCGCTAATGAGGAAGACGGCCAGCGTCTCCGGAGACAGGGCTTGCACCAGGCGCAGGATGGCATCGCCGGCCCGCAGCGATTCCTCATTGGGGAGCGGGTGACCACCGGTGAAATAACGGAAGCCGAAGAGTTGCGCGGGCGGCGCGGTAGGAGCGGCAACGATTCCGGTGAGGCCCGTCCCGACGACATTGGCGAACGCCTCCGCCATGCTGTGTCCCGCCTTACCTATCGAGATCACCAGAATGCGTTCGAAGGCGCCCAGGTCGAAGATCTCGCTGCCGCTCTGCAGATAACGACCTCGGCATTGCAGCCTGCGACTGAAGGCCTGCGGAATGCTGCACTCGGCGAGCGCGTGATCGAACATTTCGCGCACGCGATCGCGCATCTCGAGGAAGAGAGCGTCAGCAGGGGATTGAGGGTCGTTAGGCATGAGGGGTGATTATAGAATGCCGCGATTGGCTTTTCGCTTTTAGCTGTTCGCTACTCGCCCGGGGCTTTCATGACAGTAGTGCACCTCGGAAGAGGAATGGCTTCAGCCTGACAACTCCCTCAGCCAACTTTCGACCGCGGTTCGCAGTTCGCTTAGGTGTCCCTGGAAGAAGTGATCTCCGGGAACGAATACCAGCTTCTTCGGGGGAGCGATCTGGGCGACGAGGGCTTGCAGCGCCGCCTGTGGGCCGTACTGATCGCGATCACCGCTGACGAACAGCTTAGGCTTGGCGCAGTCGCGCAGGAACGAATATGAATACAGCCGACCGTCGGCTTCCACCGGCGTGCCAATCGAGATCAGCGCCTTCACATCGGGATGGGGGCAGGCGGCGCGCAGTCCGGTGGCCGCACCGAAGGAGAAGCCGGCAAAGATGATGGGCAGCTCGAACTCGCGCTTCAGCCATGCGAGCGCGGCTTCGACGTCGGCGATCTCTCCGCGTCCTTCGTCGTGCCTGCCGGCGCTGAGTCCGGTGCCGCGAAAGTTGAACCGCAGCACCGGAAAGCCGAAGGAGTTCAACGCCTTCATCACGTGAAAGACAACTTTGTTGTGCATCGTTCCGCCGCCCAGCGGATGGGGATGACACACCAGAGCGGCGTGCGTCGCAGAAGGCGTGCCCGCGTTCAGCAGTGCTTCCAGACGTCCGGCGGGGCCGTCGAGGAAGAATGATTTGATGGTTGGAGCTGAGATGGTCAAGCTAACTCCGCACCGGATTATTTCACCACAAAGGGCACGGAGAACGACACATCATCGCGACTATAGGGGTCCTTCGACTCCGGTTGGCGCAAAAACGGCGCGAACCTGCGCTCAGGATGACACATCGTAGGTTGGGGGCTGGCTCAGGATGACACAGCTGAAATTAGCAGTCGCAGACAAAACTTTAGCCCCGCGGGCTCGCTATTCACCGCGGGGCTTCAGCGTCTGCGGTACTGTGACCACAGAGCAAGAATTAATTTACCTCAATTTGAGTTCTCATGGACGATTTTGGGCAAATGTTGACAATTCGCCATGCCGAAACAGGGAAGCACGAATCCGCAACCAAATGTGGAAGGAACGCATCGCGAGCCGATCCGCAGTTGCGCAGTTTCTGTGTGGAGACGGCACATCACTCCGTTGCTTCCCGTGGCGGAGTGTGATGCGGCAGCGCCTCCGGCATCTCGGAAACATTCCACGCCCACGCAGCCAGCAGCGCCGCGCCTTCGTTGATCTGGTCCGGAATCACCTTGTCGAAGGTGTCGGTCTGGCTGTGGTGAACTTCACGATAATGTGCGGGAAGCTGCACGCAGAAATAAGCGGGGATGCCTTGATCGAGGAAGGGTACGTGGTCCGATGCACCGAAGTAGCGCGTGCTGAGCGGTTGCAGATCGAAGACCTTCTGCAGCGGCTGATAGATCTCCTGCATCAGCGGGGCGGTCTCCGTCAACTTCTCGAGCGCAATGCTGAACACCTTGCCCGTTCCGGTGTCGTGAATCAGGACAGCGTCAACCTGCTTCATTTCCGCGGCATGGTTCTTGATGTAAGTTTCGGCTCCGACACCGCCTTCTTCTTCGCCGGTGAAAAGGATAAAGGTGATGGTGCGTTTCGGCTTCCAACCCAGCGCCTTTAAGGCGCGAGCTGCCTCCAGCGTGGCCATCGCGCCGGTGCCGTTGTCCAATGCGCCCTGGCCGAGGTCCCAGGAGTCAAGATGGCCGCCGACGATGACGCGCTCCTCAGGATGCTCGCTGCCCTTGATTTCAGCGACTGTGATGGACGCGGGCACGGATTGGTCGGTGAAGGTGTCCTGCAGGTTGAACTTCATGGTCACCTGACCTGTCTGCAGAAGGCGATAGAGCAGGTCATAATCCTCGTGCGTGAGGAAGGCGAGCGGAACCGCGGTGGGAGCATAGCGCGGATAACCACCAGTCATGTTGTAGAGGCTGTCGGTCTTGCCGCTGTCGACCACGATCAAGGCGGGCTTCTCGGCAGCAATTTGTCGCAGCAGCTCCAGGCGCTGGCGGTAGGTCATGTTGCCTGCGGCATTGGCTTGCGCTGGCGGTATCACTGCGTCGTAAGCGTTCTCCGGATTGGGATCGAGCTTCGACATGTCCGCCGGGGGGCGCGTCATGACGATTGCGCCCTTCAGCTTGCCCTTGAACTGGTCGAAGTCGGCAGGCTTCTGGATGTCGAGAGCTAAGACCTGTCCGCTGACCTCGCCGTCGGTCCCCTTGCTCCAACCAAACGCACGAATGCCAATGCGCTTCTGGACGGGAGTGACGATCTCAGCAGTCTCGAGGCCGCGCGTCCAGCCGTGATCGATCTGCGTGGTCTCAAGGTGCACATCGATGCCGTAATCCTGGAAGCGCTTGAGCGTCCAGTCGCTGGCGGCCTGCATCTGCGGCGAGCCGGTGAGGCGCGGACCGATCTGGGTGGTGAGATATTCCAGGTTCTTGATCAGCTCGGAGTGGGCTGTCACCTCGGCGGCGATCTTCTGATCGGCAGATTCCATCGCCTTGCGATAGGCTTCACGCTGCTTCGCCGGTCGCTGCGAGACAGGTTGAGAAGTCTGAGGAGTTTCTGTGCCTTCTTGCGGCAGCGCGATCAGGAAGCCGGAAAACAGAAGTACTGCCAGGAACGCCAGAAACTGGCGACGAATACGAATCATTGCGCCTTCCTTGGAGAAATTAAGCAGGGATGTCGATCATAGCGGGTGAGGGACGGGGCTGTCATTACGACTGGAGGATCGCTGGCTTAAGTGTGTCATCCTGAGCGAGCCCCGCTCAGGATGACAACGTATGTTGGGCCGCTTGCGCTCAGGATGGCACACATTAGTTGGGCTGCTTACGTCGCCCAGTTGCGGCGATCGACGAAGGTTGGCGGTTCGTAGGTCTTGCCGCGTGCGAGTTGGCGGTCTTCGCGCCTTGATGTCCACAGCAGAATCGGCCCGGTTAATGCGCGCACTAAACGCGTTGCGCCGCCGAACTCGTGCTCGATCTCGCGCCGCAGTTCGCGAATTCGAATCGATACGGAGAAGTTTGTCTTCTTTAAGCGCTTCTCCATCGCCCAGAGCGCGGCGTCATAGGTGGTGCGAAGCTTGGCCGCCTCGTTGGCCACACGCTGGCGCACACGCAGATCGGGATGATTGTGATACTTCTTCCATCCCTGGAAGATGGTGTCGCAAATACGGAACAAGCTGGGGCCGTTGCGCTCGAAGTCGAAGCGGAAGGCCCAGTCGAGCAGGCGCTTGGAATCATCGCGCGAGATGGCTGCGTGTTCGAAGTTGAATTTGAATTGGCCGTGAATGTCGGCGAGGTCAACGCCATCGAGCATGCGGCCTTCGTCCTGCATCTGCTGGAAGAGCGGCGTGCCCGGGACTGGCGTGTACAACATGAACTGATGGAAGTCAGTTCCGTGCGCGACAGCAAACTCAATTTCCTGGCGAATGTTTTCCAGCGTGTGGTGTTCCAGCCCGACGATGGTCGAGCCCAACAGCTTGATGCCGTGCTGGCGTAGTTCGGAGGCCAGCACGTGGGTATCGGTGTTGTGCAACTTGGCGTAGGAAGATTTCGGCGATTCCAGCCCGAGCCAGATCCACGAAACGCCTAGCTGCACCAGTTCCTCAATGGTGTACTTGCGGATGGCATTCGCCGATGAGAACACATACAGCGACCAGCTCTTGCCGCCTTTCTTCATGCGCTCGAGCAATTGCATCGCCCGCGGACGGTTGAGGAGGAAGTTTTCGTCCATCATGAAGAACGAGCTTACTTTCATGGACTGCTCCATGGTCGCCATCACGTCGAAGAGCTCGTCGCCCGACTCGTAGAAGTTGCAGCTTTGCCCTTTGCCGCCGAAAAAAGCCGAGGTGGTGCAGAAGTTGCAGCCCATGGGACATCCGACGGAGGGAATGATGGTGGCGGCGGTGTCGCGCGTCTTGTCGGGAATCTTCATGCCCAGCACCCTCATGCCGAAGCCGGAAAGGATTTCGGGATGAGTAATGGGCGCGTTGGGATCTTCGCCGAGATAGCGGCGCATCCAGGCGATGCCCTCGCCGCGCACAACGTAATCCGCATCAATCAACTTGTCGAGAGCGGGAATGGCAGCGACGTGTCCGCCGATAACAATGGTCGACTTGGGCGAGAGCTTGCGCACGATGCGGCACATCTCGCGCACCTTGCCGAAATTCGGGATGATGCCGGAGATGCCGACAACGTCGTACTCAGTCTCGGTCAGCTCGCGTTCGAAGCGCTCCAGGGTAGGGAAGTCGAGCAAGGTGCTGGGCGCAGAAATGTTGCGCTGAATCATCATCAGGCCCCAGGAGCGATGAAACATGCGCAGTGAGAAGCTGCCTTGGGCGCGGGTGACCTGGTTGTGATAGAGCTCCAT
>Ga0181532_10001305_pt1 | contig 24429 bp, 22 predicted proteins | sample PEATcosm2014_Bin_33_FD_119768 | JGI IMG/M metagenome (GOLD analysis project Ga0181532, IMG submission 119768) | Peatland microbial communities from MTU Mesocosm Facility, Houghton, MI, USA - PEATcosm2014_Bin11_30_metaG | ecosystem: Environmental > Terrestrial > Soil > Wetlands > Peat | place... | reverse complement strand
TATTGCCGACATGAGCTGCTTCGAGCCGCGGAATCCCGATCAGGCTGGCGGGATTGGCCAGATACCCGGTCCTGGGAAGACGGGATCTCCGCTTCCCTGCAGTGAGAGAGCCCGTGCGAGAGCACTGCTTGCTTCTTGCGAGTCTGGGCATTCGAGCCACCTCAACATGAGTTCGGTCAGAGGGCTGGCGCTGGCCTGCCTACCCTCTGATTCGCGGATGTCCTGTAACAGCGATCGTTTGTTGGTGTCGGGCATCCCATTAGCCCTTTGATCCAATGGCACGCTCGAAGCTGTAACGCAGACGGTCGCCAGCCGTTTCAGGTCCGGTAACGGCTGCGTTGGTCAACTCGGGGAACTGGGTGGCATAGAAGGAACGGACTTCCTCGATGGAGAACTTGGGATTGGGATCGGCCAGGGTGGTGCCGTGATACACGAACTCGCGTTCGACCAGGTTGATTTTCATGATGCTTCAGCTCCCTCTTGTGGTGCTGTCGTTTCCGCTTGCGCCACTGGCGCAAACAGCGACGGCGCCTCAGGTTCCGGTCGGGCGGTCGTCGTCGCTGGTGTCGACTGAGTTGTTGGGCTGCTCGCGCTGGAGGGCTTCGAGGTTTTCTTGCGTGCCTCTTCGCGAGCGGCTTTTGCAGCTGCTTCCATTTCAGTTTTGGCGGAGGCCAGGGTGGTTTGGAGTTGCAGGTGCGCCCCAGTGAATTCCACCAGCTGCTGAGGAAGATCACGATCGAGTTCCTCGGCGGTGCCGGTGATTGCCAACGGGGTGGTAAGGGCGTTGTCTTCGGTGTCAGACGCCTTCTGCGGAACGACGGTGGCCCTAATCGTATCGCCCTCAACAAGGGAGATCGTCAGAAGCAACCCGCGTCTGCGCAGTAAGGGCATAAGTTCTGTGAACATCTTTTTCCTCCAGTGTGATCGTTTTGCAGGGTTTCAGATACAGAAAGAAATTGGGCAGTGATCTATAGACGACGTTATCGTCGGGGGCCTCTGGCCTCACGGAGGTCGGACCACTTCCTGCACACAAAATCGATCGGAGAGACAACAAGAAACCGGGGGCCGGCTAACTGACAGTCCAGTCGTCTTCTCCAGCGAGTCGGCCCACTGGCATCACAGCCAGGCTTGGATTCTGGGCCGTCATTGCTTGGCAAGTTTATGCAAATTACCTAACCAGACCTAGATATGTCGTTTATGGCCCGATTAATGTCAGTAGACGAACAAAAAGCGAACGAAGCACTATGATTGCGTGGACGAGGGTGGCAAGGAACTTCACGAATTTCGCCAGACCCCGTGGCTCTCGTCGCGAGGGCGATCCGCTGGGCAGGTCAGATCATGAATCGGATAGATCGAGACACTGCTGGAGGCTAGGAACCAGCCTGCCAAGCTAACATCAAATTAGATGACGATGTACACTCGTCTGTCCGCTTGAGCCACGTGGCATTGGGGGCAGTAGTGGTGGCAAAGAAAGAGAAATCTAAAACTCCGAATAACCCCGCCCTGATCACAGGGGACATCATCACGTGGGCCAGACAGCGCCTCGGATATTCCTACAAACAGGTAGCCGACGAGATAGGGGCTAGTGTCACAGCGGATGACATCGCTCAGTGGGAAGCAGAAAAGGCTCTTCCAGATTTTAGAAAAGCCCAGAAGTTAGCGACCGCACTGCACATCCCGTTCGGCTATCTGTTTCTCTCGCACAGACCTAAGAACGACGTCAGGGTCCCGGATCTCAGAACAGTGGGCAGCAAGCCAATCACAGAGTTCACTCCGAACCTCCTAGACCAACTGCGGAACTTACTCCTCAAGCAAGAGTGGTACCGCGACTATGCGACTGAAGAAGTCCGCAAGCCTCTCTCCTTTGTCGGTCGCTTCAACGTCAACTCCACGTACGAAAAGGTCGCCGCTGACATCGCGAACGAGCTTGGCATCGACAGCCAGTTTCGCGCTGCCGCTTCGAATTGGGAAGGCTTTCTCACGAACTTTATGGCGAATGCAGAAGCAGCAGGTATCCTCGTCATACGCAGCGGCGTAGTCGCGAGTGCTTCACAGAGGCCACTCTCCGTGAAGGAGTTTCGAGGCTTTGTTCTGAGTGATCCCATCGCGCCACTCGTCTTTATCAATGGCGCTGACTCCACTTCGGCTCAGGTTTTTACGCTTGCTCACGAGTTGGTGCATCTGTGGATCGGAAAAAGTGGGATCTCCAACCAAAATCCCAAGAAGCGGTCTACAGATGAGACGAATACTATTGAACGTTTCTGTAATCAGGTAGCAGCCGAGCTTCTTGTACCTCACGCAGAGTTCCTCCGGAGGTGGAGAGGGACCGTCACCGTTGAGGAGAACGTCAAGACGCTGGTGCGCTACTTCCGCGTGAGCACCCACGTGATCCTGCGTCAGGCTTTCGAGCAAGACAAGGTCAGCCGACAGGAATATGAGGAGCGCATTCAGGCAGAAGAGGATCGGTTCAAGGCTCAGCAAGAGGAAAGAGAAGGTGGTGGGAACTTCTATCGCACGATGCGCGTGCGCAATAGTCGCATCCTCGTGTCTTCGGTTCTCGAAGCGATACAGGCGAGCAAGATCGGTCTGCGTGATGCTGCGACACTACTGGGATGCAAAGTCCCAACTCTGAAGAACGTCGCCTCCGAACTAAGCTGATATGGCCAAACTCCCATATTGGCTTGACGCCAACATCTTCATTGAGGCGAATAACACCTTCTTCAATATCGAGATTGCGCCGTCCTTTTGGGCTTGGCTCGAGACTAAGCTAAAAGCTGGAGTCCTGAAGTCTTCGTCTTTGGTGTACGGCGAGGTACTCGGAAAGGACGATATGCTCGCGAAATGGGCGAGAGTCAGAAAAGGCGATGCTTACTGGCCAGAGCCAGACGGTGAAGTGCAAGCTGCTTACCGAGAGATATCAGACTATGTGGATGACGCATATAAAGACGCCAGCCCCGCGAAGGTGGGCGACTTCCTAGCGAAAGCAGACTGCTGGATCATCGCTCATGCACTAGCAAAAGGCGGAACGGTGGTGACGCGGGAGTCTAAGGTGGACAAAACGTCTCAGACGCCCAAGGTGCCGAATGTATGTGAGAAGTTTGAGGTGCCCTTCATTCAAACATTCGATCTGCTCAAGCTCCTGAAGTTCAAACTTTGAGCGTCTGTTGACAATCTAACTTGAGCCCCATGGTGGATCGGATACGCAAGGCAGTTGCTTGCGACCTGCGTCAGCACTGAATCTTGCTCGATCCGCCGAGACAACCAGCGGTGTATCCAATAAGAGCCGATCATCGATGTCTTTCTGCGCGGATCGCTTTGGGGAACAATGTAGTGCGGCTTCGTTTCGAGCCCCATGAGCAGTCGACGAAAGTTTTCGGCCAGGGGTATGCCGTATACGATACGTCGATTGCCATGTCTTAGAAGTATGTCGCTGGGCAGACCAACGAGTGTCAAGGCTTCCCTCATTTTTCGCATCAAGGGATTTACTCCCTCGCCAAAAATGCTGTTAACTTTTCTCCCTTGTTTGGAGCGACCCAACAAAGCATCTGCTAACCGGACGGATTCCTTGCTGAAATGGAAGGATCCAAATCCCTGGCTCGTTCCAAGCTCTTCGTACCGCAGACACAAGGAGGTCTTTCCACCAACGGCCTCAGCGGGCAGCTTGACGCGGTTGTATTGGCTAGATCCGTTTCCATACAGACTCGTCGTGCATAGCAGAACGAGCCGAGGGGCTCTCTGTACTTTCTTCCCCTTCATGCCGGAAGCGATGAGACTTACGTGATCCGCATATTTCTTAGAGTAGGCTCGAACAACCTCAGGGCTACCCAAGAAGAGGCACGCCAGCTTGCCTCCTAAAATCGCATTATAGGGGGCAACAGCTCCGCATACCATGATGTCCATCATGCCAATGCCAACCCGCTCCGCCTTTCCGAACCGGACAACCCGCTTCAAGGCATCCCGAACGTTCGGCTGCTGAAGAACCCGGCGTAATTCGTTTCTGGAGAGAGACTCAAGATTTGTTATGTTCAGGACTCCCTGCACTTCCAGGAGGGCCGCTAGTCGGTTGCATCGTTTGCTCCGATATAAGTTTGTTTCAGCGAGAGCAATCCAATCTTTGCCGGTGCGTGCTTTGCCGCTCTTGTGAGCGGCGCTTTCCGGACTTTTGCGATGCAGCTTTATCGTCCTCACAGCTTCGGCACGTAGCCTCGCGATTACCTTCGGAGATGGTGCTTTGAGGTCTCTTGCGGTGAGCAGGCCATCTTTAGTGAGATCGGCAGTGTAAATTCCCTTTAGAAAGCTCCTGAGTTGCCCGAGTAAGCAACGAATCACTTTCCTATCGGGATTGGCCGCCAAAGCAGCGACCGCAGTGTCGGAATCCCATCCGATCCACTTGTCACGAATTGACTGTTGAATGACCGAACTTGCCAGGGCTGCAATGCCAACTACCGGATGATTAGGAACCGCCCGGTCACGAACCAGAACCATGAGATTGCGCCCTGGCACGCTGCGATAGATGTTGATCCAAGTATGTCGAAAGTATCGCCAGATGTCATTCAATCGCAGCCCCGTCTCAGAGCAAACTGCATCTGGAGTTACAAACTGCAGATAGGGATCGACGATTCCCGCCAGGTAGCGTGTGCGCTCATCGGGGTCTTTGTAATCTGTGCCTCGACGCAAGTTGAGAGCGAGTTCTTCGCCGTCCCGAATCACGGAATAAATGGAATGCCAGCCCTTTGAAGTGAGCCGTCTTCGCTCCATCCCTTTAATGAACTCCTGTACGGAGGCCTCACTGAGCTGCGCATCGCGTTCGATCAGGTGTTTCTGGCGAATCCGGTCCTTTTGAAGAACTGGAGATTCATCATGTTTGTCGGGAGGCAGGAGTACGATTTTCGAGCGCCTGGTCTCGACTGACCAACCGTGCAAAGCAAGATCAAGCAGCAGGTTCGATACCAACATCAGTCTGAGTTCATCAATAGTCGGCCGCTCAAGATATCCGCAGGCTTCCACCCGCAGTTGCCGGACCTGCTCGGTAAGGTTCTCGGCGGGATGAAATGCACGACTAAGTCGTCGGCAAAAGAGAACTAGTTTGGCCTGAAGACGGCCGACATCGGGAGCAATCGGAATGGCTTGATCCACACATTTCAGCATGAGGCTCTAGGATAAGAAAGCTGCCACGGCATCACTCCAGTTTTGGCGAAACCGCCTCATTATCTCACGGACTCTCGGCCCATTTACGAGGCACTCCGCCCTTGCACACGAAATGAGCAGCATCAGCACGTACTGAAGGCCATCCTGATGGTCTCCGGCAGTGTCGGCCGAAGCCAGTTGCCGATATGCACAGGAATAGAAGGGATGAGATTGGTTAATATTCAGCGATAGCAGCCCGTGGCTCAGTTGGGCGGAAAAGAACAAGTTGTGCTCTTCGGGGTTGTGAGTGACTGCGAAACGTAATCCGTGGATTCCGTCGTTACGTTTTCGAAGCAGCTTCAGTCCCGGCAGCTTGTCGTTCAAGGTCGAACTCTCGCGCGACGACCGTGGAGGTTCTAGCAGGTGGTCTCGTGCCTGCAAGCGGCTTAGCGTGCGATTGCGTGTCACGTCTCCCTTAATGCTCGCGTACTTTCTCCGTACGCGGCTGTTGAGTTCGCGAGCGATCCGCTCAATTTCCGGCGTGAGAATCGAGGAGAGCAGTCGAGTAGGATTAACCTTTTGCTTGCTGTGTGTCACCCCAAAGAGTTCATCTAACTCGGGAGTAAACGCGACTTCGCACCGCCACCAGTCATCGTAGTTCTCTTTACGCTTCGTACCCATGAAATACCAACCATAATCGATTTCTCTGCCGGCCCGAACGATCGACACACCTGCATTCTTCGCAATGCCGAGATCGTTTTTCTTTTCGTTGGAGAAATGATGCCACCTTTCGATGGGTAGTTCGGAAAACCGGACGAAAATTACTGAGACCGGTGCGCGCGACTTAACAAACGCCGGCACTTTGAGTTTGTATTCGAGTGCGGGGCCATAAAGCTTGGCGCCTGCAAGGTTCGCATCTGATGCAAGGAAAAGCGGATCAAAAGGACGGACTTGAACCCCATTGACTTTGATCACCCGGCCATCGTGGAGTGCCTGGCGAAAGATGCGCCCGAATTCCGCCAAGAACTTGAGTTGGAGTGCGTGGGTAGTGTCGCAATCAAGCCGATCGCACTTGCTAAGCACCACGATGGTGCCGCTCCGAGTGCGCGGGCGAATCGAGACTTGCGCGATGCGTGGCGTCGGCACCACGGGCATTGAATGCGATGCTATTTCGTCCACATCCAAGTAACTGTTCCAGACTCTCGATGAATCTGTCCAAGTGAACACCTCCAACCGCCGCGCTTGGCTCAACCCCCCGTTCGGCAGCCCCATTCCATAGCGACCCATTCCGGCCCGTGAGCCGAACCGCGTTGTACCGCCGAACTGAAGCGCAAGACGCAGTGTTCCTGGAGTCATGCCGATCCCATCATCAGTAACTCGAATAACCGAATTACTGGTAGAGCCAGCATTTATCGCATGCTCAATGGTGACGTTGATTTGCTTCGCCGATGCCTCCAGGGCATTGTCAACGAGTTCGGCAATCGCCGAACCAGTGCTCTTGTAGCCCGTGTCTCTAGTGGCTTCGATGAATGACTGTACGGCGACTATGGGAAAAGACTTCATTGGACCTCCAGCGGCACGCCATCAAGTCGGCTTGGCGTGAGATGTAATTAGACGTTACGAAGGGGATCAAATATTAGACGTAACCCTTGACATCAGAAGGGCTTGGCACGAGAATTCATATTCCCCTCGCGAATTGTTGGCTGAACGGAATTCGAACTGGATGTCTAGCTACGACTACTGCCTTGGGGGCGTACAGTCCCCCACTGAAATGTCGGTCATCAAGCATGTTCGACGCACCGCCGCATTTTGCGGGGTGCGATGACTCTTAATGATTGGCAGCAAAAGCTGGGGTCACATTTTTCTGACCTGCACCAGCTTCGCCTCAATCAGCCGAGCGCGAACCCAATCCTCTATGCTCTTGAACACAACCTAACTGAAGTCGAGGTCGCCGAGCTCCGCCAACAAGTCCATGAATGGTTGAGGTATTCGGGCCCGGCGCATCGCCATTTCTTGGCTTGGGCTGTCTATTCGGCTGAGATTGGGTACCAATACTCCGGCGAAGAATATTGGACGACGTTCTGCCGACTTACTCCCGGCTGGCAGGACTCCCAAAACAACCGTGATCATATTCGAACTGCATTCGAGGAATTTCACCGAAAGTTCAGCGCTACGCGTCCTCAGGGAACTTGGGCGAAACACTTTACAATTATTTGCTGGCCGATTACACATGCCATCCTGCCCAAAGACTTTCAACGAGAACTCGCGTATGCGCTTTATGAATTACGTGGCTCCTTCACTCCGCAACTCTTACGCAACCCAGAGTTGCTCGGCCAGCGGATTGAGGGCGCTGCATCGAACTCGGGAGCGCGGTTTCGCGAATTCGCCGAAAACCATGTTCTGGTTGGTCAAATTGCTACCGCTCTGCTTCTGACCGAAGAAGACAAGGAGAAGGCTCTCATCCTTCCCTCAACTTTGGATCGGATTGCAGCCGATCTAGACAAAAACCAACGTTCCAAGGACTGGCTGGGAGATGCTCGACGAAGGGCCGATCAGATCCGAATCCGCGGCCTCTCCCGCACCACAGAAGATGATGGGACGGACCTCGTTTCAGCGACTGGCAGCATTCTGACCCCGCAGCAGAAAGAAATCCTTGAACTTGGCCTAGAACCCAAACTCTTCCTCAGAAGGACGGGGCCGGATACCTGGGCTGTCCAGCTTGAACTGACAGATCTAACCGCGCTAATTCAACGATTTCCCGGCGTCCGAGGAGTAGTTGCAGGCCAGAGATGCACTATCGCAGGAACGAAAGGAACGCCACTTCCGCGAGGTGCCCTCCTCTACGGACGGCAAGTCGTGGCGATTGTTCGGTGGCCATTATCCGAGGAACTACTCATCAACTTTGAGTGTCTTGATCCAGATCTGCAGTATTTGCTGACGATGGAATGCCTTCTTCGTCCAGGCCCTCGATGGCTGTTCAAGGTTAGCTCTGACGGTGCGATGGCGGCACACGTCAAAACACAAATCGTTCAACCCGGATCCTCCTACATATTGATTAGCCGCAACGCATCAGATCTAGCGGCGCCGACGCTACACTGTGCAGCCGCCGTCGTGAATTGCGAGGGGATTTCTGCTGTGCGCCTTGATGTCCCTGACGTCCTCTCAAAAATTTATGCCGACGAACTGCGGGATCTGTCTCTTGCCACTGCGAGCGAGGTACAAGTTGCTCCCGTTGGCGTACCCGCAGCAAGGTGGGACGATTCAGGGACAGCAGAATGGCTTTCGACAGATCAGCCCATCATCAAGATCTCGGTCGATTTTGAGGTGCTGGGAGTGTTGTTGAACCTGGTTGGACCATCGCCAGCGAAACTCGAACTGAACGGTGTGATGACATGGCCGCTCCTCATCGATTTAGGAAAGTTAAACTCTGGCGTTTACAACCTTCACGTCGTGGTTTTTCGGCCTGGACATCCAAATCCGATATTCGGCCGTCTGCAGTTCACGGTCAGGGAACCTAAAGCCTGGTCCGGTTCGATACCGACGGCTACTCCGTTTTCAGTGCAGGTCTCGCCTGCGTCTCCGAGCCTGGAGGAGATATGGGAGGAACAGGCTGTGGTGGAACTCCTTGGTCCTCCCGACCGAAAAGTTGAGGCGGAAATCAAGTTTTACTCGAGTTCATCTCCTGGGCCGATTCTAGAGCGGACAATTGGATCCTTGGTGCTTCCTTGCCCGCAACCCTGTTGGTCAGAGCTTTGGACAGCCGTCACCAGCGACAGGCAAATTCAGAACACCTACGATGCGAGCACTGAATGCGAAATCATCTTTCATTGCGAAGAACTTGGCAGATTTGTTCTGCGGGCCTCTCGAGAATCGCGCCCGGTACGGTGGATCGTAAAACAGGGAAATAGCGGATATTTCTTGAAGCTTGCGCTGTTGGACGATCAGGCGGAGACATCCTTAGCGCACTACTCGTTTCGATCACCTGCCGAATCTAGCGCCATGTCCGGGGATCCGACAACCGGATTCCGGGTTTCAGAGGACGGTGGCCTCTTTGCTGCGTTCACGGAAAAATACAGAACCTCAATCATCGTGCCGCCAGCGATCCACTCACTCAAGTCGCTGTCGGTGGTGGTTGATATTCCCAAGGCTACCCAATCAGAAGCAGACCTCGATCGACATGTAGCCGCGCTTGAGCTTTGGGCCACCGCACGGGCCGTCGGCAGTCCCTTCGCTGCAAAGCGTAAGACCGCAGCGTTAACGGCGCTTCTGGACGAAATCGTAAGAGTGCTCTGCGGGAATGAATGGTCACGTTTTGAACATGAATATTCACGCGGCGCAATTGCGATTACAGATCTGAGGAACTTCATTTCGCCAGCAAAGCACAATCCCATAGGCCGCGAAATCGTTTTGCAGCAGCAACAGCTGAAATCCTCGTCCCCAAATGAAATTGCTGAGGCTCTTTATCGACTAACGTGTTCCTTCCTGGATCTACCAGTCTTCTCAGGCGGACAGAATCACGGAACAAGTCGGCAACAATGGGTAACAGAATTTGCTTACAGGCTGTTCAGTGCTCCTACCTCGTTACGAGGTTGGGCGGATCAGGATTTCACGGTCGCAATCGGTTACCTCCTGAAAAATCCGATACTGTGCCGCATCGGAAGATTCGCAGCGTTGCTTTCCAGAGCAGAGGATGTAAACTGCGCTCAACCAAAGGCGGTGGCTCTGTGAGGCTGGCGTCCATAAAGGATGTCGAGGCGGTGACCGTCTCTTCTCTCGGGTTCAACATCGACTGTGCAGATCTCCTCACCCCAGAGGTGCTCGCCGCTCTCATCAGAAAGACCGCTTCCTTCGAATGTCCATGCCCCCCAGCGCTACTAGCAAAATCCATATACCGACTCCTTGAGCCGCTTTGTCCTGATGACACTCTCAAGGACACTGTGCGCGGGACAATCAATTCGGTCACGTCGTACGGCGATCTCGTTGAGACACACGAATCAAGCGATACTGCCTCAAACTTCCTTCTATATCTGGCTGCGCCCAGCTTCCTCCAGGTCTCCGATGGGCTCTTCCTCCTTTTTGGAGTGACGCCTGACGGTGAAGACATGACTCCGCCGGATCTGCGCCAAAGGGTCGAACCAGTAATGTATAGCCGCAGATTGGCTGTCCAGGACCCTACGGAGTGCCGCGATACGTTGCTTCAAGCGGGATTCGAATCCTTGAAGCACGATTCCTGGCTGCGGTGCCCTCCTCATCGGCCAGCTTCCGAGTCGATCGCGCTGTATGACGACGCCTTGTCGAAGTCAGGTCCTCCGGGCACTCCAGAAGATGTCATTCTGATAGACCCGAGCCAGCCAGTGAATTATTACACCGGACGATGGACGAAGCTGAAGAAACAGACCGGGAGGTTCCTTGGCCGGCGGTCGCAGACATATGGCGCACAGTTGTGGTGCTACCTCGAAGTCAGCAATGGACTCGTGACGCGACTGCTAGATTTTCCGCTATTCGAAACCCACTGGAGAGCCTTCGATGAAGCCTGGCACCTTTTGCAAGCGATCGACGCCGCCTCAGGCCATCCACAAGGTTTTCGCGTTCGGAAGGTGAGTCAAAAGGACATGGCAGCGATGGATTTGTTTTCTCCAGTTCCAACGTGGGCGACGCGCCGGTGGGATGCTGTTGGTCTCAGATCAATGCCCAATTCTTCACTAATGTCATACATATTTCCTGAACCACGGATCGATGCTGAGTGCAGTTTTGCTGCCGAGCGGATGTGGCTTACACGCTTATGACTAATGATGTCCAGAAACAATTCGCCACGATAGATCAAACGGTGATGCAACTTCATGCCGCTCTTCAGGAATACATCGAAGCTGCCTACCACATCTCTGATCCTCAAATGGTCAAGGAAAGAGCCGCACTTCTCCTGGAGCCTGGCGTGATCCACCAGCGCCCGTACCTCGAAAGCACTCCAAGGTATATGTCAGGTCCGAAATATTTCGACATTGAAGGTCTAGATGCCGTTGTCTCATCCTTATTCACTTCGCTTTCGAAATCTGATGAAACAAAACCAATTCTCTACAACCCCCCATATCTTCATCAGGCACAGGCCATCGAGGGAATACTCGTACAGAACAAGAGCCTGATGATCATGACGGGCACCGGATCAGGGAAAACGGAAAGTTTTCTCCTGCCTATCCTTGGAAAGCTTGCGCTTGAAGCCGCGCACCAGCCGAGTTCGTTTGCAAATCACTCCGCTGTGAGAGCGATGATCCTGTATCCAATGAACGCTCTCGTGAATGATCAACTCGGACGCCTCAGGCTGTTATTTGGGAACAGCCGACTCAGCAGACAATTTGAGACCTGGGCAGGCCGTCCAATTCGCTTTGCTCGTTACACGAGCCGGACGCTCTATCCGGGAGTTAGAGATCCCAAAAAGGATGCCGACCGGCTTTCTCCCATCGGCAAATACTACGTCAAGCATCTTCAGGACTCTCTTGATCCATCATCACCCAATCACGCTTCGTCCAAGGTGCTCGTAGAAGAATTGAAGAGTCGCGGCAAATGGCCCGCTAAGCCCGACTTGTTGGCTTGGTATGGAAAGCCAAGCAGCAGATGGCAAGATAGCAACACGAAAGCATTCAAGCGTTGCGTGACTCTTCCCCACGATCAGGAGTTGTTCACCCGACATGAGGTACAGGCCGCTCCCCCGGACGTTCTCGTCACAAATTACTCCATGCTGGAGTACATGCTCATGCGACCGCTCGAGCGACCGATCTTTGACCACACTCGCGAATGGCTGAGCGCAAACCCAAAGGAATCATTCTTACTTGTTATCGACGAAGCCCACCTGTATCGCGGCGCCCAAGGGTCCGAAGTCGCGTTGCTTATCAGGAGACTGCGGCAACGCCTTGGAATTGAACCCGACCGGCTTCAGATCATTTGCACTACTGCGAGCTTTCACGATCACAAGTATGCACCTCTTTTCGGTGCTCAACTCAGCGGCAAAGAGGCCGATGACTTTTGCACGATTAAAGGCGACCTCGATTTAAGAAGGCCTGCCCACGTGGCCACTCAAGCAGATGCGAACCTTCTGGCTGGCCTGGATTTGACAAAACTCGATTCAGAACTGGCCTCCGATCGCGATGAGGTACTGTCCGCAGTCTGTCATGCTCTCGGAAAAGGCTTCGATTCCTCTCAATGGCAGCTGTCGCTTTTCGAAGCCTTGTCCGGTTATCCACCGTTGAACCTGGTCGTGAATCAGACGATGAAACAAGCACTGCCTGTCAAAAGCTTGGGCGAGGAGATATTTCACGATTCCCCTCAAGTCGCTGCTAGAGCTTTGACGGCGCTAACCCGACTTGGCAGCTTGGCCCGGCGATCTTTGCATGAGCCTGGCTTGCTGCCTTGCCGCGTGCATTCTTTTTACCGCGGTCTGCCAGGCCTCTGGGTATGCATGGATCCGAATTGTACGGCTTCAGAGCAGGTTGCAACCCGGCCTGTCGGTCGCATGTTCGCGCAACCAAGAGATCTGTGCGATTGCGGCTCGCGCGTTCTCGAACTGTATACATGCCGCAGTTGCGGAACCGCGTATGCGCGTGCCTATACGGACGACGTTCAGGTCCCGACTTTCCTGTGGGGTGAGGCCGGGGCAATTGTCAGATCTGCGAGCGGAGAGAAGAAGGAGCTTGAGCCTATTGACCTGCTGTTGGAGGAGCCGGTTTTCGGCCTTGTCGAGCCCGCTGACTACGATCTGGTCACGGGAAGACTCAATCCCAAGAATCCGAGCCCTCGCGTGCGGACCGTATTTCTCCGAAAAGACCGATCGATACCGTACAAAGATGACGCTGACCAGAGCGCAAAAGCCGATTCAAAGCCGGGCGAGTTCAAACCTTGTGCCGTCTGCGATCAAACCGCCTCGTTTGGAAGGAGTTCGGTTCAGGATCATCAAACAAAGGGCGACCAGCCGTTCCAGGCTCTCATTACAAAGCAATTGCAAATTCAGCCGCCCAGCAATGTACCTTCCACTCGTCTGGCCCCGCTTCGCGGGCGCAAGGTGTTGATTTTTTCCGACTCACGCCAAACCGCCGCGCGGCTAGCACCAAATCTCCAGAAGTACTCCACACAAGATGCGCTCCGGCCACTCATTTGCGTCGGTTACCAAGTCCTGCAGCAACAAACATCGATTCGAAAGCTACTGTCGCTGCAAGATCTTTATCTTGCAGTGCTGATCAGTTCGAAGCAGTTAGGAGTGCGCCTGAGACCGGAACTCCGCGCAGGCGAGGACTTCATCGAAGACGTGACTGTTGAGCAGGCGCTCAAACAAGGGGCTCTGGCGGATTCCGAACGAATGTTGGAATTGTTTACGGAGGTCGGCCGATCCACTCCGCCAGAGTCGTTGCTCTCAGCCATTATTGATACTCTTTTTCATCGCTATTACGGAATGGAAGCACTCGCTCTTGCTTCAATCATCGAACGGGACAAGTTCTCGGAGAGAATATTGGGCCTTCCGCCGATTCCCGAAGTCGCCGAATCCGCCGAACAGAAAATGGCCATTGCGCGCATTTGGCTGCGCCAGTGGCAAAAAAATGGCTTCTTGCTGAATGGCATGCCGCAAGCATGGCGGCAGACCCGGATCAAACCCCACACTGGCACTTTCTCGGGGATGCGAGCGGTGTTGCCGACGAAACCGGCCCGGACCGAGTTCGACAGGAATTGGTTGCCTAAGCTGCGTGAATGGTTTTGCAATCCGATCCCCGGAGGCAGGTTCTGGTTGAATGGCGGTAATTTGACCCTCTCAATAGGAGGGGAATGGGCATACTGCGTAACATGCCAGACTGCTCAACGGCCCTTCCCTCAACGGGCCTTTTGCATAAACTGCAGTCGCGATACCGTGCATATAATCGATCCAAATATTGATCCTGTGTTTTCAGCGCGCAAAGGGTACTACCGGTCGACGACAGTGGCCGCAATGTCTGACCCACCGACGCCACCGATGTCTTTGATAGCGGCCGAACACACCGCACAACTGAACGCTGCACAAGCCAAAGATGTGTTCTCTAAAGCGGAAGAATTTGAGCTGTTGTTTCAAGATGTCGATCTGGGTCCGGACGAGAAGGGTCACGAGCGTCCCTCGATCGACGTCCTGTCCTGCACCACAACAATGGAAGTCGGGATCGATATCGGAACACTTTCAGGCGTGTCGCTGCGAAACATGCCCCCTGCCAGAGCCAATTATCAACAACGTGCCGGCCGAGCGGGCCGCCGTGGGAATGCAGTGGCCACGGTCACTGCATTCGGCAGTGCCGACAGTCACGACGAGCACTACTTTACGAGCCCAGATCAAATGATTCGAGGTGCTGTAAGTGACCCGAAACTAAACCTTGATAATTATGAAATCACCCGTCGGCACGTGACCGCGTTCTTGCTCCAGCGGTATCACCAAGTTCGACTACCTCACATTGCTCCTGCGGATCAGCCTCACCTCTTCGCCGTCCTCGGGAGTGTTGCAGATTTCAAGAACTCAGAATCTCTGTTGAACAGAGAAGATCTCAATCAGTGGCTAACAGAAAATGAAAGCGTATTGCGAAATGAGGTCTCTGCATGGATACCGCTAGAGATTTCAGTGGAGGATCGCAACCGCCTTTTGGATTCGCTTGTTTCGGAAACCATGAAACAGCTCGATGCGGCAATTGAATGGGGTACGGCGGAAGAGCCGCAATCTAATGCAACAGACGAAGCCACGGAAATACCCGCTGAGCCGGATGAGGAAGTCCCCCAGGCGGATCCCATCCAGGCGAATCTTCTGGACAGGCTTTTGTATAAAGGTGTTCTCCCTCGCTACGCCTTTCCCACCGACGTAGCAACCTTCTATGTCTTTGACAAGGAGAAATCTTCCAGTTTTCGCCCAGAATTCTTGTTCTCTCCTTCGCAGGGTTTGCCAGTCGCCCTCTCGCAATATGCTCCGGGAAAAGAGATATGGATCGCGGGAAAGCAATACACTTCCGGCGCGATTTATTCGCCCATGAAGAAAGATCGATATGAGGCATGGGAGAACAGACGCCTCTACTATGAGTGCTCCGTGTGCAAATACGCTAAGAGCGTTGAAAGGAAGGACGGCGAGCGAGGTGAACGCCTAGATTGCCCGGCTTGTGGCGAAGCCCAGACCTTTGGCGATGCCAGATACTGGCTTCGGCCACCGGGTTTTGCCCACCCGGTCTTTTTGGATGAGGAAACCTCACCCGACGATATGCCTGCCCGGAGCTACGCGACAAGAGCGAAGCTGGTTGCCCCGACGCCACCTGAAGATGCACCCTGGATCGTGGTCAACGACAAGCTAAGAGTGCATCATTTGAAGCAGCACCTCTTGGTTACCAATCGCGGTCCCGCCAACGATGGCTACGACTATTGCACGAGATGTGGGCGAATTGAACCTTCGGTACTACCGACATCGCAACTCGGAGGAGCGCACAAGAAGCCGTATCCAGACGAACGTCATCCCAACTGCGAAGGTGCGACCACCCGCGGAATAGTTCTTGGAACAGATTTCATCACTGACATCCTCCTGATCTCGCTCACGGTGGAAGAGCCAATTTTGTTATCCCCATCCTTTCTTGCCACCGACATGGCTCTTCGTACGGTCAGTGAAGCTATTTCAAAGGCTGCCTGCTTGCTTCTGGAGTTGGAGCCGAGTGAGTTGCAAGCGGAATATCGTCCTGCTTTAACGGCGCTGGGAAAGGCCGGCAAACAGATTGAGATCTACGTTTATGACACTCTCCCCGGCGGAGCTGGGTTCGCCCGGCAAATTGGCGCAAGAGCGCTAGAAGTCCTGCAGAAGGCGCTTAGCATTCTTGAGAGCTGTCCCGACAAGTGCGATCGTTCTTGCTACCGCTGTTTACGAAGCTATAAGAACAAGTTCGAACACGACCTGCTGGATCGAAAGGTCGGCGCTGTCTTGCTGAATTATCTCTTGAACAGCATAGCGCCCCGTTGGGAGCCTAGCCGGATAGAGGCGTCACGCGATCTTTTGTTCAACGACTTGAAGCGGCAATCGGTCGAAGGTCTCAACATCGTCAGGCGAGCATCGATAGAAATACCCGGCATAGGCACAGTTGAGGCGCCCTTGCTAATCGAAAACAGTGGCGGATTGAGACTAATCGTTGACGTCAGCGGACCCCTTACACCAAGAGAACCTGCCGACGACGTCTTGCGGGAAATGCTCGACTATTCGCCAGTCGCTATTAGACCCGTTGAGGAACTGGTGGTCCGCCGAAATCTTCCGCGCGCCACAAGCGATCTGCTCGAGTTGGCCGGCATTACAAATTAGGGAAGGAAGACCAGGTGGAGATTTCGGCGGTTCTTACGACTCTGACGCCCACCGAATGGCAGGCACCCCCAGAGTGGATGAATTTTCATTATCTGGTTCGTGCGGAACAGTGCCCTAGGTCGGCTGCGCTTCGGCATGCTACATACTCACAACTGTGGAACCGAAGGGGCTATCCAGACAAGCCCAGCCTTGCAGCGCTTGCTGGCATGGTAATGCACAGGGTGATTGCTCGAATAATCCGTTCGCTCGCTGACAGCTGCGTCGATTCGCTCCAAGATCCCCGATCCGTCGCAATCTTGAGGAGCCTAGGTGGCTACGCGAAGGTGATTGCGGAGTCAGTCGCAGAGGTCACTAAGTCTCTTGCGGGCAATCCACGATTTGAAATCGTGCGGGCGTCACTAGTGGCAAGGCTAAACAATCGCATTCCAGCTATCCGAGAGCAGGTACAGCTAGAACTATCAAGATTGACATGGAAGTTGCAGCCTCCTTCCCTCGATCTGGCAAACGATCTCGACACCGATGCCGTTGCACGCGGACGACTTCCGTTGGAGCAAGGAACACACTTTGAAGTTGAATTGCGGCATCCTGGGATCAAATGGAGGGGATTTGCGGATTTGATCGAGCTTCGTGATGGCTTGTGCACAATTGAGGATTTCAAGTGCGGAGAACCGTCGGACGATCATCTGCTACAGCTGCAAATATATGCGCTCCTTTGGTGCCACGATGATGAACTCAATCCGTCGAAGACTGCCGTCGACAAGTTGGTGATTTGCTACCCGAATGGTGATCGACTTGTCCCTTACAACAACAAGGATGGCGGCAAGTTGGCTCAGGAGCTTCAGGCCAGAACAAATGCCGTCCGCAAAGCAGTGTCTGGTCCTGAATCGCAGGCGAACCTTAACGCGGAGCGGTGCCCAAAGTGCGATGTTCGCCATCTGTGTTCCGCCTATTGGACGGGGAACCGGCCCGCCAGTGTGGGTGGCGCAAGCGCAGAGAGAGTCCAAGTCGATGACGTACAACTGTCCCTGCGATCCCGCAAAGGGCAGAACACGTGGTCAGCAGAATGCCAATTGTCGAACCACATACCAATTGGAAGCTTAGTATTGCTGCGGTGGACGCCAAAAGAGTGGGCAGCGCTTGACCACTTGTTGCCAGGTTCGGAGGTCCGGTTGAGCGGAGCGTTGATATCCGATAGCGAAGACCCTGGGGTTCAAATAGTTAGCTGCGTCACAACCACCGACCTAATTCTTCCGTGCTAGTGAGCAACGTAAGGTGCTTGCGTGACATTAGGGACCTGACAAGACAGTCGCAGCACATGTGCGGATCCACGCGGCTCCCAAATGGGGCTGCTAATCGGTCGTCAGCCGAACTCCTGCCGTACGGGCCGCACACACTCTGCACACTCGCACCTGTCGTATGCAGTGTTTATGCGGCCCTCAGACCAAGTGAACGGAGCGGTCATCAGTCACCCAGCCTGCTCGACCCTTTTTCTGAGTTGCACCACCAGTGTGCGGCTTGAATGTTGTCCGGGTGGTCATCCCGCCACGCACCTCCCATTCCTTTTGGGTGTCTGTGGTCGGGTACGATGTCAGCGCAGTGAGCAAATTCCTTGTGGCAGACGGCGCACTTGCCACCTTGCTCCACAATCTTTCGGTTCAGCAGCTTCCGCATCTCAGCCGGTGACCGCAGCTCTCGGTATCCTCTCGGGTGATGCGGATCTTCGACGCGCTGAACACCGAAGCGCAATCGGCGTTCCTTCTGAGTGCGCTCACGGCCGCAACAGAAGAACGAGCGATGGATTGGGCAGTATTCATTCCGGCGGAGTTTCATGACAGTTCTCCTCAAGGTCTTCATTCCTCATGTTTGGGGTTAAATACCGGTGTGCGGCCCTTCGGTGCATGCGCAATCTGCCTCTTCTAAATCTTCAGAAAAAGAGGAGCAGAACGAAGGACCGTACCCGGAGGTTTTGGGCTTAGGAAGGCCGAACCGCCTGGAGAAACCCCGCCAGTTTTGCTGTCGCTTTGTACTGCGGAATTGGCTCCAGTTCCTTGAATGCACTGGTGAAGGCGTTCGAGAGGCTCCACATGGTCCGCGGCTGGAACTCCTCATGCACGGGCTGAAAGTACAGCTCGTGCACACGCCGCGCCAAGTGCTTGGGAAACCCCGTTTCGTCCTCGATGAACGCCTGGTAGATCAGCAGCTTTGCTGCAGCCGTTGACAACTGCAGTGCCTGCCATTCCTCGACCTGTTGCTTCAGCGGCCCGAAGTTCCTCTGCATCCGATCGACGCCGATGGCAAGGCTGTCTTCGAGAGAGAAGTTCTTCGAATGCTTCGCCAAGACGGGCGTGTATTCCCCGTGGAACGCAAGATTCTCGCAAACGAAGACTCTGAGGCCAATAGTGACGCTGAGCCGAAAGCTCTTGTCATGGCTGTTCCTCAAACCGATGGCGAAACGGCAGCCATCGAAGCCGGAGCTCAAGTCCATCACTCCGAACATGCGCATCCCGTCCGCCGATACGGCATATTCCTCCTGCACGACGCCAATCTGGCGAAAGCCGAGTGCTTCGATCAGTTTCTCCACTACTGCGATATGCGGAATGGGTTTGTGGGTTTCTGTGGCCGCCGGCGTCGTCACCCGGGCAAGTTCATCCCGGGTCAGCTTTGTGCCATAGGAGCACAGCGTCATGGTCGGAGCGGGAGCGGATACCGGGGTTGTTAAGACCCCAACTGGCGGCTCCTGCTCGATAAGGTTTGTCTCTTGCATCGCATTTCCTCCAAATGAAAATCGGGAGAGCCAGCAGACAAAGAAGTCTGCGACTCCCCCGAGTTGGTTGTGCCGCTTCCGGCGGCTCGGCGCCCAACGTCGTCAAACTTTTTAGTCTGCGCAATTGGGCAATTACATGGCTGTGAGCTTTAGGCGGCGCGCACCAACGTTGGTTAACAGATCCAGGAACCAGAGCTGGTCCACTTTGCGCAGGTCAATGTCCGTGGGGTGTTCGAGGATAAAGCGGCGGACATCCTTCTCTTGGATCAGGTAGCTGTCGCCGTTCTGCTGTGGGCCCCGTGCCGTGCCTCGGAATTTCGCCTTCAAATGGCCGCTCTTGATCCACCGCGTCACGCCATGGGAATCAATCCCCAGCGCTTGCGCAAGACTGTAGGCGGAGTAGAAGCTCCCGTCATGCTTGAACCGCATCCGCTTCAGCTTGAGGTGGATTCCGGTTACCGTACGAGAGTATCCGGCAGCCTTCAGCTTCAGACGAATGCGCTCATCGCTCATCCACGCATACCGGGCGAGAATTGCTAACTCTGTCTCGCTCCAAGGCAGCTCTTTGGTTCGCGCCAGGCCCAGTTCACGGGCGCGCTTTTTGAGTGCCCAATGCGGCATACCGACCCTCTTGGCCAGTAGCCGGATGCCGGATCGCGTCTTCGCGTCTCGATGGCTGAGATATATCTCCCGGATCAGCTGATCGATCTGATCGGTGAAGACGTACTTGCGTCGACTCTGGGCCTGGGTGAGACCACTTCCGTAGTAACTCTCGTGCCTCGGGTGGACTGTGGGCAAGAAGTCGCTCATTTTCCTTCTTATAGAAGTAGGTTCCATGCGTTTCTCTCGTAGAGGAGTCACGGCGGTATCCATACCGTCTGCAATGTGTTCGAGTGGCGGGTTCCAGGCCCGACAGAGCCCCAGGCCGAACAGGAATTGTGGTTTAGGCAAACCGAACCGAGCCTTCTGCTGGCGTGGCATTGATAGGCATACAATAAAAACTGCGTTAGGCGTCTGCTAGTTTGTCCGAGTTAGTACAGCATGACTGAGCTTGATAGGGGGCCATTCATGAAAGCGCGAGTAATGATCAGTTCGGTTGTAAAAGACATTGTTCCCCTGGGGAATACTTCTCGTTTGAGGAACGTGTGGCATGACCCAGATGGTCTGATCGGTCGGCTCCGCGCAGCGGGGTACGAGGGCGGCACAGACGTTTCGTTCGGTGCGCTCCGCCCTGAGATTGCTCGGCATTTGACAAACAAATACTCGTTTGAGGTTTACATCTTCGAAGACCTCCCAGGTGAAGGTCGCCCACCCGCGGAGGAGACTGTCCTCGAAGCCACCAACAGCGATCTGGTAATTGGAATATTCGGGTCTTTGACAGGCTGGCCAGTCCCAGATCAGGACCCTCTAACGCCTACTCTGCGGGAGTGGCGGGCCGTACTGCAGACGCCGCTGAAGTTCCGAGTATTTTGGCTTAAAGGATCCGTGAAACCAGCGTCCCTTCCTGGTGATTTGGGCAAAGTCCTTCAGCAACTGGCAGAGTACAAGACGGGAAAAACCTTCACCGAGTTTTCTGATGCCTGCGATCTCTTTGTAAAGATTGACCGCGAGGTCCAGTTCTACATCAACCGGGCTGTGAAGAAATACGTGAGCGACATCCTTGCCAAGGAACCGGGGTCTGAAAGCGAAGATTGGCTTCTATCGGATTATCGTAGCCGGCACCAGAAGATGATCTCCGCATTTGGGAGGGTTGCGAATAGCCTCCAGATAGGAAGCGTGTGGCCGGTCAATGACCACAAGCAACCAGTCTCACTCAATTGTGTTCCGGACAGCTTTTCAATTCCCGAGTCCCGCAAGTTCGCGGCCTATGTATTCGACACCGAAGCTGAGAACCGGACACCTGGCTCTCTTGGAAAATTGCATTTTATCGCTGCGTTTGGTGGGATAACAGACGCACAGATTCGTCGCCACATTGGCAACATTGAAGGGACAGAGATCTACAAAGGCGCCTGGGGATTCTTCGCATCAGAAGCTCAGACTGGTATACAGTGCGTCTACCTTCCTCATTGCACAAGTTCACTGATCATGCAGTCGCGCCTTTCACAGGCCCAAGGTTGGTTGCCTACTCGTATTCAGAAGATTAGGGAACTGGCGGATCGTCGGCAGCAGATTCTTGATTTGATTGGTGCGACTACACTACCGAGGCCGAAACCTGTTCGCGGAACCAGGGCGCTTGGCACGCATGGACGAGACAGATTAGAGAAGAATCGCTGACAAATCCAAGCCTGCCGGTCAAAGCTGCATCTGTAAATTCTCGGGCTCTGATGACCACATAAGTCGCGCGCCTATTGTGCACCTCAAACAGTTTCCAAGGATGCTTACCGACCGACCGCCGAGCACAGCAGCGTTACGGGCAAGGTTTCTTGAGAGCGACCGGCTCACAGCGTTGGACATCCCCAATGACGACCGGTTGCGAGCGTCGGCAGAGTCGATCGCTTCCGCCATGCAAGGCGGCACGGCCTCGTCCGTTCGCCAAGCATGTGCAAAGTTTCTATCGGTTGCATCCGGTTTCTACCAAGTTCGCCCGCCAGGGATCCGAGTGCTCGCAGCCCGCCCGTTGCGAGTTCGCGAAGGCGGCTCGGCGATCGAGTTGTTCGGGGACTACGATCCCGGAACTATGCTCATCCGTCTCTGGATGCGGACCGCCATCCGGAAACAAGTCACCTCGTTCGGCACGTTCCTCAGCACCCTCTGCCACGAGTTTTGCCATCACCTCGATTGCCAGCGCTTCGGGTTTCGCGAGTCGTGGCATACGCGCGGCTTTTACGAGCGTACTGCTGCGCTTTACCATCACGCGCGCGGCACTCCAGTGAAGCGCCTGTTCTGGGTGCGAGCGCCTGGCGAGCGTTGGCGGATCGACTGGCCCCGAACCACTCGAGGAGGGTGACTTCGCGACGAAATGTCGGCACTCAGATGCGCAGAGGGATATGCCGATGTGGGATTGTGCCAAACGGGGAACACACCTCCTTTTTGCTTTCGACTGGCGACATCAGACGACAGGTTGTGTTTCGCGGTCAATGAGCACACAATTCGTAATGGCTGGGACAAGATGGAAGCACCGGCTTGATGTTTTGATCGGATCGCTGTTTTGTGCCAAGCCAAAAGGAGAGGGATTATGGCCAAGAAAGCTGAGGCTGCCAACAGCGTCTACAAACTGGTGGAGGTAATCGGCACCAGTACGCAGTCGTGGGAGGATGCGGCAAAGAATGCGGTGGAGACCGCCGCAGGTACGCTGCAGGATCTGCGCATTGCCGAGGTTGTGAAGATGGACATGAAGGTCGAGGGCGGCAAGGTGAAGGAGTACCGCACGCGCGTGTTGCTGTCCTTCAAGTACAAAGGCTGAGAGCTCGGCCACACATACCCTTTAACTGGCGCTCGTATTCTTGCCGATCCACCTGGGCTGGAAAGGCGCTGGCTCTACCGTCGTTCTGGTACGGTTCGGCGCCCGACATCATCAAACGTCTTAGCCTGTGCAATTTGGTAATTACATGATTGTGGGTTCAGCCTGCGCGAATCACTCCGTTGGTGATCAGATCGAGGAAGAGTTCGGTTTTTTATGACAGCAAGCGGGCGCGTCCACCCTGCGATCGCAGTATCGAGACCGCTTTCGAGTCAAAGGACACAAACTCTTCTGCGCCTAACCAGTCCCCTTCATAAGCGATTACACCATCGGCAAAATCTCCACCCGCATCCAGTACGGATAGGCCTGCCTCTATGGCTGGCCGGTTCACAACGACATTAGCGCTTTTGATCAGCCGACGAACCGCATCTGAGATCTCAGCAGTAGATACCTTATAGCCCCAACGCAGCACCCAGACAAACTCACAAAATACCGGGACAGGAACAGCAACCAACTCGGCCTGCTGCAAGAGCTTCGCCGCCTGCCGGGCCTGATCCGGGTCGTCTTGGACAGCGGCTCGGAGCAGTACATTTGTGTCGGCGGTGATTTTCATTTTGCCCTTGCCCATCCCCGGGTCGCGATCTCGTTTATCTGATCAATCGTGAGGCTGGGCCGTCTCTTTTGTGACAGGCAGCCTATGAAATCGGCAATCCTGCCGTCCTCTGCCGCGGCTCTCACGACGATGCGGCCATCAGGCAGCTTGTCCGCCTCCACTTTCTCTCCGGGACTGACGCCAAGGTGGTTCAACAACTCCTGCTTCAGTGTGACCTGGCCTTTTGCGGTAATCGTAAGCGTCGTCATGAAGTTGGTTCCTCTCAAGCATCATCTATGTCATTGTAAGGCATAACTGCCTTACCTTCCAAGGGCGGATGCATCTCCCATATGCAGTTTCCAGACGAATGTCGCGGAATTCCGGAACCTCAATCGAGTTCGCAGCTGAGCTCCAACCGACAATCACTTGTGCCTGTTTTGTTGTGCTTGACTGCAGAGTCCTACTGCGCCGGCGATGACATGCCGCCAGAGGGTGGTACTTCTTCGCCGGTGATTGGGTTGTGCCTAGGTAGCCGACGGCCGCAGTTTGGGCAAAAGGCGGCACCGGTGCCGGTGGCGAGTCCGTATTCCTTCACCTTTCGGTACGCGGTGGTTTTGCCAATGCCGAGGAGTTGCGCTGCTGCAAGGATGCTTCCCCCGGTCACTTGGAGAGCCTTCTCAAGTGCCGCTTTTTCCAGGTCGTTGAGGTTGAGAGTTTCTGGGAGGGCAAATGAGCGGCTGACTGCCTTGTGGCAATTAGCCGATCCCATTTCGTAAGCGCGCTGCGCTAACCGCTCCGGATCCAAGGTCCCTCCACGAGCCGCTCGGGAAAGCGACCCTAATATGGTTTTGTCAGTTTCGGGGATCATGCGCGACTCCTTATGAGCTGTTTTGGGTTGTTAGTTGGTTGTGCCGATTTCCGAGCGGGGCACTTCCGTCCGTTCTGAACTGCGGAATGCGGTTGAGGATTTCAGTGCGGCCGTGAAGGCGTTGGTGAGGTTACAGAGAATCCGGGCAGTAATAACGAGCCGGAGCTCCGTCAGCCACTAGGAGCGAAGGTTTCTGATGGACGATTGCCGAGTTCAGCTTCGTGCTCAGAAGAGAGAAAGTTGGCCAGATTCGACCCTCTTGGATGAGGGCGCTGCGGGCAGAATGATGGGCTGCCCCAGGTTAGTGCCGGAACCAGACTCGATGGTCATCTCAGGAATCTCGATTTCTGAGACCATC
>Ga0181532_10001304_pt1 | contig 24439 bp, 14 predicted proteins | sample PEATcosm2014_Bin_33_FD_119768 | JGI IMG/M metagenome (GOLD analysis project Ga0181532, IMG submission 119768) | Peatland microbial communities from MTU Mesocosm Facility, Houghton, MI, USA - PEATcosm2014_Bin11_30_metaG | ecosystem: Environmental > Terrestrial > Soil > Wetlands > Peat | place... | reverse complement strand
TGCACATCGACGACGCGACGCCCGGCGAGGTAGCGCTTGAGCGTACGGATTGTCTCCTCTTCGATCTGCGCCCAGGCAGCATCGGAAATGGGGGCAAGCTCGCGATGCAGATTATTCATGGGAACATTCTCCTTTCAGGGATCCAATGCCTAGCGAGCCATCGTTCTGCCTCGGCTGGGAGGGAGAGGGTTCGACCACGGTCGGTGCGGCGGAAGGTGAACTAGCCGCAGATTGGTCCTCGCCCACGGTTTCCAGAAACGTCGCGGATGGTACGAAGAACAAATTTCCGGTGACCGCGCGGCTGAAATCGAGAAGCCGGTCATAGTTGCCCGGCGGCCTCCCAATGAACATATTATCGATCATTTGCTCGATGGTACGTGGTGAACGGCTGTAGCCGATGAAATAAGTGCCGAATTCGCCGTCCCCCGCGCGGCCGAAGGGCATGTTGTCGCGTAGAATCTTGATCTCTTTCCCGTCCTCAACGATCGTGGTGAGTGCGCTATGCGCTGAGGTTGGTTTGACGGAATCGTCCAGTTCGATATCCGACAATTTCTTGCGGCCGATGATTCGCTCCTGTGCCTCCGTGGACAGCGCATCCCACGCGCGAAGATCATGAAGGTATTTCTGGACGATGACGTAGCTACCACCAGAGAATGCAGCGTCCTCTTCTCCCACGAGCACGGCGTCAACCGCTTCCTGGCCTCTCGGATTCTCCGTGCCATCGACAAACCCCAGGAGGTCCCGATCATCGAAATACCGGAATCCGTGCACCTCGTCGACTGGCGAAACGGCGCTGCCAATACGCGCCATAATCTGCGTCGCCAGCTCGAAGCAAAGGTCCACGCGCTTTGCCCGGATGTGGAACAGTACATCGCCCGGCGTCGAGACCGCATGGCGTTCCCCCGCGCGAATCTCATTAAAGACATGCAATTCCGCGGGACGAGGCGGCCCAAAGAGTCTGTCCCACGCTTCGGAACCAAACCCCATCACGCAAGAGAGCCCCCCCTCAAGGTCCCGAAATTCGACCGCTCGAAACAATGCGGCGAGATCTCCACAGAACGAGCGAACGATCTCGCGATTCTCCGGGCCTGGGTTTAGTGTCACGACCAGAAAGATTGCGGCACGGGTAAGCGGCGCAGCAACGGCCTGCGCGAGAGCACGTACACCACCCGCTGCCACGGGTGTGGTGATCGCATCGGACTTCATCGGATGTCATCCTTGCGCGGCTGCCTAGATTTCATGCTTCGAGATATCGCATTCGCGCGTGCAAATGATCGGACGCAAGCTTACCAAAGAATCGCCAAGAATCGCTACTTCGACTCTAAACATGCTGGCAGCGGAAACTAACGCCTCCAGCTTCGCTTGTGAATGAGTGTCGACCTGCGCTTTTCTTTTGTTCGTACCATCGCCGAGGTCAGCGAGCTTTCCGGTTTTGCGAAGTCAGTCGACGAATTCACGGCCGGCTGGCGCAGCAGCGTTGAGTTTACGGTTCAGTTGAGAGTAATGTCCATGAGGCTGGGCCAGGATAAAGTGGACTCTCGCCGTTGCTTCGGTCGGGAGTACGCAAGGATGACTTTCCGCACACAAGAAGCACTGAACCCAAACTCACCCCAGTAGGTAAGAGTTTGCTGGGAACTCCACAGGGCAGATTCAAACAGAAACCGGTCTGAGAATCAGGGTTTCAGGAAGAAACCCAATTGCTCCGGGGGCGGAAGCTTTTTGTCCACGCGGTATTGTGCTTCGGCGTCGCGAACGGCCGCGATCTGAGCTTCCAAAATGCCGGCCAAACGGTCATAGCGAAGGAGGATGTTATTGTGCCAGTAAGGTGCGTATTGTCTGGCCCACTCTGCTTCTTCCATGGCGCGCAACTGAGTAGTGGAGTCACGCAGATCGTCCAGGCGTGCGTTGCCTCCGGTGATCTCATCGAAATTATTTTGGACTTTTTCTTCATTGGTCTGATTGTTGAAGGAATCCCAATAAAGCCGATTCACGTCGGCAATGAACTGGATTTTCATGCCAAGGGCATCCAAACGCGCGGCCGCAAAAATCAGGGAATCAAGCGAATCCGCGTTCGCGCGAGCGAGATTGCGGCTGCGATAAAGAACGGCCAAAGCGTGTTCCGCGGACAGGCGAAGTTCGTGGGCGACAAGGGCAGCCTTCTGTAATTGCGCAGCGCCAGCCGGAGTGAAAGGATTGGCCCAGAACAGCTCATTCCGGGCGTCCTCGAGGCCGACGCTCTTCAGTAGGGAGTGGGCCTCATCGAGATGATCGATGGCGTCGCGAAATGTCGTGTCCGGATTTCGGTAGAAAGCCCAATCGTAACTGTTCTTAAAATCATTGATGGAAATTTCGCCTGGCTGCCATCCAGCGGCGGCTCCGAACAAAAAAGCAGGCCAGCACATGTCCACCATGGCTTCGCCATCGTCATTCCACGTAGTGTTGAGAAATCCCAAGGAGCCATATTTCTGGCCGTCTCTGACAAAGTTGCGGACGTTCAGAAAGGATTCTTCAAGATTGGGCCAGATGCGGTCCCAGTTCTCCGCACCAGGGGCCACAAAGGTATCGAGGCCCGCGTGTTTGAAGGGCTCCAAGAGGTTTGCATAAGAATCGCGTGGCTCATAGTCCCATGGCATACCGATCATATCCTTCGGCAATTTCTGAAGTTGCTCGGGATAGTCGTTGGCGATGTCGCCCCAGAAAATCAGCCGCTTATGATAGGGCTGCAACACGTCGTGCACTCGCTGCAGATGCTGTTCATATACCGTGCCGATACCGACGGCGTCCGTCCGGGCTTTGCTGCGACCTTTTCCAAGTTCATACACTTCATCGGTGCCGATATGGAGGAAAGGTCCTGGCGACAACGGCGCAAGCTCCGCGTACATGCTGGCAATTAATTGATAGCTGGTGTCGCTCACAGGCGTCAGCGCCTGGCCGTGCGGATTTTCCGCCTCCTCGGAATAGACTTCGTACTTCAAAACGTTATGGAGGTGCCCGAAGGCCTGTTGTTCTGGCAACAAGGTCACCTGATATTTCTGGGCGTAGGCAACGAGTTCTTTCAATTCCGCAGGAGTAATGGCCGCTTCTTTGGGGGCGATCAGCGGCTGGCTCTCGTAATCAAAGACATGTTCCATGTACAGAGCGAAGAGATTCAATTTGTAAGCAGCGATGGTGCGAATCTGTTTCTCCATGTAGGCGAGCGTGGGAATCGGCCCGCGACTGATGTCATCCTGGATGCCCCGCCATTGCATCGCCGGCCAGTCTTTAATGGCGATTTGTGGACATACCAGGCCCTTGGCGGCAGGCCTGAGTAGTTGCCGAAGAGTCTGCGCACCGTAAAACACGCCAGGAGCGCCGTTTGCCGCAATCAAAATTCCCGATTTATCCGCGAATAGAAGATAACCTTGCGGATCAAAAGCCTTGTCCGCTTGCAATCCATGAGCGTTCATTTCCTTGACCACTTCCGGATCACCCAAGCGGCGCAAAGCAATTGCGTAGGCTCCGGGTTCTCCACGACGGGCAATCTTGATTGGCACTACGATCCCAGCGCGGTCAGCGATCTCTTCTGCGAGTGTATCGGCGGCTGTGCGGTCCTCCTTGGAGGAAAGGGGATCGAGAAGGATGACGGAGCCGGGTCCAATCAGGTAATTACCCGCCCCCAGCTTCACCTCGCGCGGAACCGGAATGAGTTTCAGCTTCGTGCCGGGGTCGGAAGATTCAGCGGCCGAACCATTACAGACTGCCAGGATCGCAAAAAGAACGAATAGAAAATGTGATTTTTTCATGACGTGAATCGAGTTGCCCTCCGTTTGCCGTTCCAGCCGAGGTTTCGCTTATCTTTGGACGCCAGTGCACTCCCTGCTGCCATCCGTGAGAAGAGTGTGCTCCCCGGATTTCATCGAAACACATTGGGAACTCTACAGTGTGGACCGCGAGCTCTCAGGTGTCGAGTTCCAAACAACGATAGGGAAGTCGCGCTGGAGTCAGGTTGAATGCCCAACAGGGGATTCTTTAGCAAGCTCTCCTGCTTTGCGCGTGAAAGAAAGGTACGGGATTGGGCTCACCCACGGATGCAAACAACAGTGGCCGGATGTTGTGAGCCAAATCAGGCAGGAAACTGGCGAAAGCGTCAATTCTTGGCGGAAACTTCCGGTGGCTTGGCCTGCGTCGTGGTGATCTCTGCACGAAATTTTGCAGCCTGCTCCGGCTGTTTCAAAGCGTCGTACTCTTCGACGAGATCTTTGCGCGCATTCATGAGCCAGCTCACTTTTGGATCCATCTGGGGAACCAGAATGTCATAGCCAGCGCGAGTCTCGACCACTGCTTCCGCGTAGCGCTGCTGCCGCAAAAGAGCCCGGCCCAATTTAATGCGAGCGATGCCAGTGTTGATGTGCGTGGCCGACTGCGATTCGATATAGATGGGGATCGCCTGACGGTAGATGGCTTCCGCGCGGGCCCACTCGTGGCGGCCGGTGTAGACGGTGGCCAGGTTGGAGAGGGCGGTGGCGAGCAGATAATGGTGCTCCCCGTAAGCAGCACGATAAATCTCTACCATGCGCTGGAAGTAGGACTCCGCCAGATCGTACTTTCCTTGCATGCTCGCCGCATTGCCTAGATCGTTGAGGGAGGACGCCACGCTCGGATGCATTTTCCCGAAGACGCGTTCCTTGACGGAGAGGGATTGCTGCAGCAGGTCAACGGCTTCGTCGAAGCGCTTTTCATAGACCAGAGTCCTGGCAAGTATGGTCAGATCCGTAGCCGTCTCCGGACTGTCTTTCCCATACCAGGTTTGAACGATGTCCAACGCCTGCCGCTCAAAATGTTCAGCCTCCGGATAGTGGCCCAAATCGTTTTTGATCGCGCCCAGGTTTGTCAGGACATCGGCGACGCGCGGGTGACGTTCGCCGTAGATCTGACTGTAAATCGGAAGCAGCCGTTCGTTGAGAGACTCGGATATTTCGTAGTGGCCGGCGTAGAAGTGCGCGTTCGCCAATTCGTAGAGATTCGCGGCAAGTTCGGAAGTCGGGGGTCCCTTTGCGGATTGCGCGCGGACGGCTTCGTCAAGGGTTTGAATAGCGGCGTCGTAAGAGCCGCGATCGTCCAAGACTTTTCCGAGGGCAACGGTCGCTCTCGTAACGGCGGGGTGATTTGGCGGAAAGTGACGACGGGTCATGGCCAAGCCTTCCCGCACGAGGCGTTCGGCCTCTGGCAATTGAGCCTGGTCGTCCCGCAGAAGTCCGAGAGCCACCAGACTCTCCGCGACTTGCGGATGATCGGGCCCAAAAAGCGCTCTGCGCTGGGCGAGGGCGGAATTGAGCAAGGAATCTGCTTGATCGAGTTTGCCGAGATTTTCGTAGAGCGTGCCGAGTGTTTGATACAGCTCCGCTTGAACTTCAGGCTCCGCATTGAGTGAGTGCGCCTCTTGCACACCGCGATCCAGGAGTGTGACCACGCGCAGGTTGTCTGCAGGTCCGGCATCGGCATCGCCGCCTTGAAACAAATTAGTCATGAATTTCTGAATGCGCTGTGTGCGGGCAGCTTCGGCAAGCGCCGCATTGCGCGCGATGGCCAGGCGCACGGTGAAGAAGACCACCAGCCCGGCAACCACGGCGAATACAGCCGCTGCGGTGGCCAAGCCCTGCCAATGTCGCGTCGCAAACTTTCTTAGCCGGTAGCCCGCTGTATCTGGGCGCGCCTCCAAGGGCTCGCCCTTCAGAAAATGGTCAATGTCTCTGACGAGCGCCTCGACCGATTGATAGCGCTGTTGGATATCTTTGTGCATGGCGGTGAGGCAGAGCACATCCAAGTCAGCCCAAGCCCCCTGGCGTGCGGACACAGCCCTTCCAGCCTGTTCGGAGGAGGCAGCCATTTTCTCAGCGATACTCGAAGGCTTGTCCGCTTCCCCTTCGGTCAAAATCTTTTCCGCTTGTGCTGGCGTGCGATTCGACAAATCAAAGGGCAGGCGACCTGCCAGCAATTCGTAAAGGACAACTCCAAGGGAATAGACATCGGTTTGTATGCCCACTGATTCGCCACGAATCTGTCCAGGTGCGGCGTAGGCGGGGGTCATTAAACGGAATGCGGTCATGGTCTGGTCAATGGTTTCGCCGAGACTCTCCAAATGTCTGGCGATGCCGAAATCGATGAGGCGGATGGTTCCGTCACTCTTCACCAGAATATTGGAGGGTTTCAGGTCGCGGTGGATTACTGTGTGACGATGTGCGTACAACACCGCTTCGCAAACGGCGCGGAACAGGCGCAGGCGCTCCGCAACGCCGCAATTATGCTTTCTGCAATACTCTGTCAACGAGTCGCCCTCCACGTACTCCATGGCGAAGAAGGGCGTGCCGTCAGGAAAAGTGTCCGCGTCGTACAAGCGCGCGATGGAGGGATGATTCAGTTGCGCGAGGGTGCACTGCTCGATGATGAATCGTTCACGGCGCGCCGGCGAAAGCCACGCGTCACGCAAAACTTTGACTGCGACTTGACTTCCCAAGTCGGCGCGTTCCGCCAAGTACACCATGCCCATCCCGCCTTCACCTAGAGCCTTTATGATGCGGTAGGGGCCATACTCATTGAACGGGTGTGAAGGTGAGGCAGGTTCGCTGAAAATCTGGTGGGCAACCTGAGCGACATCGCCCTCGAGCAGTGAATCGCCGCGGGCGTCTTCCTGGAGGAGGATGAGAACTTCGCTGACAAGCGCCGGATCATCGGCGCACTGAGTTTCCAGAAAAGCGCGTTGCTGGTTTTCCGGTAAGACCACAGCTTTATGAAAGAGAGTTTGGACCTTTTGCCAGCGAATGCTGTCCATCATCACTCTCCCGCCAGCGGAATGAAAAACCCGCCCCAATCGCCACGCGAGAATCAGAGGTTAGGCCTGGCGAAGTTCATGAGCCAGCCAAGCCTTAGCAGTGCGCCAATCGCGTTGAATGGTGGCCTCGGAAACTTTGAGGAGTTCGGCTGTCTCCGGGATGTCCAGTCCACCGAAGAAACGGCTTTCGACCATCACGGCTTGTCGAGGATTCATCCGTGCGAGTTCGTCGAGTGCGGTGTTCAGCGCCAGGAGTTCCTTGCCGCCGGAGGGTTTTTTTTGAAGAGACTCTTCAAAGGTGACGGTAACATCCACTCCGCCGCCGCGTTTGTCTGCCGTGCGGTGGCGAGCAGCCTCGACCAGGATCTGGCGCATGGCGCGAGCCGCGATGCGTTTGAAGTGCAATTGCGAACTGGCGCCAATCTCAGGAGATTTCGCAAGTTTCAACCAAGCTTCATTCACCAGGGCAGTTGGGTTGATAGTGGCACCGGGATCGCCACGGCGGACACTGGAAGCAAGGCGGCGGAGTTCCTCGTAAGTGACGCTAAACAATTGATCTAGCGCGCGCCTGCTCACAGGGGGTAAATCCGTCTGCCCGGAGTCAATTCCGTGGGCCAAGCGAGAATTTTTGGCCGCCATGACGGTTTTCCCTGCGCTTTTGCGCAATGCGAAGTGTACACCCATTCCCGGGGGGAGCCCAACCGCAGGACAGGAAAGGCAACCCGGGAAAAGCGTGGCGAAATGCTATCAGCCAAGGACGAGTGGTGGCAAGAGCCTGAACTGCAGGGTGGAACACGCGGGAAGTGCGCGTGTGTCTGCACGCACTCGTTCAAATGCGACGGGAGGACGCGCGGAATTCGGACGGCTGCAGAATTCAAGTTCCTGTTGCAAATCCTTGGAGACAAACCCAATTCACTAGGGTAGGATGGCACCCCCATGAAGTCTGCAAGCGCGGAAAATTTTTCGCATGGCACCATGGCCCTGAGCCACTATTCTTCCCCGCAGGCCTGGGTGTTATAGCGGATTTGGCGGGCAAAGACTTTAGTTTTTGAAACGAAGAATGAATGAAGGAAGTTGGATTGACTGAGGAGGGTGATAATGATCTGGAGCCACGGAAGAAACATGGTAGTACGGGGTTTGCTACTTTCTCTGCTTCTGATTGCCGTGCCGACTTTCGCAGCGGCGCAGAAAAAAAACAGTTCCCCTGCGCCGAGTAAGCCAGCGGCGCCTGCTGCCAAACCCGCGGCAGGTGCTCCCAAGCCCGCGGCCAAACCTGCGACAGGGAGTACGACACACTCGGGCACGACAACACATGCAGCCACGACGACGCACACCGGCACGACGGGCACGACGACCCATACGGGAACGACAACGCACACGGCTACTACGACACACACGGGCACGACAGGCACGACGACGCATGCAGGGACGACAACTCATACCGGTACGACGACGCACACCACCACGGCGGGCGGAGCCAAGACCGGTACCACCAACGCGGCGCATACGGGGGGTGCGGCAACTGGCGGGACCAAGGTGGCAGGCAACCACCCTGCTGGCGGCACCTCCAAGGCTGGAGCAAATGGCAGCACGCACAACTTCAACGCGGCTGGCAAGAGGACGAGTGTTGAAACAAAAAGTGGTAACCGCGCCAATTTTGACCACAACGGCCATGTCAGCACTATTCATACCAAGAGTGGCATGACCATCAATCATGGCGCGCATGGCGAGCGGCGTTTCGACTCCCATCCACGCCCCGGTGTCCGGGTCGTCGGTTATGGGCACGGCCGAGGCTTTGTCGAGCACGGATACTATCGCGGGGGCCATCCTTACATGCGGCGTAGCTACTACTATGGCGGCCACCGCTATGCGTACGCCTATCGCGGTTACTACTACCACGGATACGCTTATTACGGCTACGTTCCGCCGTACTACTACGGTCCCGCGTATTACGGCTGGGCCTATAATCCTTGGGCCGCGCCGGTAGCGTTTGGTTGGGGCTGGGGCGCTGCTCCCTGGTATGGGTATTATGGCTACTACTTTGCGCCAGCTCCGGTTTACGCTTCACCGGCTTTGTGGCTGACGGACTACCTGTTGGCGGCCAATCTCCAGGCCGCGTACGAAGCTCGCGCGCAGGCCAATGCCAACGCCGCTGCAGCGGCCAGTCAAGACGCCGCGGCCGCAGATGCACCGCCACCAGCACCTGCTGGCGGCCAAGCCACGATTACGCCAGAGATGAAGCAGTTGATAGCGGAAGAAGTGCGCGCGCAAATCGCCGCGGAAAAGACGGCGGCTGCCACCCCGGAACCCGCCGCTCCGGTCAGTAGCACACCTCCGGCGGACGGCGGGCAGAAAGGTCCCGATGAGGTTCCTGCGGCGCTAGATCCGTCATTGCGTACCTTCCTAGTCTCCACGGTTCTCAGTGAACCGATGGCCGATGGAACGGAATGTTCCCTGAGCCCGGGCGACATCCTTACACGCATACAGGACACACCGGACGCCAACCAGAGCGTCAAGGTGATCGTGGCCAGCAGCCAGCAGAATGACTGTGCGTCCGGCACACAGGTTGCCGTGGCCGTCACAGATCTGCAAGACATGCATAATGACTTCCGAGCCAAACTCAGCGAAGGCCTGGGTAAACTGGCGGAAAACCAGGGCAAGAACGGAATTCCTTCGGGTCCTCCGGCGGGTTCCAAACCCAACCCGAACGGTCAGGCGCAACCAGACTTGACGGTTGAGGCGGACCTGAAAGCACAGCAGGACGAAGCGACGCAAGCCGAGAGCGATGTGCAACAAGCCTCGGCAACCAGTCCGAGCAGCGACGACTGACGAGCGCATCACGGAGAACGGAAACCGGTCGTCCGGGCAGGAGCATCAGCGGTATATTCCTGGTGCTCTCCCGGCCGGCCGAAGTAGTTTACGGGCACCCATTTCGTGGGGCAGCGAGTGCAAGTGATCAAGAAGAGGAGCTTTCAATGACAGGCAAAGTACGGCGGGCAATCCTGATTGTGGCGGTGATTTTCGCGGCTATGTTTCCATGGGTGACGGCCCAAGCGCAGGATGCCGGGGCCGATTCGTTGCAAGGTCAACTGACGGCCAAATACAAACTGGCCAAGCTAGGCACGGACTCCAACGGGCTTGCCGTGATCGAGACCGGCACCGTGTTGGTGATAAAGAAGGGCGGGATCTTGAGTTCCCCATCGGGAAACGCCGTGATCGTTCCGAGCTACGTGAAGGATGGCCAGATCAAGACCGCCAACAACACGGCCATGAAGGGAGTCAATAAACTACTGTCATGGAAGGGCGTGAAGGACCCGACAGGTGCGGCATCGACGGACACGAAATTCCTGACCGTAGGGGAGAAAGTGTATGCCTCCAAGATCGATGTAAATCAAAAGGACTCCAAAGTTACGCTGACGATCATCGAATGCGACACCTGTAATGATGTAAAGGATGCCTCCAGCCGCAGGGCCCAGGTGGTGTTTGAGTTTCCGGCGGGCTATTTGAACGGCGCTGATGGCGGCCAGCTTTCCGACGTCATCAATCAGGTACTGGAAATCCAAGCGGACGACAACAATCAGCAGCAAGCGCAATCGCAGGATGCGCAGGGCCAGAATGCGCAGGCGCAGGACGCACCGGCACAACAAGCTGCTCCGGCTCAGCCAGCCGCGCCGCCGCAACCGCCCACAACTATCGCACTGGGCCAGACGACTGACGAAGTAACCGCGCTCCTCGGCCAGCCAGAGAAAATCGTAAACCTCGGCGCCAAGCAGATTTACATCTATAAGGATATGAAGGTCACCTTCTTGAAAGGCAAAGTTTCCGACGTGCAGTGATGTTGAACGTTCGCGCGGCTTGCGCGATTCTGTAATACGGCCACGGCAATGTAACTGCATGAACTGGTCCTCGGTGTAATACGGCAACGGAGCATACTACCCCGCAGAATTAAGCTTCTTGCTTCGCGCTGAGTTATACCGGGAAATCAAGACCGGGATTTCACCAGGAATAACAACCTCCCAAAATTTGTTGCTGGGTGTGTGGGTTATACTCTGCAAAGTCTGACGGAACTTAATCTCTGCGCGCGCGCCGAACAACTCCGGGAGACCGATGAAAAAACTGCGAATCCTGCTTCTGCTAATCCCCGTGGGCCTCTATGCGCAGCAACCCGTGGAGTTGATCCGTGCAAACCACCTGAAAGCTGATATCTTTTTTCTCGCGGCGGACGAGATGGCCGGCCGTAAGACGGCAAGCAACGAAGCACGCATCGCCGCTAACTATGCCGCCTCTGAGTTTTTGCGGCTGGGGCTGAAGCCTTTGGGCGACAACGACACGTATTTCCAGACTTACGACCTAGTCAAAGCGGTGCAGGATGATGCGGCCATTTCCCTGACGGCGCAATTCACGGGGATCGAAAAAACATACCAGATCAATCATGATTTCGATCCGGACTTCTCGAGCAATACCTCGACAATCGCGACCGCTCCAGTCGTCTTCCTCGGCTACGGCATTGGCGCTCCGGAATACGGCTACAACGATCTTTCTGGAATCGATCTGAAGGGGAAAATCGCCCTTATCTTGAGTCATGAACCGCAGGAATTCGACGAGCATTCCAAGTTCAAGGGCAAATGGAACACGCTGCACGCCTACGGAGATTCCAAGTTCGAGGTCCTCAGGAAGGCGGGCGCCGCAGGAGTGCTTGTGATCCGCGAAAGCAATCCCCATCGGCCTCCCGATAAGCCCAGTGGCCCTCACGATTGGGATATGACGACACCATTGTATGCGTTAGCCGGAAGGACGCTTGATTTGCCCATTGACGATATCAACGAGGATGTAGCCGACGAATTGCTGGCGACTTCAGGCAAGACGGTCGCCAGTTTGCAGAGGGCGATCGACGCGAGCTTCAGACCGCAATCGTTTGTAGTTCCCGGGGTCACGGTCACCATCAGGAAAGAGCTGAAAGAGCGCCAAGTAGTGCATGGGCGGAACGTCATCGCGATGCTGGAGGGAAGTGATCCGGCGCTCAAGAAAGAATATGTGATCGTGTCCGCGCATTACGACCATGTCGGAGTCGTCCAGGGCCGAATCTATCGCGGAGCTGACGACAATGCTTCGGGGGTGGCTGGTGTGCTGGAAGTTGCGCGCGCCTACGCTCTCGGTAAAGTGAAACCAAAACGCAGCGTCGTTTTCCTATTGTTCGATTCAGAAGAGGAAGGTCTTCTGGGCGCGTTTTATTACGTGAGCCATCCGGTGCTCCCGCTGGGGCAAACCGTCGCTGTATTGAACTCCGACATGATCGGGCGGGATGAAAACACTCCGACGTGGCCCAACATCGCCGCCACCAGCCATAACAGCGTCAACCTCACCGGCACGCTCTACAACCCGGAACTCCGCCAGGTGATTGAGCAGAGCAATCACGATATCCATCTAGATTTGGATTTCAAGACGGACACCAGCGACCCGGAAGAATGGTTTGACCGCAGCGACCACTTCCCGTTCGCGGTGAATTCCGTGCCCATGGTGCTCTTCACCACAGGAGAGCATGCGGACTATCACACCGAGAACGACACGTGGGATAAGATCAATTACCCCAAGCTGGAGAAAATAGCGCGGCTAATTTTCTTGAGCAGCGTCGAGCTTGCGAATGCGAGCGGAAAACTGAAGTTTGTGCCGTAGGGGTGATGTGGGCCGGGCGCCAGCCCGGATCATGCGCTACTGGTTAGAACCAACCAATTCCAACGCCTTTTCCGTTGCGGCCAGGAGTGGCTCAGGACCCACGGGCTTTCCGGTGGCATGCTCCATCCAAAGGTCCGGTGTAACGTCGCCCATGGTTGCCATACGCTCGAATTCGGGGCCGGTATTTCCCGCCTTCTTCATCTGTTGTTCAATCTGATAGGCAATCATGTGGCCCACGGAATAGTCTGGCAAATAAAGGAACGAATCGATCATGTGAGAATAGATGCCCAGCAGCACGACATCTTTCTTGCCGAAAACCGGGGCGTAGTAGCGGTTCCAAATATGCTGAGCGATTTCCACCGTCGCGGCCTGGAGTTGCGCAGGAGTGGCGCTGGGATGATCATACATCCAGTGCCACACGCCCATGTCCACCAGCCCCACGCCACTGATTTCATAGGCGCCCCAAAAATCGTTCAGCGTTTTAAGGGCCTCGCTCCGGGCGTCCGGCGCAGCAAGGCCAAGAAGCTCCAGGTCGCGCCCCTGAAAAACAAAGGCCAAAGCCTCCGTGAAAGCGGTGTTGGGCACGCCCTTCAGCAAAGTGTAGTCAATCTCATTCAGAGAGAATGTCTGCTCGACATTGTGCCCCATTTCGTGAATGGCAATGTTGTAGCCCTTGTAGTTCATGCCAGACTTTTCCACCCGCGTGCGCAGGTGCGCTTTCTCACTTCGCATTTCCGCGCCCATGGCGTGACCCGAGCCTCGCGCCGAGTCAACAATAATGTTGTTGGCCAGGTACGCTGCTTTTTCGGGAGAGAAACCCAGTTTGGCCAATAGATTGGGAATGTCTTTCTGATAGGCTTCCGCGGTTGGATACTTTTTTGCCACGATGGCATCCAACTGCGCTTCGGTGTAGGCAGCGCGCGGACGGAAACCGTCGTACCAGATGTCGAATGGCTCCAGCGGGCGGCCCAGTCGCGCTTGGATGAGCTTCGCGACTTGCGGCACGAGCGGGGATGCCAGGACCTGCTCGAACATGGCTTCGACGCGCTTTTCCGGAATCTCGCGGTCTTCGTCAAATCGCCGCGCAATAAACGTGGGAGCCGTCGGTGAATAGGGATCTGCTTTCTTCACCGCTGCGAAATCCTTCAAAAGTGTTGCATAGCGCGTGTTCGGTTCGGGAGAATTGGTCACCGGGATTCCCGCGGGTGCGGGGAAATCGGAATCCTTCTCCGCCGCAGGCATCACTTCATTGGTGCGCGGATTCCAATCAACATTTGGATTATTGATGACCACCAGCGGAATCGTTTGCCGGACGATATGCTCCATCACCTGCTGGATCATACGCTGCTTGCGCAGTCCATTCTGGGTATCCGCGTAATCTGCCTTGATCTCGTCGCGGAGGTTCCAGTGGCTAAGCAGGCGAAGCTTCGGTGGAAAAGGCCGCTCGCTGTTCTGATCGAGGAGGTGGTGCATCCAGATGTTGTATTGCGCAATATATTCGGCGGCATCGCTGCCCGCTTGCGCAATCGCCAGATTGACGTCCGCGGGAATGCGTTTGGAGAATGCCTGCGCTAGCCGTACTTCGGCCCACTGCCGGCGCGTCCACTGGGGGCCTTGCGTCAGGCGCTCCTCGAGCGTGGTCAACGGAAAATTTAACAACACTACGAAAGCGCCCTTGTTCGCGAAGAAGTCATCCAGGAAATGCGCAGATGGATCGTAAGCGGCGAAGATTCCGTCGAATGGAAGAATGGGTCCCAGGTCCAGGTCGGCCTGCTGGCGGAATTCGCGGTTGATCTCATGCATGTGGCCAGAAAACTGTTCGAGCAGGTGTTCGTAGCGGTTAAACATCGCATCGAGTGTGGCGATGTCGCCGGCAAAGTTGGTGCGAACGAATTCCTCAAATACGGCGGCATCCCCGTCTTGGGCAAGCCAATACTCAGACACCTGAGTGAGGCCCCGTTTGATTCGCGCTTCTTCAGCGACGCCATACTTGGCCGTGAGCTCTTTTTCAAGCTTTGTAATGGAGCCTTTCATCCAATCGGGAGTTCTTTGAATTGCTGTTGTGTCAGACATGGACGACTCCTGGGAAAGTACAGGCGCTGCAACGAACCAATAAAAAACGATTGTGATAAAGAGAGCACGCATAGCTAAACCTCCGCGCCGGAGATTTCCTGGCAGCAGTAAACCACGAATGAGCATTGGGTCAAAACATTCACGAGGGCTTCGATGGTCACTCGAATTCTACTCCAGATTGCCTTCATTGTTTGGCCAGGCAGCACCGGGTTGTGTGTGCCGCGGCAAGGACATACAATCACCGCGTGCGCTGGAATTGGGCACGAGACTCATCTCCGTGACTCCGCCGGTAACTTTGCCCTTGCGGCGGCCACCCAGAGGGGAAAAAACGTGAGCAAACAGAGCTTTGGCAGGATGCCGGAGGGCCAGGAAGTCGATCTTTACACGCTGAAATCCGAAAGATTGGAAGCCCAGATCAGCGCCTACGGCGCCGCGATCATTGTGCTGCGGACGCCAGACCGCAAGGGAAACTGGCAGGATATCGTCATTGGGCCGCAGGACCTGGCCAGCCACGTCGCTAATCATCGCTCGAAGGGGCCGATTTTCTTTGGTGTTACGGTGGGACGTTATGCCAATCGCATCGCACGCGGAAGATTTTCGCTTGATGGAAATAGCTACAGCCTGCCTCTTAACGACGGTGATAATTCTCTTCACGGCGGTCCGGGCGGATTCCACAATGTCGTTTGGCAGTCAGAGCCGATCACCAATGGCGTTGCATTCCACTATTTGAGCAAGGATGGCGAGGAAGGGTATCCAGGGAATCTCTCCGTAACGGTACGCTTCACGGTGTCGGGCGCGGATTTGAAAATCGAGTATTTGGCCACGACGGACAAGCCCACTGTCCTGAATCTGACCAATCACGCCTACTTCAATCTGGCGGACGGGGGCCGCGGCACCATACTCGCGCATCAATTGAAGTTATTTGCTTCACGCTTTACTCCCGGTGACGCGCACCTGATTCCTACCGGGGAGATAAGCCCCGTCGCCGGGACGCCGCTGGACTTCAGGAAGGCTACGACCGTCGGTGACCGGATACATTCCGAGGACGAGTTGATTCGCCGGGCTCACGGATATGACCACAATTTCGTGATTGACGAAACAGGCGCAAAGCTCAAACAGGCGGCAGATGTGTACGAGCCAGGCAGTGGGCGCGCGATGGAGGTCTGGACCACGCAACCCGCCATACAGTTCTATACAGGAAACTTTCTGGATGGCAGTTTCAAGGGAAAGAATGGGGTTGTCTATGGCAAACAAACGGCATTCTGCCTGGAAACCCAGCACTATCCCGATTCACCGAATCACCCGGAATTTCCCACAACTGTTTTGCGCCCTGGACAAACTTTCCAATCGGAAACGATCTACCGTTTCTCCGCGCGGTAACGCGCAGGAACTGCATTTGAAATTGTGGCTTTGCATCTCTAGAAGTGCGCTGCCACGAATTCAGAAGTTCCCGAACGATCTACGGAGCTAGCGCTGCAAACGTTTACTCGAATAACCTAACACGCCCTGACGATGGCACGGGCGTGCGTCGAGCCTGGGATGTGGGTGGAAATTTCTTGCACGGCGAAAGTAAATAAACTTGCCTTGACAGCGGAGGCTTGTGGAATTATTGTCAACGATAATTCAAATTGCCTGCAGAAGAGTGCGAATACAGGGAAGAAAACGTTTACTTGTTGCTAAGCGCCCCGGCGAATTATCGTTGAGCTTTGCAGAGCAGCAGATGCAACGCGCCATGAATATCCACGAGATTGCAGAAGGCAAAGTGTTCCGACTTTGCTGGACGAGCAACGGTATAGTAACTCTGACGAATGGGCGCGGCGAGGTGTATGAAGGGAATGAACATCAAGGATGAAGGGCGTCTGACCTGGAACTCATTCGAAGTGGGGGTCGCTTTGTTTGCCCTGCTTTTGGCAGCCTTCAATAATGCTGGTGCGCAGACAAAGTCAAAAAACAAGGAGCCTTTTCGCCCGGACCAGATGGACACAGTATTGTATGGCGCGGCCTACTATCCCGAATACATGCCCTACGAGCGCACGGACGAGGACATTGCGCTAATGAAGAAAGCCGGCATCGGCGTGGTACGCATTGGAGAATCCACCTGGGGATTGTGGGAGCCGGAAGACGGAAGATTCGAGTACGCGTGGATGGACCGCGTGGTGGAGAAATTGCAGGCGGCGGGGATCCGAATTATTATGGGCACGCCAACGTACTCAATTCCCGCCTGGCTATACAAGGAGCACCCCGAAATCCTGGTGACGCGGCTCGGCGGCGAGCAAATGCACTACGGCATGCGCCAGAACACGGACCTCATGAGCCCCACGTACCGCTTCTATTGTGAGCGGGTCATCCGGAAGATTCTGGAACATTACAAGGACAATCCCGCCATCATCGGCTATCAGATTGACAATGAGACTACAGCCGCTGGCGCAGCGAACCGCGATGTCCAGGAGGGCTTCCGCGAGTATCTGAAAGCAAAATTCAAGACCACCGACGAATTGAATCGTGTCTGGGGGCTGAATTATTGGGGACAGCGCTTGAATGACTGGACCGAAGTTCCTGTGCGTGACGGAATCCTTAATCCCGGCTGGAAGCTGGAGTGGGAACGCTATTCACAGTGGGAGACAACCGATTTCCTGGGCTGGCAGTCGCGCATCGTGAATGAATACAAGAGGCCTGAGCAATTCGTGACACACGACTTTGCGGGGCCGCCCCGGCCGGAAGTGAGTGAGATCGACGTGGCGCGCAGCCTGGACATTGCGGCTGTGAATCCGTATCACGGTACACAGGATGACTTCGACGGTGAAGCCTCTTCCTATATGGGCGATTACACTCGCTCGCTGAAGCGCACCAATTACCTGATCACCGAAACAAACGCGGAAGCAATCGGTTGGGATTCCAAGGGACAATTTCCTCCTTATGACGGGCAGTTGCGCCTGGATGTTTATACACATGTTTCTTCGGGCGCCAACATGGTGGAGTACTGGCATTGGCATTCGTTGCATTACGGACAAGAGACGTATTGGAAAGGCGTGCTGGACCATGATCTGCAACCCGGCCGCGCGTACGAGGAGGTTACGCGAACCGCGCAGGAGTTGCGGAGAATCGGCCCGGAAATCGTGGACCTGCACCGGAAGAATCCGGTAGCGATTCTGTACAGTCTCGATTCATACTACGGGGTCCAGTTCATGAAGTTCAGCGATCACCTGGACTACAGAACGCTCCTCCGGCAAATGTATGGAGTGCTTTACCGGGCAAATGTAGGAGTGGATTTTATATTTCCGGAAAGCACCAATCTGTCGGAATACAAGGTTGTGGTAGTGCCGCCGTTGTATGTGGCGAGTAATGCACTGTTGGTACGGCTGGCGGACTACGTGAAGAATGGCGGGCGAGTGGTGATGGCCTTCAAGAGCGGATTCTGCAACGAGTACTCGACGGTGCGCTGGGATACCATGCCGGGACCCCTGCGATCCGCGGCGGGCTTCCACTACCAGGAGTTCTCTTCCGTGAAGAAGCCACTGACTTTGAAGGACGACCCGTTTCAGGTGGGTGTGGGAAATCAAGTTTCCGATTGGGCGGAAATGTTGATCACCGACACGGCAAAACCTCTGGCCTTCTATGACCATCCTTTTTTCGGCAAGTACCCGGCGATTACGCAGAACCAATACGGCAAGGGCACGTTGACCTACGAGGGCACCGTGCTGAGCGAAAAGCTGCAGAGCGCCGTGTTGCTGGGCGTACTGAAGGACGTCGGCCTCACCGGCACAGATCAGGAGTTGCCTGGCAGCGTGCGAGTAAAGCATGGCCAGAATCGCAATGGCAAAACGTTGCATTTCTATCTGAACTATTCAAGTTCCGCGCAGGCATTCAATTATGCCTATGCCGCGGGGACGGAATTGCTTTCGCAAACGAGTTTAAGCCACGGGCAGGCGCTGACGCTGAAGGCCTGGGACGCAGCGATCGTGGAAGAAAAATAGAGGACAGTTTATGGTGTGGGATTCAGCAAGAAAAGTCAGCCGGCTAAATCGGGTGGGCGTAGTCGTTTTGGCAATGCTCTTTTTTTGCACCACGGTTTTTGCGCAAGCGCCGAAAACGGCCAGTGCGGAAGTCGAAAAGCGCGTGGAGGCGCTGCTCAGCAAACTCACTTTGGAAGAAAAGATTACTCTGATTGGAGGGACCGACGATTTTTACACGCGTCCCATCTCCCGTGTCGGTATCCCATCCTTTCGTATGTCGGACGGCCCTCTTGGGGTGCACGATTACGGTCCAACGACGGCGTACGCCGGGGGCATCGCGCTGGCCGCATCATGGGACACGGAGTTATTCAAGCGCGTTGGCGTCTCCATGGGGCATGATGCCCGAGCACGTGGCGTGAATTTCATCCTTGCGCCGGGAATGAACATCTATCGAGCGCCCATGAACGGGCGAAATTTCGAGTATTTCGGAGAAGATCCGTTTCTGGCGTCACGGGTCGCCGTTGGCGTGATTGAAGGGATCCAATCACAGGGCGTCATTGCGACCGCCAAGCATTTCATGGGCAATAATTCGGAATATGGCCGTATGGATCACAGCTCCGACATGGATGAACGAACGATGCGGGAAATTTACCTACCAGCGTTCGAAGCGTCGGTGAAGGAAGCCAAGGTTGGCGCGATCATGGATGCGTACAACCTGGTGAACAGCGTGTTCATGACGCAGAACGGTCTATTGAACAACACCATCGCCAAGAAGGAGTGGGGATTTGACGGCATTATGATGTCTGACTGGGGCGCAACTCACGACGGCATCGCCGCCGCGAATAACGGTCTTGATCTGGAGATGCCCACGCCAGCGTTCATGAATGCGCAAACCCTGCTGCCGGCCATCCAGCGCGGAGAGGTGAAGGAAGCCATGATCGACGATAAAGTACGTAGGATTCTGCGCAAGGCCGTGGAATTCGGATTTCTCGATCGTCCCCAGACGGATGACAACATTCCACTGCTTAGCCCGGAGGGGCGAAGAGTGGTGTTGGAAGAAGCGCGCAGCGGAATGGTACTGCTGAAAAATGAAAACCATCTTTTGCCGCTGGACAAGAAAAAACTGAAGTCGATCGCCGTGCTCGGCCCTTCCGCCTATCCCGCGGTGCCGGGCGGCGGGGGCAGCGCACAAACGCAGCCGTTTAATTCCGTAAGTTACCTGGAGGGAATCAGCAATTATCTGGGAAGCGATGTTCGTGTGCTGTACCGCTCCGAAGCGCAGACCATTGACTCAATTACCAACCACGCAGAGTTCGTCACCGCGCCTGGTGGGGCCCCGGGATTGAAAGGGGTGTACTTCAATAACGAAAATCTTGACGGAGAGCCAACGCTGGTCCGCACCGATGCGCGGGTTAATTTCCATTGGGGTGACGGAAGTTATGAGGAAGGGCAGCCGGTGGATCATTTTTCAGCGCGCTGGACCGGCTATTTCATCCCCAGTTCGGAAGATGATTATATTTTCTTTACGTCCACTGATGACGGTGTTCGCCTCTATCTTGACGACGACCTAGTCATCAATGACTGGCAACGCCACGGAGAGAAGCAGAATTCCGTGATTCGGCACCTTGAAGGCGGTAAGCCAGTTAAGATCCGGATGGAGTACTTCGAGAATGTGGGCGGGGCAACAGCGAGGTTTGACGTTGACCTGGCGACGCAGCACATCGGTGAAGAAACGGAACGCATTGCAAAGAACGCCGATGTTGTGATCCTCTGCGTCGGATTTGACCCGAGCACAGAAAGCGAAGGGGCCGACCGCACGTTCCGCATGCCCGCGGGCCAGGACACTTTTATCCAGCGCATCGCGGGCCTGAACAAGAACACAATTGTGGTGGTGACTTCGGGAGGGGCCGTGGAGATGACTCACTGGCTGGACAGCGTTCCCGCTCTGTTACAAGTCTGGTATCCGGGACAAGAGGGTGGCACCGCTCTGGCACAAATTTTGTTTGGCGAGTACTCGCCATCCGGAAAACTACCCGCTACTTTTGAGAGGCGTTGGGAAGACAATCCGACGTTCCACAGCTACTACCCACAGAAAAAGGATAAACACGTGGAGTACACCGAAGGAGTGTTCGTGGGCTATCGCGGCTACGAACATAATGGCGTTAAGCCACTGTTCCCCTTTGGCTACGGACTTTCGTACACCACCTTCGCGTACAGCGATTTGAAAATATTGCCGGCAGCGAACGGCAGCGGAACTATCGCTGAGGTTTCCTTTACTATAAAGAACACCGGTTCGCGCGAAGGTGCGGAAGTTGCGCAGGTTTATGTAGGCGATACGCATGCCAGCATTCCGCGGCCGCAAAAGGAACTGAAGGGCTTCGCGAAGGTCAATCTTCTGCCCGGTGAGGCCAAGCAGGTAAAAGTGGCGCTCGATCCCCGTGCTTTCTCCTTCTACGACGTGAAAAAGCATGATTGGAACGCTGAACCCGGTGAATTCTCGATTCTCGTAGGAAGTTCGTCGGCGGAAATTAAACTCCAGGGGAAGTATGTTCTTGCTCCCGGACAGGAGACACATTAGGCCCCATGACACTCGCTCTTGCATTTCTTAACACACCTCGGTTGGTGCACCTATCCACCGTGGATATGGTAATCATCGTCTTCTACTTCGTTCTGGTGCTGGCGATCGGATTTTATCTGAAAGAACGGGCCAACACCGGCGAAGACTTCTTCATGGCTGGAAGAGAAATGACCGCTTGGATCGCGGGATTGAGTTTTCTTTCCGCCAATTTGGGCTCGCTTGAATTGATGGGATGGGCGGGAGCGTCCTATCAATACGGCATTCTAGCCACGCACTGGTATTGGATCGGCGCGATTCCCGCGATGCTGTTTTTGGCACTGGTGATGATGCCGTTCTACTACATCTCCAAGACGCACTCTGTTCCTGGGTACCTGAAGCTGCGATTCGGAGAATCCAGCCGCGCGCTCTCCTCCGTGTGCTTCGCGTTCATGACCGTGCTCATGAGCGGAATCAACATGTATTCAATGGCTCTGGTGCTAAAGATTATTTTGGGCTGGAACATCAACGTCAGCATCCTGGTGTCTTCGATCACCGTGGCGATTTACGTCACACTTGGCGGCTTGCGTTCGGCAATCTTCAACGAAGTGCTTCAGTTCATCCTGATTTGGGCGGGTGCGCTGTTGATCCCGATCCTGGGCTTGATCGAGGCAGGCGGATGGACCGGCCTGAAGGCGCGCATCGCGGTTAACGCTTCCGCGGAATACACGCACATGTGGAGCACGATGGGGCATTTCAAAGATAACCCCATGGGCATCCATTGGACGGGCATTGTCTTCGGACTTGCTGCCGTCATCTCCACGGGGTACTGGACCACCGACTTTCTTGTGGTACAGCGTGTCCTGGCGGCCAAGGATTTGCGCGCCGCGAAAATGGCTCCGATCATCGGAGCTACCTTCAAGATGTTTGTGCCGTTCATCGTCATTCTCCCCGGTTTGTTGGGGCTCGCGCTTCTCCCGATGAAGCTCATGCCGGAAGCCCAGGCGATTGCGACGGGCGGGCACAGCTACAACGAAGTACTTCCGTTGATGCTGGCGCGTTATTGCGGACCCGGTTTGCTAGGACTTGGCATCACCGCACTTATCGCGGGCTTTATGTCAGGTATGGCCGGAAATGTCAGCGCCTTTACTACTGTCTGGACCTATGACATTTATCGCGCACTCATCAAGAAAGATGGTACGGACAAGCACTATGTCAACATGGGCCGGTTGTCCACTATAGGCGGCGTGGCCATTTCCATCGTGACGGCCTATGGGGTGATTTACTTCAAGAGCATTATGGATTACGTCCAGGCGCTGTTCAGCTTCTTCATTGCCCCGCTATTCGCCACGGTCATTATAGGAATGCTTTGGAAACGCGCGTCGCCGGCGGGAGGATTCTGGGGCTTGCTGGCCGGCACAGGTTCTTCCATTGGCATGTGGGCGTGGGTAAAGATGGATCCTACCGCACTTCGCTATGTCGCGCTTTCGCCGTATGCCAAGGACATGGCGGAAAACATGTACCGCGCTTTGTGGTCATGTCTCATCTGTGCGTTTGTGACCGTTGCAGTCAGTCTTGCGACCACGCCGAAACCCGAGGCGGAATTGAAGGGCCTGGTTTACGGCGCGACGGACATTCCATCGGAGACATACGTCTCCACGTTCCACCGGCCGTGGTTCTGGGCCGTCGTTGTCGGGACCATTTTCGTGGTCCTGAATATTATTTTCTGGTGAGGCGTTATGAAAAGCGGCGGATCCATCTCCATTTGGTTTTTTATCGGGATTTCCCTGCTCGTAAATGGCTTGCTCATTTTCGGGTCGGGAATCTACGAACTCTTTCACATCCCAGCGCATCCGGTCGTGCTGTTTAACTATCACGCCAGCATCTGGTGGGGAGCGATTCTGGCGCTGCTCGGTGGCGGCTATTGCATATACTTCACGCCTGGAAAGGGGCGCGGATAGCGGGAACAAAAATTGACGGAGCACGTTATGACCAACAAGAAGAAGATGACCATGGGGTTGATTGTAGGGAATCGCGGATTTTTTCCCGCTCACCTGGCCAAGTCTGGCCGGGAGGAAATGCTGCGGGTGTTGCAAGGTGCGGGGATGGACGCTGTTGTGCTCGGGCCGGAACAGAGCAAGCACGGAGCCGTGGAAACTTACGACGAGGCAAAGCGTTGCGCGGAACTGTTTAAGTCCAAAGCGGAGGCCATTGACGGCGTAATCGTCACGCTGCCGAATTTTGGTGACGAACGCGCTATCGCGGATACGCTGCGACTGGCGCATTTGGGCGTGCCAGTGCTCGTGCAGGCTACGCCGGACACGCCCGGAAAGATGTTGATCACGGACCGGCGCGACAGTTTTTGCGGAAAGATGTCCGCGTGCAATAACCTGAGGCAGTACGGGATTCCGTATTCGCTGACAAGTCTGCACACGGAAAGCCCGGATTCCGCGGAATTCGCGAAGGACCTGGAGTGGTTCGCGGGGGTTTGCCGCGTGGTGAAGGGTCTGCGCAACCTGCGCATTGGCGCGATTGGCGCGCGGCCGACCGCGTTCAACACCGTGCGCTACAGCGAGAAACTTCTGGAGGCCAGTGGAATTTCCGTGGAGACGCTGGATCTTTCGGAAGTGCTTGGTCGCATCGGCCGGATGCAGGATTCAAATGATGGGGTCGTAAAGAAACTCAAGGCCATCCAGTCGTATGTAACCACCAGCGATATTCCGCAAGTGGCGCTTTTGAAAATGGCCAAACTGGGCGCCGTGGTGGATGAATGGATGAAAGCGGCCAACGTTCAAATCAGCGCGGTGCAGTGCTGGACTTCGCTCGAGGAGAACCTGGGCATCGTGCCGTGCACGTTGATGAGCATGATGAGCGATTCACTGCTTTCGAGCGCGTGCGAAGTGGATGTTTGCGGCGTGCTGGGCATGCACGCTCTGCAACTGGCTTCGGAAACGCCAAGCGCGTTGCTCGATTGGAACAACAATTATGGGGGCGATCCGAACAAGGCGGTCTGTTTCCACTGCAGCAATTTGCCCAAGCATTTTTTCAAAGACGTAAAGATGGATTTCCAGGAAATTATCGCCGGCACGGTGGGCAAGGAAAACACGTTTGGGACATGCGTGGGGCGGGTGAAAGCGGGCGCGATGAGCTTCGCGCGTTTTTCGACGGACGACGTGCACGGCAAAATCCGTGGCTATTCGGGCAGCGGGCGATTTACGGATGATCCACTGGAAACATTTGGCGGAGCGGGGGTGGTGGAGATTGCGGGATTGCAGAAGCTGTTGCACTACATCTGCGAGCAGGGCTTCGAGCACCACGTCGCGGCGAATTTCTCGACAGTTGCCCCGATGGTGCATGAAGCCGCCTCAAGATATCTCG
>Ga0181532_10001302_pt1 | contig 24451 bp, 16 predicted proteins | sample PEATcosm2014_Bin_33_FD_119768 | JGI IMG/M metagenome (GOLD analysis project Ga0181532, IMG submission 119768) | Peatland microbial communities from MTU Mesocosm Facility, Houghton, MI, USA - PEATcosm2014_Bin11_30_metaG | ecosystem: Environmental > Terrestrial > Soil > Wetlands > Peat | place... | reverse complement strand
TTCTCTCTGAACGAAGTCAAAGACGCGAGTGCGGTTCAGCAAGCGTATTCGCGGCGTCGCTGCAGCGTACGTGAACAACACCGGTTCGAGGTAGATTTGGTTGATGCGATGTGGAGGTTCGGGCGTGGGCCACCAAGTGTCTGGCCCACCCTTCGCGGTATAGCGCTCTGCACGGCATGGGATAGGAATGCGCGAAAGTTCCATCCCGGTTGCGGTGGTACGGAATGCTACGTCGTTAGGATAATTGGTGGGCAGACCAGCGTTGCGTACTGTCTCGACTAAGCCGAGGCGGCGAAAAATCTCCATCGTCCGCGACGCGACGTGATTGCATCTCACGCCGGGGGACTCGCCGCCAGCGCGGACTTCAGCGACCACCACATTGATGCCACGCTGAGCTAGATCAATCGCCAGGGTTAGTCCAACCGGACCTCCTCCGACGATCAGCACTTCCGTATTGATTGGCGTGACCATGGAAGCAACTCAAACCTGTCTAGTCTAACCGCTGCCGACTAAGTCTGCCCGCCCATTTTTTGAGGCTTTTGGTTACCCAGCAAGGTGCCACAGCGGCGAGACCCGATTCGACTCATTTATTTAGGAAGCGGAGTTGACCGCGGGACCGATGCGATTCATTCAGTCTTTGGGATTCGTGCTTTTGGGTGTCGCGGAGCAAGCCTGGCTTGCAAACTCCTTGTCCCACATCTTTCGCATGAACTAGGAGTTCCTCAACGGTGACTTGGAAACCCTTTACCGCTATTCAGTCCCTAGGACGCTGAAGCGTACGATCCAAGGCTTCGCGAACTTGCGAGGCTAGAGTTTCATAGGCAAATGGCTTGATCATGATAGCTTGATTTGATTCGGAAGCACCCTGTCGAACGATTTCATCGTCCGTGTAACCAGACATGTAAAGAACGCGCAGGTCCGTCTTTTGCTCTGTGAGTCTCTCTGCAAGAACACGCCCATTCATCCCCGGCATGATAACGTCGGTGAGGAGGAGAGAGATTTCTCCGACGTGGTCATCAAATAAGTCCATCGCTTTCTCGGCGTCCTCGGCCTCATGCACGCGGTAACCGAGTTTTTCGAGTTGGGCCCGCGTAACTTCCCGCAAAGATGGTTCGTCCTCAACCAATAAGATAGTTTCCGAACCCCACGATAAAGAAGGGGACCTCAGGAGTGGTGCCGTGATCCTCTCCCCTTCCAGGCGAGGCAAGTAAATCTCAAATGTGGTGCCAGATCCCAGTTTGCTCTCGACCCAGATATAGCCTCCGCTCTGCTTCACAATACCGTAGACTGTCGCCAATCCCAGACCGGTGCCCTTGCCAGCTTCCTTAGTTGTGAAAAAGGGTTCAAACACGTGAACGAGGACGTTCTTGTCCATGCCGAAACCGGTGTCCATAACGGAGAGTTTTATGAATTTGCCGGACGTCGAGCCAATATGGTCTTTGACGAATTCCTGATCGAGGAACACATTCGAAGTTTGGATAATGAGTTTCCCTCCATCGGGCATTGCGTCTCGGGCATTGACTACGAGATTCATCAATACTTGCTCAATCTGGCCTGGGTCTGCCTTCACCGAACCCAGGTCAGGCTCGAGCGACAAAACGACTCGAATGTTCTCACCAATTAAACGCTGAGTCATTTTGTTCAGCTCATGAACGGCGGCATTCAAGTCTAGGATTGCGGGTTGCAGGATCTGCTTGCTGCTGAAGGCAAGCAACTGGCGCGTAACGGCAGTAGCACTATTTACAGCAGTTCGCACTCGGCCTAGGTACCTCTGGCTTATCTCGTCGGGGGGAATTCGTTCAACTAACAGTTCCATATTCCCAAGGATAACCCCAAGCACGTTGTTAAAGTCGTGTGCTACACCCGCCGCTAAGCTGCCGACGGCCTCTAACTTTTGAGCTTGGTGTAACTGTGCCTCTAGCAACTTGCGCTCAGTCACATCCCGACAGAGGCCGAGATATCGAAGTGGCCGTCCCGAATTGTCGAACTCTGCTTTGCCGGAAACTTCAACCCAACGAGTCTCTCCTCCTGGGCGGATGATACGGTGATCGAAATGAATTGGCTTTCCGGCGAACAGCAGAGCAGACTGTTCTTTGACCAGCGGCTGGTCGTCGGGGTGAGTGTAGCGCAACATGTCTTCAAGGGAAGGCTGAGGAGTCCCGGGCGGAATGCCAAAAATCTCAAAGACCGGGGGGGACCAGGTCTGCTTGCCCGACGGCAATTCGATAGCAAATATGCCCATACTTGCCCCAAGCTGGGCCAACCGGAGATGCTCTTCATTTAGGCGCAGCGCCTCTTCCGCCTTCTTGCGGTCGGTAATATCGCGATTAATTTCAAGAGTGCCGGTTAGACGGCGGGTGATATCTCGGTGAGCCACCCATCGGCTGTCAACAACGATTTTCGTTCCGCTTTTGCATAGGTGTGTCAGCTCGCCCTCCCAAACTCCATTTTCGGCTAGCTCCGCCTCAATCTCCCTCAACGGTTTTGGGAAAGTTGTTTGGAGTAGGTCTGGTGGAACCCGTCCAATGGCCTCTTCTCGCTTCCAACCATAGGTCTTCGCGGCGCCCTCATTCCAATATATGATCTCGTTGTTGGCGTTGCGCACGAGGATGGCGTCGTGGGCAGAGTCAAGCAAAGCTGCCTGAGCTCTGTTCGTCTCCTCGGTCAGTTTACGCTGGGTTATGTCACGTCCGATGCCCAACAGGCGGCCATTGGGCATGAGGCTCACACCGACTTCAGCGAGAAACGTACTTCCGTCCTTACGGCGGGTCTGCCATTCTCGATTTGACACAACACCTGAGGTCAGGTTCCTCACGAGCTGTGCCAGGCGCGGGATCTCCTCATCCACAAGCATGTCCGTAACTTTCATCGTCAGGAGTTCTTCACGCGTGCATCCGAACATCCGGCAGGCTGCTGGGTTGACGAACTCGAAGCGACCTTGTGGATCTGCTACCGTGATGCTGTCGAAATCACATCCTAAGATCAATCGGTAGTATTCCTCGCTGGCGCGAAGTTCCTCCTCAGCGCGTTTACGCGCTATGACTTTCGCGACGTGTGAGGAGATGTTTTCCAGGATTTGCAGGTGCGTTTCGTCGTACGCCGCCGGATCCGTATAGTGTTGGACAGCCATAACACCAATGGTTTTTTTGTCAACCTTAAGTGGAACCCCAAGCCAGACGGCTGTAGGCCTGCCAGTGGGTTCGATAGCGCCGCGCTTCTGCAACTCGCGTTCCGATGACCGGTCAAGCAGCAAAGGTCTGCCTGAACGTAATACGTATTCAGTACGGCCTTTCCCAGACTTACGCCGGGTCAACGGAAGATCTGCGCGGTCAATATAGTAAGGGAATTGCAGCTCGTCTTTCTGTTCATCATAGAGAGCTATATAGAAGCTATCCGCAGGAATAACCGTGCAGATGATTTGGTGGACACTCCGGTAAAGACCGTCCAGAGTTTGCGCTTGGTCCGCCGCCGCCGCAATGCTGAACAGGGAGTTGTGGAGTTCCTCTTTGCGCTTGCGCTCGGTGATGTCCTGCGCGATTCCAAAAGTCCCAATCAGAAGCCCCTGGCTGCTATTGATCGTGCCGGTGCTAAGGGATATGGGGAAATCGGTGCCGTCCTTGCGTACTCTGCGGCATTCGCCCTTCCATCCACTACCAGACGCTGTCTGAAGTCGAATCTCCTCGCTGAGATTCGGCGGATTATTCCCTGAGAGGAGGGCGGTTCCAAAGAATTGCCCAACAATCTCGCTCTCACTGAAGCCGGTGGACTGAAGCAGAGCCTGATTGACAAAAGTTATGCGACCTTCAGGGTCGCCGATGGCGATCATTTCTGTACTGTTCTCGACGACTTGGGCCAGGCGGGAGATTCGCTCTTCCGAACGGTTGCGCCCCGAAATATCCTGCTTGATCGCAATGAAGTGGGTGATTTCTCCAGTCCCACTTTTCACTGGAGTGATAGTCATCTCCTCGTGGTAAAGACTGCCATCCTTCCGCCGATTGAACAATTCTCCCTGCCAGATTTCTCCTCTCAGAATCGCTTCCCACATCTCTTTGTAGAAGGAAACAGGTTGTTGTCCCGACCTGACCAGGCGCGCGTTCTGGAATAGAGCTTCGGCCCTCGTATAGCCGGAAAGCTTCTCGAACGCACAATTGACCCAGATTATCGTGCCGTCTCGCCTGGTTATAACGATAGGATTCGCGGCAGCTTCAAGTGCAGCTGCTTGAAGTTGGCGGACATCTTCCTTGGTTTCAGGAGCGGCGGGTTTGATCATTGTCCGCAAGAAGCTAGAGAAAGTCCTTTCCTACCCATCTGTGGCGGGCAGCAGATTTGTTTCGGGCAACATATGGGACCAGATCAACGACAGAAGGTAGATTTAGCTTCGATAGTTCGACCGTGCGTACGGTGGTGCCAAGAAAAATGGCTATTTCGATAATGGACACACCTTCCGCCATGAAAAGCATGACCTCGCGCTCTGTTTCTGTCAGTTCTTTAGGACCTGAAATTGGCCGTATGGTTTATTACCTTAACGGCGCAACACACACGTGGAGAGTATCCATGCCGACCTGGCGGTGAATATATACAGTCAATTACGTAAGTAACCCGGATGAGCCTTTGGCAAAACGAGGTGCATTCGATAGGTTGATGCAACACCATCTAAGAAATGATCTGTTTAAGGATGGTGTTTGGCGATCGGAATTGGTGGAAGCTACGGGTGCGGTGTTATGACCTGCCGCGGCGGAAAGGATTTTCAAGGCAAGTGGGGCGCGCCGACGCTAATGGCTCTGGAAGGCGGCAGCGCGGGTTTGCAATTGGGTGGGCAGGCAACGGACTTTGTCCTGTTGCTCATGAATTCCAGGTCTGCCTCTAGCATTCTAACCAGTAAAGTGAAGCTCGGCGCCGATGCAGCAGCAGCAGCGGGGCTCGTTGGAAGGACCGCGTCCGCTGATACCGATGTGACGATGCGCGCGGAAATATTGAGCTATTCGCGTGCACGCGGACTGTTCGCGGGGATTTCCCTAGAGGGCTCGACTCTCCGGGCCGACAATGACGCCAACAAGAACTTATATGGCAAGAAAATAGAAGCGCAACAAATCGTGTTTGATGACACCAGTCCGAAAAAGAAGCCACTGTGCTGGATAGCCCGAATTGCAAACAACAGAGTTTTTTGACGAAAATGGCGGGCCTGGTCGGACTCGAACCGACAACCACTGGATTAGAAGTCCAGTGCTCTATCCATTGAGCTACAGGCCCACAGAGTAAGCTCAGCCGAAAAAACCGCGACGCCCTCCCGCTTAGAAGGCAGACGCTCTATCCAACTGAGCTACGGGCGCATCCTTGGTTGATTTATTAATGTTACTGCGCTTGCGATTGTATTTCGAGTTCCAATTCCCCCGTGCCTCAGAGCATTTTGAAACGGTTTCAAAGGTCAATTCTTGAGGATTAGTGTCGGGGAGGTAACGCCAGGAGTACTACGGGGATTGGAACTACTCTAGGTAGACTCACCGGCGAGCCGCACCCGCGGAGGCAAAATGCACGGGGATATTGAGCGGCAATCGCCCGAAAATGGTTGACCTGGAAGGATTTAAATATGCCATAGGGCATTCACCAGTGAGTAACCCTCGCATTGTTTTGTGACAAACCTTGGTAACTGTCCCACTGGAACGTGCGGCCGGGTGTGTACCGGCTGGACTGAACCCGTCCCATCGTCCAGTTGTCCGCATACAGATGAAGGAGTTAACTCTGGTGTAGGACCGAGCATCGGCGGAGCGGGTGTACCCGTGCTGAGTAGCAAGCAAAAAGCCTTCGAGCCAGTTGTGGCGAAGGACGCGGGACCCCGGAATCACCGGAATGGCTCGCCACTAAGGTCATTTGTACTGAGTTCCCTGAGGGATAGGAAGTTGCTCATGAGAAAAACAAATCGAAGAGAGCGCGGCTTCACCCTGATGGAATCTGTCGTGGTGATCGCCATCATGATGGTGTTGACGGGCATGGCCATTGTTCAGAGTTTCGGGTCGATGGAATCGTATCAAGCGAACTCGGCCATGGACGTGGTCGTCAGCCAATTGCGAGTGGCCCGCCAAGTGTCGATCGCGCAACGACGCACGGTGCAGGTCTGGATTGACAGCACTCCGGAGTCCGATAACCGGTATCACATCAAGTACCAGGTTCTATCCGCAGGCGCGCAAACGACCGAAGTGAACGGACCGGTCGTCAGCGTTCCGATCCCCGCAATCACACAATTTGTCCTGGAGCCTGGCGTGTCGGATACTCCCATGAATTTTGGGAACACTTCAGCGGTCTTCATCGGAAATCCGCCCGTGAACGGCGGCCCTCCCGTCATGCAGTTCAATCCCACGGGGACATTCACCGACAACACGGGAACAAACCTACTGTACGGCACAATCTTCATTGGTATCCCCAACAAAGCGAGCACAGCGCGCGCCGTCACGATCATGGGTGGAACCGGCCGGGTTCGAGCCTACAGCTGGGTCGGCGGTGGTATCGGATGGCAGGAGTAGGGAGTCGCTTATGAAAACAGCAAAACTGATTCGCAAACAAAAAGGCTTCACGCTCCTGGAGACCATGATCGCTATGGCCATTCTCAGCTTTGGAGTCCTGTCCATGGCGTCCTTTTTTTCCCAAGGGTTGAAGAATTCGAACCAGGTTCAGATGCAGTACATCGCCAACCAAAAGGCACAGGAAGCCCTGGAGACGATCTACACGGCACGTGACACACAGTTGCTGTCTTTTGCAGAGCTCAACAACGTCAGTGCGGGAGGCGTGTTCAAGGATGGCCCTCAGCCGCTGTTGGCGCCGGGGCCCGATGGACTGGTCGGAACCGCGGATGACGATACAACCAATCCGGACGTAATCATCACTGGTCCCGGCCCGGATGGAATTCTGGGTACCGCGGACGACACCTACATTCCCCTGAATCCGTGGATGACCCGAACGATCGCGATCACGGCGGTGAACAGCTATTCAAACATGGTGATGATCACGATCACGGTGAAATACAGCTACCTTGGTCAGGTGGGTCAAGTTCAATTGGTCAGCTACATATCGTCTTATTCGTGAGGGGCAACATGCAACGGATGACAAAACGGAAACTAGCAGGGTTCACACTGATCGAATTGATGATCGCCATGGGCGTGACCATGATTTTGCTGTATGCCGCAGTGCTCGCGTTCCGGGACGCCTCGCAAACGAACCAGGTGGTCACCCAGAACGCGGACATGGCCGACAACCTGCGCACCGGATTGAATCTCATTCAGACCGATCTGCAGCAGGCAGGTTCAGGAATTCCGACAGGCGGAATACCTCTTCCCTTTACATCCAATAACTCCACCACGGCACCCTGCGGTACGACCCCGGCTCTGGTACGCCCGAAATTGGGCGGCACGACCACCTTTCCGGCGTGCAACTCGACATTGCCGTCTGTGGAACCAGGAAACGCCATGGGGCCGTTTATAACGGCGCCGGATGCCACCACGGGGCTGCCTTCGAATCAGAGCAGCTACACGGATGAGATCACGCTGGTTTATGCCGACAATCTCGGGCTGGACGCAAAGCCAATCAATGAGCCGAAAACCACTAGCCCGGCAAATCCGGGTTGCCCGCTTGGGTCTCTCACGCTCAGTGGTACAACACTCACGGCCGTATTTGATGGCACAACCCTGAATTCGCAGGGCAACTATAACTGCGTGAATTTCGTGAAAAATGGAATCACCATCAATGTCGGCGACCTGATCATGTTCAGCAATTCGTACGGCGAAGCCCTTCTGGCGGTCACGAACGTCAACGGACAGACGCTGACTTTTGCCAAGGGTGATCCTTTCGGTCTCAACGGCCGCTCGGAAGCCGGAGGAACCATCAATTATCTCCAGGCCAATGGGTGTGGAGGAACAAATGCCTGCTTTGCAAATACCACCGTGTCCCGCATCTGGATGGTCTCCTACTATCTCGATAATGCTTCCAGCCCGCCATACGTGCGCCTGATCCGTCAAGTGGGGCTCGGTCAAGCCACGCCAGTGGGAGAGACGCTGGAAAATCTCCAGTTCACATACAACTTTGTGGATGGCAGCACCAACCCCGCAAACCAGGCGACTGTGCCCGCAGGCGACTCGGAGTCGCAGATCATGCTCGTGAATGTGTATCTCGCTGCCCGATCCAGCTACACAGCGCACAAGGGCAATACAACAGGATTCTCTCGCGACAACCTGATGACGCAAGTCAGCATTCGCAGTAACGCTTATAGCAACCAGTTTTGATGAAGAGGAGCATGCGATGAACTTGAAACTAATCAAAAAATCCAAGCGTTTTCGACAAGACGCGGGTATTGCTCTCCTCACCACCCTGCTCCTGCTGTTCTTGATGTCCAGCTTGCTGGTGGGGTTTGCCGTGCTGTTGATTTCGAATCAGCAACTGGCGGGAGCGAATAACGACCAAGTGGTTGCGTTTTATGCCGCGGAAGCAGGCATGGAAAAGATGACCGCGGATCTCGGCTACCTGTTCAGCCAGACCTACTCGCCGAGTATCACGCAGGTCAACGCACTCGAGACCACTCCGTATGGGCCTCCGGTTTCCTCTCTTTTTCCCAACGAATCCGTGAGCTACGCAACGGCGGACGGCACTCCAGCCTATACCATCAGCCCGGTAGCGACCGATCAATATGGAAATCCGGCGCCCACGATCACCACGGTCAAGTCTGGCACGTATCAGGGAATGACCGCCATGGCGACGGAATACACTTTATCCGTCAACGCGAGGACCAGTTCGGGACGTGAAGTGAGCCTGGTCCGCACCACCCAGACGGTGGGAATACCCATGTATCAGTTCGGCGTTTTTTGCGGCAACGACTGCGACTTCTTTCCGGGTCCCCCCTTTAACTTCGGGGGACGTACCCACGCGAACGGAAATATCTGGCTGGCCACGCAGGGCTCCTTGACGCTGTCCGACAAAGTGGACGCCTACGAGGACATCCTTCGCACCAGACTGGAGAACGGATTCTCAACCGCGACCTATAACAGCCCAGTCTACGTCACCACCAATCCGGGCACCGGAAACGTCCGTCAACTAGCGATGACCGAGGGCAGCCTCAATCAGACCATTCCTCCCTACGATGCAGTTTCGTGCAACACCAATTGGCAGACCATCTCCCAGACGGATTACAACTCGAATTTGCGCAACGGGAAGGGAAGTCAATGCCCGAAGTACCAAACGGGAGCCAGTTTGTTGAATCTGGGCATCGTGACTCTTGGCGGAGGCCTTACACAGAATATCGACGTGATCCGCCGGCCGGCTCCGGGAGAATCCGCCGCGGTGACCAACGAACGGTTTTACGCCCAAGCCAGTTTGAGGATTATCCTCTCCGACAATCCGACAGACATCACCAGCCTGCCCTGCGTCAGCGCAGGGGCTCCGTTCGACTTGAGTCTTCTGGCAACTCCTCCGGGCGTTGGCGGAGCTAACTGGACCGGCGCAACGGCCCCTGCGGCTCTTAAGACGCTGGCCAACAAAATGATCGCAAACGGCGTCCCGCTGATCCCATTGCCTGCTTCCGACTCAACGGGCGGCGGTGTCTACAATTCGGTGGATGGCTACTGGATGCCCGCTTCCTCACCTGCGGCGTTTCCGGGCCAGCCGAACTTTTTCCCCATTGTCAAAGGGTACATCAAGATCGATATCCAGAACGCGCCGTATCCGACTGCGTGCCTCAGCTCCGATGAAACCGACGTCACACTCGAAGTGCTCGCGCTCGGCTATATCGGCCGCAACATCAATCCGACTCCCCAGTCGTTGGACGGAGCAACGATGAACCCGTTGTGGTATTACGACGGTACCAACATGCAATCCGGGAATGCTCCAGCCCTTCCGACCCTTTCCACAACCGCCCTCGGGTATCAGAACAGCACCGCTACGCCGGGTGCTGCGACCTCAAACTTCACCGCTGCCTCGGTCTCCACGGTTGGAACGCCACTGGCGTGCCCGGAGCCGCATCCCAACGCAATCATTCGCTTGGCCCGGATCCGGGATAATCCCAGGTCGGTTTATTACAATACGGGAACATTCACCCCTCCTACCAGAAGGACGGCCGGCATTTTGCCCTTCCAGTCGACGGTAGCTGAAGCCTGCGGTGTGGCCACTCCTGGCGTACTGGCCCAGACAAGAAGCGGAGCATCGACTGGCGGAGTCTACGGCACAGCTTCCACGTGGCTTCCGCAGCCTTATGACACTTGGAATAACACATTGTTCGACCCGCGCGAAGGCGAACTCCGCGACACGGCCTCGTCAACGGCAACCCCGGCCTTGCCGACTCTCAATGGCACAATGCATTACATCGAACTCGACGCGCACAATCTGGCGAATTATTTTGGCGGAGGAATCGGCACGTCCGGCCCTAACAGCAAAGATCCAGTTGTCGCACCAGACAATTTCGTGGTCTACATTTCAGACCGCCGGGGCAACTACGACAACGGCTTGAGCTTTGCTTCCACCGGCAACTGGCCTCCCACTTCTCCTAGCGGGAACGAGACCGGCGAGTTTGGTTGGAACGACCTGGTCAATGCCAGCGGCGACCAATTCGGATGTCCGGATGGCGTCATGGAAACAGGCGAGAACGTAGACGGTTATACGCCCGTTCCTGCTAACCCATTTACGTATGGCGCAAGCGCCAAATACATCCACGGCGCCGGGCTCGGCCTGACGGCAGCGACTCTGCTCGGCAATGGTCAATACGGCGTCTTCGTTGGTCTTGGGGGTGCCGCGGCAGCAAACGCGGTTACGACCAATAGCACAACGTGCACAACCATACCTACCTATTCCAACACGACCAACAGCGACGGCATTTGGCCGATGATGGTGGCCAACGTTCCAAACGCTGCCCGTGAAAATCCACCGCTCTTCTTCCGCCGCGCCATAAAGCTCGTCAACGGAGGCGATTTGACCCCTGTGGGTACCTGCCCCACGGGCGTTACCTGCGGTTTGACAATTTCCACAGAAAACCCCGTGTACATCCAGGGCGACTACAACGCCAATGTGGGTGGCGCGCAGTGGGGGAGTGCGGAAACCCCCGCATCAGTGGCGGCCGACGCGGTCACTCTACTTTCCGACCAGTGGAATGACGCGAACTCTTTCGCTAGCCCGTACTCCACAGGCAACAATTTCCGGCAAGGCACGACCACCTGGTACCGCTTGGCTATCCTGGCGGGCGCTACAGTTCCTTTCCCGCAGCCCACCTTCAACGGAGTCGGAGCTGACTTCGGCACCGATGGCGGCGTGCACAATTTCCTGCGCTACATCGAGGCGTGGGGCGGGACCCTGGAATACAACGGCTCTATCATCGACATGTATACCAGCCGCCAGGCCAACGGCACGTTCAAATGCTGTAATACGGTGTATAGCCCGCCTACCCGCGGGTACAACTTTGACACCAACTTCCTGAATCCGTCCTTGTTGCCACCGCGCACGCCGCTGTTCCGTACCGTGAGTACGACTGGCTGGACGCGCGTGTTGGAAACCAGCTCATCGTACAAATAGGCTTTTTCCTTCGGCTTCTTCCGAGCGTCCCGGTCCTTGGCCGGGACGCTCGCCTTTTAGTTAGAGGCGACTTCCCGTCGTGGCCCACCTTGCGAAGCCTTTCTCCGTCCTGATACTTTGGAGATAACCGCCCGAATTGTGAATCGATGATGAGCGGACGAGGCTATGAATCCCATTGAGACACTCAGTCTTGTGCTGGGAACGGGGTTTTCTTCCGGATTGAATCTGTACGCCACAGCGGCCACTCTTGGGCTGCTGGAACGATTTGGCGTGATTCACCTGCCGGAAAAGTTGCAGGTGCTTGCGCATCCCATTGTCCTTGGCGTGGCGCTGGCGCTTTACGTGGTGGAATTCCTGGCAGACAAGGTTCCCTACATCGATTCAATCTGGCAGGCGGTGCATACCTTTATTCGTCCCCCGGCGGCGGCGCTTCTGGCGTTCAGCGTCACCGCCTCCGCGGCGGAACCCTGGCGCTGGGCGGCGGCATTGCTGGCCGGAGGCATCGCGTTGACTTCGCATGGAACGAAAGCGAGTGCGCGAGCGGCCGTGAATATGTCGCCAGAACCCTTGAGTAACTGGGCGCTGAGTTTCGGCGAGGATCTTTTGGCGGTGTGGCTGACGTGGTTTGCCACGGCGCATCCAACAGTGGCGGTGATTGTGGTGGTGGCGCTGGTGATCGTGTCGCTGTTCCTGCTGTACCACTTGTTCCGGTTTCTTCGCAGGACGCTCCAAAAGCTTGCGGAGACTTGAGGGGGGCAGTTTACTTCACGTAAGTTGCCAGCCAATTCAGAAAGGTCCTATACCAGAGCTGAGAATTCTGGGGCTTGAGGACCCAGTGTCCTTCATCGGGGAAGACCAGCAACTCTGAGGGCACCCCTTGACGCTGCAGACTATTGAAGAATTCGAGCGACTGGGTGTAAGGCACGCGGTAATCTCTTTCGCCGGCAATCACGAGAGTCGGAGTTTTGTACTTGCCCAAATCTCCTGCGTAAGTGGATGGCGCCCACTTTTTGTAGTTTTCAGGTGTTCCCCAGGGAGTGCCCTGCAAGTCGTGCTCCTCGAACCAAAGCTCTTCGGTCGCGTACATGGACACTTTGTCGTAGACGCCAGCGTGGCTGATCATGGCCTTGAAGCGGTCGGTGTGCGTGGCCAGCCAGTCCGCCATGTAACCGCCATAGGAGCCTCCGGCGGCAGCGAGGCGCGACTTGTCGATAAATGGGTATTTCGCAAGCGCGGCGTCGGTGCCTTTCATAATGTCAACGTAGGCTTTGCCGCCCCAATCATTGGTAATTTCGTCAGCGAACTTCTGGCCATAGCCGGTGGAACCGCGGCGATTGATCATCAGGATGACGTAGCCGGCTCCGGCAAATACCTGAGGATTCCAGCGATAGCCCCAGTCGTCGGACCACATCGTCTGCGGGCCGCCGTGCAACAGATCCAGCATGGGATATTTTTGCGATGCGTCAAAATGCGGCGGGCGGATGAGCATGGCTTGCACCTTGGTGCCTTCGGCGCCGTCGAACCAGAATTTCTCTGGCTCGTTCATTTCCACATTTGCAAGGATGGCGTCATTGGTGTGAGTCAGTTGCTTCAGGCCGCTGCCGTCCGTGGCAGAGACGAAAATCTCATTCGGCATGATCAGGCTGGTGCGCGTAGCGACAAGACTCTTTCCGTCGTCGCTGAAGGCAAACTCGGCGTTGAAACCGTCCAGAACTTTCCTGGGCGTCGCGCCGGCTCGCGGTTCCATCGCATACACGGGTTGTAGAGTTTCATTTTCCGCAAGGAAGTAGATGGTCTTGCTATCAGGAGACCACGCAAGTTCCATGGCCCAGCGATCGAAACTCTCTGAGAGATTTTCGTTCTTGCCCGTCTGGCGGTCGTAGAGCATCACGCGCCACCTGTCAGCCTCGTAGCCCGGGGTGAGCTGAGCATGGTAGGCGATATAGCGACCATCCGGCGAATACACGGGATTGCCATCAAAACCGGGCTGCGTGGTAATGCGTTTCGATTCGCCTCCGGCCGCGGGAACCAGGAAGAGATCGCCATTTGTGCTGATTGCTTCCATTTTGTCGGTGACCGCAGTAAAGCAAAGCTCTTTGCTGTCTGGGGAAAAATTGAAATCGCTCGGACCGCCGCGCTCTTCGGGGGGCACATCGTAATTGGCGCCGGGCGTCAGGTCTCGGGCAGCGGCGCTGCCATCAGCGGGCATGACAAAGAGGTGGCTGCGTTTGCCTTCCGACCAGTGGTCCCAGTGGCGATAGAGAAGGTGGTCGTAGAGGCGCGCCTTGACCTTACTCTTTTCTTTTTCTTCATCGCGCTTGGCGTTGCACGTGTCGGTTGGGCAATCGGGATAAACGGAGGAGGTGAATGCAATGGTCTTGCCGTCCGGGGACCAGTGGAAGAGATCCGCGCCAGTGGAAAGTTGCGTGAGTTTTTTGGCCTCACCGCCCTCCATCGAGAGAAGGAAGACCTGGGAACTGCCGTCGCGGGAGGAAAGAAAGGCGAGCGTCTTTCCATCGGGCGACCAAGAAGGAGAATTGTCGTGGCCGCCTTGCGTGACTTGGATGGGATCGCCAGCGGCAGTGCTGATAATCCAGATATTGCTGACGTTTCGATTGGCATCCATATCGGGTGTGGACACGGTGTAGGCGACCCATTTTCCATCCTTGGAAATGGCCGCGCCGCTGACGCGATGCAGCTTGATCAAATCGTCAAAGGTCATCGGATGTTTTGTTGCTGTTTGTGCGTGCGAGGAGAAGGTGAGGGCCAACGAGGCAACGAGCAGGCTGCAGCCCATCGACAATTTATTCATTGAGTCCCCTTTGATTTACCGGAGAGTTTAGATGCGCGATTCAAACAGTTGATCATGCCACGACTTAAAGAGGATGCCAAGAAGCGCAAACTAGGGCTTCAGCTCGGGAATTGGCAGGCCAACGGTCCAGATGTAGCCGTCCGGGTCGAGGAGGGTGACCTCGCGCCAGCCGTGCGCATAATCCTTCGCCGGCTGCACGATGGTGGTGGCGGAGAGCTTAGCGCGCTCTTCCACTTTGTCCGGGTCCAGGCCGAGAAAGCGAAGCTCCGCGCCTACACCGCGCTCGCGCGCCGCCTGCAAAAGCGCGTACAAGGGATGGTGATCGTACGAGTGATCGGCGTGAAGCATGAAGTCAGTGCCAAGCAGGGAAAGCGCCGCGAAATCATCATCGGAGTAACGGACCGTGGCGCCGAGGACTTCTCGGTAAAAGGCGAGAGAGTTTGCCACATTGCGAACCAGAAGATTGGCACTAAACTTCGGCAAAGCCCGCCCGTAGTCGTGCGCTGGCATGAAAGCATCGCCAGTTCGTGTTTTGGTCATCGTTCTACCTCCGTATAAAAACCCAGTTTAGCAAGGCGATCGCGCAGGTTGTGCCGACTATGTAAAATTCGACTCGGCCCATCTGGGTGACAAGAATAATTGAAAATAACAGAGCAAGCGCTGCGAACAAATAAGGTGCCGGAAGCAGGAATTGTGCTTTTCCGTCATTCCGCCTGCGCAAGACCGGCACGGCTACGGCCATTGCGGCGTAAATCGCCAAGCGGGAAACAGCAGAAAGCATGGCGTTCCATTGAAAGTTGCCAAGAGCGGCGAAAACAAAAACAAGCACCGCATAAAGAAGGATAGAAAAGTACGGCGTGCGATATTGGGGGTGGATCGCGGCCAGGAAGGAAGGGAAGTCGCCATGCTCCGCCATGGCGAAAGTAATGCGCGGAGAATGCAACAGGTTTGCGCTGAGATAACCGTAAGCGGAAACCAGAGCGGCAAAGGCCATCACGCTTGATCCCGCAGGGCCAAGGAAATGCTCCGCTGCGTCAGAGAGCGGCCGAAGGGAGGCTGCTGCGCCGGGAAGCGTCGAAATGGTGACAAATTGCACCGCGGTGTATATAACGGACACGGTAGCGAGCGCGCGCAACAAGGCGATGGGAGTGTCGCGCTTGGGATTTGTGCTTTCGCCGCCCACAAGGAGCGCACCTTCGAAACCGCCATAGGCATAGACGAGAAGGAGAATTGCCTCGAACCAGTTTTTCGCGGATAGGACCGGAACGGACAGGGGCACGCGAATACCCGGCCGTAGGAGCAGCACAAACAAACCAGCAAAAACGAAAAGAAGCAGGAAGCCGACCTTTACGACGGTAAAGAAATCGCTAAGGTTCTTGCCGGCCTTCACGCCGATATAGTTGAAAAACGCGAGATGCCCCAACAGAACCGCCAAAACAAGCAACTCGCCGGTGCGCGTGCCGAGAGAAGGAAAGAACTGTGCCAGGTAAGTGCAGAAAAGATTGGCAACGGCCGCAGGAGCGGCGACGCGTGTGAGCCACGTCAGCCAAGCGACTAAAAGTCCCGCGAAGCGGCCCAATGCGTCGCGAGCGTACAGATAAAGTCCGCCGGTTTCGTCATAGCGGGAAGAAACTTCCGCAATGCATCCGGCAATAATCAAAACGCCAAGGCCCGCGCCGAGACAACCAAGAGGGCTGAGGGCGCCAAGTCTTGCTGCCAGAAGAGAAGGCAGGCCGAAAATGCCGCCACCAATAATGGAATTGACCATTAGAGCGCTGAGGCTCCAACGGCCAATGGTGCGAACCAAACCGTGCGAGCATTCCGTCACGCGCGGGAGATCCTTTTCTTGTCTAAAAGGTGGCAGGCAAGGGAACTGCCGCAGCCTTCATTTTTGCGATTTCGGTGAGAAGATCCGTTTTCCCACTGATCGGTTCCAGATGCGGATAGCGTTCGCCGCCGTGATAATCGATATGGTAAACCTCGTAGAAGTCCCCATTTTCGACCAACAATTCGATCGGATCTTTGCTGTTCTTTGCACGGGCGATGGCGTCGCGCAAATTGTCGGGGTTCCATTTGCGACCATTGACGGCAACGAGGCGCATGCCCGGTGCAATTCCCGCATGCGCGGCGGGCGAACCGGGAATCGCGTCCAGAATGTGGTCGCTGTCTTCCCCGCCCGGGGCGTGAAGTAGTAGCCCTAGGGAGAATTGCAACTCGACTTCCTGATTCGCCACTTCGTCGATGTGCTCATACTCATTCTGAACATCCGTGAAAACCAACTTCCAGCCACTATTCTCCAGGCCGCCGAGGGGAGCACCGGGGCCGTGCGATTTTAATCGTTCCGTGAAAAATGCCCGCCAGTCGTAGGGGGCAACTTCGTTCAACCCCGCAACGACATCATCAACGGTATAAGGCACGACTCTTGGTGGGGTGTTCTCGCCACCGTGGAAGGTGCGGCAGAAATCGTCCAGGGACTTTTTGCCGTTGCTTTGTTTTCGAATGATGGTATCGGCTTCAAGCCAGATGAGCGTGCCCTCGTCGTAGTAATCCACGCTGCGGCGCCAGGAAGCGCCCTCCGTCGGCGAGCTATAGAGGATTTGAGCGGCAACGGCGGTGTCCTGCAAATTGCGCCAGGTGCGCCCCGGGCGGTCATTTAGATACGCCGTCGTAGAGGCCAGATATTCCCGAAAGATACCGAGAGGCATCATGCCAGCACGCGCCGCCAGCATCACACCGAAATATTGCGTGAGGCCTTCGTAGACCCAGAGCAGGTCCCCTTTCATCGGCGTTTGATAATCAGGAGTGGCAAGTCCGGCGGGACGACGGAATTTTCCATTCCAGGAATGCGTGAATTCGTGAGAAAGAAGCTCGGAAGATTCGAACAGGCCCGGGTCGAGGAGGTAGTTTTCTTCCGTGCGATTGTCACTGGATTCGTGATGCTCGACGCCGTCGGGGGGCATGCGGTCGCTGAGGGTGAGCAGGAAATCGTAACGCCGATAATGCCGCGAGCCGAAAAGAGCTCCGCTTTCCGCGACCAGCTGACGGAGGTGCTGTACTTCACCCGGAGTTGCTTGGAGTGGTGCTGGCCCGTCGGCAGCTACATGAACTGTGTGCGGAGGCGTTTGCCCCGGGGAAAGATCGATATGGCGCAGGTAAAGACCGGCGATGACGGGCGAATCAATCACTGTGGTCAATGAAGCGGGAGCAAATTCGATTGCGTCGGGAGATTCCTTGGCGACGGGCAGCGCGGTGCCGTATTTCCAGCCTGGAGGCAAGCGTAAGGTGGCCACGTAGGTGAGATCGTCCGTTTTCGGACCGAGTGGATACAGCGTCACCATGTACCAGTTCAGGACAGCGAGCCTCGCGGTGGAGGACGGGCGCTCGCGCGATCCCGTTGCTTCGGCGGGCGAGAGATAGTCGTAGGACAAATCAAGAGTGTCGATGCCGGCGGGCACGTCTATGTGAAAGGCATACATGTCGACGTCATCGCGCTTCCATGGGATTTCTTTGCCGGCGGCGGTGATCTTTAAACCCACGAAATCGACGATGGGGCCCGTCGGAGAGTGTTCTCCCGGGATCCACTTTGGGTAAACGAGGGTGAGAGGCCCGAAGTTTACGTGGAGTGTCAGCTTTGCGTGGAAAATATGTTGCGGCGCTTCGCGCAGATCGACATCGAGACGCGCGGGATGTTGCGGTGTCTGAGCGAAACCCACGCTTGCACTAAAGATACTCAGAACAGACAAAAGGCCAATGAAACAGGGATGAATTCGCCGTATCAAGACAACTCCTTTAAATCCGCGAAAGCGTATCATACTTGCGAGCCGATCGTTGCCAATGCGGCCAACTTGGCTGGTGCAGGTTTCCGCGGAAACCGCGCCGCTTTCAGCCCTTCTGCTACAATTTCGGTATGAGTACGGCTACGCGTACGACTTCTCTTTTTTCACGCAATCTCCGGAAACAATATCCTGTAGCAGTGCGCGGCGAAGGCTGCTGGATTATTGATTCCCAAGGGCGTCGGTATCTCGATGCCTCCGGCCAGGCCGCGGTGGTCAGCATCGGGCATGGGGTGCAGGAGATCGGCCGCGCGATGGCCGAGCAGTCTGGTCGGATCGCGTTTGCGCATACCACGCAGTTTCACTCGGAGCCCGCAGAGAAGCTTGCTGCACGAGTGCTGGCCATTGCTCCGCGGAATTTCCGGAATGGCGGGCGGGTATATTTCACCTCGGGTGGTTCCGAGGCCGCGGAGACAGCCATCAAACTGGCGCGGCAATACTTTCTGGAGAGCAAGGAGCCCTCGCGTTATCGGGTAGTCGCGCGCCAGCAGAGCTATCATGGAAGCACGCTAGGCGCGATGTCCGTCAGCGGAAATGTGGGCCGACGCGCACCGTATGCGCCGATGATCCCAGAGTGGGGGCATGTGGCACCGTGCTTCTGTTACCACTGCCCTTTCGATAAAACTTATCCCGAATGCAATTTGGCGTGCGCTGACGATCTAGACGCGTTTCTGCGAGCGAATGACTCTTCCAGCGTGTCGGCATTCCTGTTTGAGCCGGTGGTTGGTGCGACTTTGGGGGCTGTGCCGGCTGTCGATGGCTACACGGCACGCATCGCCGAAATTTGCCGCAAGCACGGAATCCTTCTGATTGCGGACGAAGTGATGACTGGGATGGGTCGAACCGGTCGACCATTTGCGAGCGAGCACTGGGGTCTGGAGCCGGACATTATTCTAGCTGGGAAGGGAATCGCCAGCGGGTATGCGCCGCTAGGCGCAGTGGTCGTTGCGCCGCGCCTGGTGCATGCGTTTGAGAAGGGCACAGCGGCATTCATGCACGGTTTTACCTACCAGGCGCATCCCGTAGCAACGTCGGCAGGAAACGCGGTGTTTGATTACCTCGAGGCGCACAAACTGTTTGAATGCGTCACACCTGCGGGGGAAACGTTGCGAAAAGCGCTCGCCGTGCTGGAAAGCCATCCGCACGTCGGACAAGTGCGCGGACTGGGGCTGCTGCAAGGGGTGGAATTCGTAAAGGACAAGAAGACGCGCGAACCATTTCCCAAGGAAACGGGGATCGCCGAAAAAATCCGCCAAGCTGCGCTAGAGAGAAATGTTTTGCTCTATCCCGGACAAGGAACCGTCGACGGCGTTCGTGGCGACCATGTTCTGCTTGCACCTCCTTTCATTATGAAGCCCGAGGAATGCGAACTGATTGCGGCCGCCTTACGGTACGCGTTGGGGAAAGTCTTTTCTGCGTGATTAAGCTAAAGTCGTGATTTAATACGATTCAAGCTTTTCCTGTACTCGAGGGGAGTCCTTCATGCGTCGTTTTCTGCACTCATTGGCAATCGTTTGTGTGATTGCAGTGCTCGGAAGCACTTGCATTGCCCAGGAAAAAAGCGCGGCGAAACCTCGTGCCCGTGATCTGGGTGTGCCCTTCGACGGGACGCCGGGTCCTTTGAACGCGATCACAGATGTGACGGGCGTTACCGTTGGGCACACTACGTTGATTTCCGGCGAGGGCAAGCTTGTGGTCGGACAAGGACCAGTTCGCACTGGCGTTACCGCTGTTTTTCCCAGGGGAAAAGACGTGGACGATACCGGCGTGTTCGCAGGTTGGTGGACGTTGAATGGAAATGGCGAAATGACGGGAACGACCTGGGTGGAAGAATCCGGAATTTTGACTGGGCCGGTAATGATTACGAACACACACAGTGTCGGCGTAGTGCGAGATGCCGTCATTCAGTGGACCGTGGCGCACCGGAAAGTGGGGCCGGACGATGATTGGTGGTCGTTGCCGGTGGTCGCAGAAACGTGGGACGGTTGGCTGAACGACATCAACGGATTTCATGTAAAACCGGAGCACGTGTTCCATGCGATTGATACTTCGCTTGGAGGAGCGGTGGAAGAAGGCGCCGTGGGTGGGGGCACGGGCATGATCTGCAACGGGTTCAAGGGCGGGATTGGTACGTCGTCGCGAAAATTATCGGCGAAGGACGGTGGCTACACCGTTGGCGTGCTGGTGCAGTGCAACTTTGGTTCGCGAGAGAACCTTCGCGTGGCGGGAGTTCCGGTCGGACGCGAAATTCCGGGCGAGGATCCGTATGCCTTCGAACCTGGAGACATGGATGAACGCGGCTCGATCATCGTGATTGTGGCCACAGATGCTCCTTTGCTGCCCCACCAGTTGAAGCGCTTGGCACGGCGCGTGTCTCTGGGATTAGGCCGCGCCGGCAGCATTTCGGGCAACGGCTCCGGCGATATTTTCATCGCCTTCTCGACGGCAAATCAGGGAGCGGCGGCGGTGGACCATGTGGTCGATCTGAAAATGGTGCCCAACGATTTGCTCAACCCGATATTCAAAGCGACGGTGGAGGCAACGGAAGAGTCCGTCATCAATGCGATGGTTGCGGCTACCTCAATGACAGGGATTGACAATCATCACGTGAGCGCGTTGCCACACGACCAGTTGCGGGCCATCCTGAAAAAGTACAATCGCTTGAAACCGTAAGCGCGGATCGCCCCGCGAGGAGACTGGCTGGGGACATGAGGGCGGGATAGAATGACGTGTGTCTAGTTCTGTGCGTAGATCCGCGGTTGGATTTTTATTCGCGATCGTTGCCGCAATTTTGCTGGCGTCGTGTTCTTCCTCGCGTCCTGCGACGATAGCGATAACGCATGTCACATTGATCGACGCCACGGGTGCGGCGCCCCAGCCCGATTCCACAGTAATTGTTTCTGATGGTCGCATTTCTGCCGCCGGGTCAGCGAACAGCATTGTCATTCCGCGTTCTGCTGAGGTCGTCGATGCTTCGGGGAAGTTTCTAATTCCCGGGCTAGCCGACATGCACATCCATTTGACCGGGGCGGGGGAGCCCAGCGGCAGCCGCGAATTCATCATCCCCTTGCTGATTGCCAACGGTATCACCACCGTCCGGGATATGGGCGGAAAAGTCGAATATCTGAAGGAACTGCGCGCAGAGATCGAATGCGGCAAGCGAATTGGACCGCAGATTTTTTTCACGGGGCCGTATCTGGATGGAAATCCACCGTCATTTCAGCCTTCGATTGTGGTCCAGACAGCGGCGGAGGCTACTGCCGCAGTAGACGAATTGAAACGTGAGGGCGTGGATTTCATCAAGGTGCAATCGCGTTTGCAGCCGGAAGCGTACTTCGCAATCGCGCGCGAATCGAAGAAACAGGGGATGCGGTTCCTCGGGCATGTTCCGGATGCCATTACCGCGGCGGCTGCTTCCGACGCTGGCCAGGCGAGCATCGAACACCTCACGGGCGTACTTCTTGGATGTTCCACACGCGAAGAGGAACTGCGGCAGCGCAGGCTGGCCCTTCTGCCATTGAAAGACACAAAAGCGAGTGTTCTCGCTCGAGACCGGTTATGGACGAAGGATCTTCTTGATTCATACTCACAACAGAAAGCTGGGAGTTTGTTTCAAAAATTCCGCGCCAATCGCACCTGGCAAGTTCCTACACTTCCGCTGCTGATCCGCCTTGCTTATCTCGTCCCCGAAAGTGATCGCAAGGGTGATCTGCGGCTCAAATACATTCCGCGAGATGTACGCGAAACTTGGGACAAGAGCCGGGACGAACTACTGGATTCGCGCATAGAAGTTGATTTTGCTTTGCAGCGGCGACTGGTGAAACAGTCGCTGGCGGCGGTGAAAGCCATGAATGACGCAGGCATATCGTTCATGTCAGGGACCGACGCTACTGCGCCCAACGTCCTTCCCGGATTTAGTTTGCACGAAGACCTTTCCTACTTGGTGGAGGCGGGCCTGACGCCAATGCAGGCACTGCAGGCGGCCACGGCCAAGCCGGCGGAATTTCTTGGACTAGGTGCGGAACAAGGAACCATCGAGGTGGGCAAACGCGCTGATTTGGTACTGTTGGATGCGAACCCGCTGGAGGACATCCACAATACGGAAAAAATCCGTGCGGTGATTGTGAATAAGAAGCTACTCGATCGCAGCCAACTGGATGCTTTGCTGGCCAACGGCGAAAAGTTTGCAGCTACGCACTGACGCGCCGAGCGTTACGTCCAGGCGCAGACGATTCTTCCGGCGGTACCTGCAACGCGCAGACCATCTTTCCGGTCCGCAAAGTATTTTTCGTTGATCTGATCCCTGGCAAGCTGTTCGATGTGGTGAAATCCAAGGCCCGTTAGGAATTCATGTAATTGTTCGGGAGTGAAGAACAGTTGAAAAGGTTCGCCTGCGTTTGCGACACGTCGAGAAAGTGCGTCGAGCGCGAGACGTTCTAAGAAAGGAAGAGAAGAACGGGGCACGGAGTAGTCAAATACGACCCCGCTCCCTTGCGGAAATCTGCCGAGAAAACTGAAGGTATTGGCAGCGGCTTCCCTGGTCAGATAAGGTACGACCCCGAGCCAGGATACAAATGTGGGCAGATCCACGCGAAAGCCGGCGGCTTCCAATTCCGTGGCCAAGCTTTGGCGTTCAAAATCGACGGAAACAAAATGGAGGGAAGCGGGAACAGAGATCTCCGCGGCCAGCAAGCAGCTGAGTTTCCATGCTTGCGTATCGGGATGATCGACCTCGAAGACCTTGACTCCGTTGGGAACAACACCCCGATACGCCGAAGTATCCAGGCCCGCGCCCAAAATCACGTATTGCGCGATCCCCCGAGCGACGCTGGCTGCCAACTGGTCTTCCGCGTAGCGGCTGCGGACAACCATGAAAGCGCGGAAGTGCCTGGCGATGCGCGTGCGGTGGGGCGCAGGCTCGGCGTGGATTTCTGCCGCAGCGTTCCCAACGATGCGCACAGCCAGGGGGTCATCCAATACTTTGGGATTATCGAGCAACTGGTGTGCCGCGCGCCGAAGCGCTACGCGCAGAGCGGTGCGGCTTGGAACACTCTGTCTCATCGAAAGGTCAGATGCCTCAGTTGGCTTGCCGGGTAGTTACAGGGGGAGAGGAGCAGTTTTTCGGGGCGGGTTGAAGAACGGGAGAGGCACGATTTTGGCCGAGACGGTTTTGCGGGCCGCTTCGACGGTCAATTCCATGCTGAGGGTGGTACCGACAGTGGCGCTCCCACGGCTAACCGAAGCCAGAGCGATCATGCGCTTCAGCGTGGGCGACCAAGTGGTGGAAGTAGCTTTACCCACCTGGTGGCCTGCGCGATATACGGGCACGGCAACTCGCGATGCGGTGGAGGGCACCTGGGGCGCCATGCCGATTTTTTCGTAAAGAGCTTCGACCTCGCTCCAGTTGATTTCCAGGCCAACGAGGGAGCGAGCCGGGCCACCTTTCTTGGTTTCCGCGGCGAGCGCGTCGCGCCCGACAAAAGTTTCTTTTTTCAGATCGACCAGTTTGCCCAAGCCGATTTCTCCGGGTGAATATTTTTGCTGTTCAATGATGGCACGCTTGCTGGAAATGTAATCCACTTCAATTAGGATCAGGCCGGCCTCGATGCGAGCGATATCCAGTGCGACCATGCCCGCGGGATGAATGTCGAACGGGCGGCCCTTGACCATCAATTCGTCGAAGACTTTTACAGCGTTTTTCCAAGGCACCCAAATTTCATAGCCGAGATCGCCGGTGTAACCCGTGCGGGAAATGTCCACGGCGACGCCAGCAATTTTTCCGTGGGTGACACGAAAATATTTCAAGCCAGCGAGGTTGGCATCGGCGACGGCATGAAGCAATTTTCCCGTGGTCGGACCTTGCAAGGCGAGAGCCGCCACCTTTTCGGAAATGTCTTCAATCTGCACGTCGAGGCCCAAGGCGTTCTGTCGGAACCAGCGGAGGCTGGGATCCGCGGAGGTCCAACGATACTCATTTTCGGCGAGCCGGGTGATGGTGCCATCGTCGATGACTTTGCCATCGGGATCGCACCAGCAACAGTAGATGACCTGGTCGATGGCTACTTTATTGATGTCGCGAGTGATAACGCGATTGACCAATTTTGTGGCGTCGCGGCCGGAAACGTAATACTTGAACAGAGGAGTAATATCAATGAGAGCGGAGGAGTTGCGGATGGCGTTGTATTCGTGCTCGTGCGTCATCTCATAGGCGCCAACGGTGTAGTAGCCCGACCATTCTTTGAAATTCAGGCTCTCGCACAGGGCGAGG
>Ga0181532_10001298_pt1 | contig 24518 bp, 14 predicted proteins | sample PEATcosm2014_Bin_33_FD_119768 | JGI IMG/M metagenome (GOLD analysis project Ga0181532, IMG submission 119768) | Peatland microbial communities from MTU Mesocosm Facility, Houghton, MI, USA - PEATcosm2014_Bin11_30_metaG | ecosystem: Environmental > Terrestrial > Soil > Wetlands > Peat | place... | reverse complement strand
TCAAAGGCCTCGATCATCAGCGCCTGCGTTTCAATCGGCGCGCGATACCACCACCAGCTCAACTCGGTGTCGCGCCAGAACATGCCCATCTCCTCGTTGGTCACGCTCCGCTCCTTGATGGACTTCATGATGTCGCTCGGCGTGGAATCGTTAAAAGCGTTAAAGGCGTTGAAGCGTAAGAGCGCGATGGCCAGGTGGCCCTGGGTCTGGCGGCAATCCGTCTTCAGCCAATGCTTCCGTGCCTGCTTCAGGAAGAAGTCAATCGCCCTCTTGTACTGCGGCCCGATCGGCAAATCCTTCAGGAAGAAGCTCCGTCCATACAGATAGAGCGCATCGGTGGACGTGGGCACGTATTTCTCCGGCTCCGGCCACTTCTGGATGCGCTCGTATTCCTCGGTCATCCACGCGTCCAGCCGCTGGAGCGAGCGGATGGCCGGCCCGACGTTGATATCCACGCCCAGATGCCGCAGGCGCCCAAAGCCGGTAGTGATGTAGAGCGTGATGTAGTCATTGCCCTGCCCGCCTGGGAACCAGGGCCAGCGGCCATCGCCGAGTTGCTGCTCGGTCAGCTTGCGCAGGGTGGCCTCCATCTCGTAATTGAGACGGTTGTCATCGAAGAGGATGCCTACATTCTTGCGCGCCTGGGATTCGTTCTCGGCCTGCCGCAACCAAGGCGTTTCCTCCAACATCACGGCCTTGAGGTCCTGATTCTTCTGCAAAGGGCTTTCAAGCGCGGGGGTGTTCTTCCACTGGTCGAAGATGCGCCGGATCTTGGGATCACTATTCGCTATACTGCGCGCCAGCGCATTGGCGTAGAGCCGGTTGAAGGTCTGCTCGCTGCATTCGTAGGGGTATTCCATCAGGTAAGGCAGCGCCAGCACAGCATACCACGCCGGGTGCGACACCATTTCCACCACCAGGCTTTGGTTCTGGAGCGTCTTCGAGCTGCCGGCCTTGAGCAGCCGGGTGAACTCGAACTTCTTCGTCGCCGGGCCGCGAATCGGCAGCGGCAGCGACTCGGTGACCAGGATGCGGCTAGAGAGCACCGGCAGATAACCTTCCTCCCCATCCGACACGTTGGCCGCCGCGCCGACGGCCTTGTAAGTCAGGAAGCCGCACCCGTCCGGCACATGAATGCGCCAGGAGTAGCCGCGCGATTCCTTGGCCGGGATGTCGAAGTCCTGCTCGGGCGTCTTGTTGCCGAGAAGCGTATCCGCCGATTGGTTATTCAGCGCCTGGTTGAACGTGAGCTGCACCTTGCCGTGCAGAGGCTTGTCCGTCTGGTTGGACACCTTCACGATGAACTCGACCGTGTCTCCCTCGCGCAGGAAGCGTGGCGGATTGGGCTGGACCATCAGGTCTTTGGCAGTGACGCCGTGGTCTTCAAGCAGGCCACTGCGCACCGAGCGGTCGTGGGCGAAGCCCAGGAACCGCCACTTCGTCAGCGCCTCGGGCATGGTGAAGGTCATCCGCACCACGCCATTGGAGTCGGAGGTCAATTGCGGGAAGAAGAATGCCGTCTCGTTAAGGTTCTTGCGGGCGGAGACCTTGCTCAGGTCCGGCTTCGGCCCCGCAGGCTCCCTCGTCGCGCCAGCAGCGCCGCCGACTCCCAGTCTGTCGAACAGAAGCTCCCCAGCTTGTATCTTCTTGTCCTGGGGCATGTTCACGGCAAGACCGGCCACCGCCGCTGGCGCCGGTGCAGCCGCTTGTGGCATCTCCGCGATAGCCTTAGCCATCGGCGCTGCGGCAGCGTAATTCAGCATCTCGCGCCGCGCACCTCGAAACCGTCCCCCGAAATAGCCGTAGCCCCACAAATTCACTGTCAGGTCCGGCGGGAACGTTCGGTAGGTAATCTCCACCGGTTCGTATGGCCGAACCCAGTTGCCGAAGACCTGCTGGAACCCCATCGGCGCATTGCCGAACTGCGACTGCATGGAGGAGTAATCCTCGTAGAACACTGAGAACCGCTGCGGCCAACCCAGGGGCGCAAAAGCATCCAGCGACTCGTCATAGAGCGTCGCCACCAACTCAGCCACTGCTTTCTCAGCACTTCGGCCTTCGGACTTCGGCCTTCGGACTTCCAACGTCCACGTCTCCTTCTGATTCGGCTGGAGCTTGGAGACGAAATGCTCCCATGTCAGCTCCAGGTCCTTGTTCCTCCAGGGCACGCTGACCTTGCGCGATTCAAGCCACGAGCGGTTCTCGCGGACATAGGTGACGTGCACGAAGAAGCCGCCGCGCATCGCCTCGGTGACGGCCAGCTTGATCTGCTGCTGGGTTGTGCCGGCCTTGGTCCAATAACTCTGGACCATCTGGTGCCGGTGCTCGATCTCGACAAACGCCCGCCCCGTCTCATAGCCCGTCCCCCAGAGCGCCATGAACTCCTGGCCCGGCTGCACCTCCCAATCCGGCGCGGCCAGCAGTTGCGGAATCCTGGTGGCCAGCTTCTCGGCCTCGGGCTGAAGCACTTGGAGCGGGAGCTTGCCGGTAACCTTCTTGCCAAACCTGTCCTGCGTCTCCAGTACGGCACGGTAGGCACCCGCGGCCAGCTTGAAAGTCAGCTTGGCAACGCCATTCGTGTCGGTGGTGAACCCATTCTCCGCGACCACCTTGCCCAGCGGCCAATTACTCGGGTTGGACAGGTCCTTCCCCTGCTCGCCCTCACCGTCCTCTCCGCCGCCTAACTCCCTGCCGTAGCGCCACGGCTCGTAACCAGCCAATGGCGGCCGCTGCACCTTGTCCGGCGCCTGCAACGCGTACACCTTTACGTTGCCCTCCGCCACCTGCGGCTCGCCGTCAAGGGTCTTGGTCTCCAGCTTCAACTCCACAGGCTTGCCTTCCGTCTGCCAGTCCTCGGCGCTCATCATTGCTTCGAGGGCAGTGTAGCCGACGCGGATGCCGCGGTCGGCGGAACGCGTTTCGCCCGCGCTGTCGGTCACATCGGCGTTGATCTGGAACACGAAGCTGGGATCATCCTTCTCCGGCACCCTGGGGTCCGGCTTGGCGGTGAACTCCAGCTTGAAGGAACCGTCCGTGCCGGTTCTGGCCGTGCCGCGGGCGATCTCCTGGCTTTGGCTCTGAGGCCAGCCGCCACGCCACCAACCCCACCACCACGGCATCCGCACCTCGCGCACAATGCGGTATTTGACCGCCGCGTCGTCCACCGCCGCGCCGGTATAGTTCATCGCGTGGCCGGTCAGGCTTACCTTCTCGTTCAGCTTGGCCCCCGTCTTTGGGGCATCGAGCGTCACCTCGAACTTCGGACGTTTGTATTCCTCGACGCGGAAGGAGCCAACTCCCTGGGCGCGCCCCTCCACTTGGAGCGACATCTGGCCCATGAGCCGGTCCCGCGGTGCCGTGAAGCTGCCGGCGAACGAGCCGTAGTCGTTGGCCTGCTGCTTCTGCCGCGCGACCTCCTTGCCGTTCACGTCCTTAAACACCACCGTCACCTGCTCGCCTTTAAGCACCTCGTAATTGTCTTTGGTCTGGTCCACCCACAGGCAGATGCCCTTGTATTGGATCATCTGGCCGGGCCGGTAGAGGGCGCGGTCGGTGAAGAAGACGGTTTGGGCCGCCGGCCGCGGGGGTTGCTGGTTCCGCCAATCGTAAGTCCAGAGATCACCCGCCGTGGCCAACTCCTGGCCGTTGTGCCGCGCTCGGAACAGGTAGCCTCGGTTGGCTGTGGGCTTCAGGGAGAAGAACCCGTTCTCGTCTGTCGTCAAGGTTGGGTCGGCAACGCGGTCGCCCTGGTTGTCGAGGTGCCACACCGACACCTCCGCACCCGTCACCGGCTCACCCGAGCCGGCCATCAGCACGAAGCCTCCGATCCTGCCCTCGCGCGTCTGGGTGACCAACGCCAGGCTGCTCACCCAGACGTCGGCCATCGAGACGATGTTGTCCGTCTCGCCAAACTTCGGGTCATGGCTGGCGGCGATGAAATAATAGCCCGGCTTGAGGCTGTCCGGCGCGGGCGTCTCGAAGGTCTTCTCCTTGTAATCGCTGGTCGGGGGCAGTTTGGCCGACCACTCCAGCGCAGGCTTGCTGGCAAGAATCTCCCGGCGCTCCTGGTCGCTCAAGTTCTCGGGCCGATGGTGGCGCTTCTCCAGGAACATCTCCCAATCCACCGGAATCGCACGGAAATAGACCATCTGGATGTTGCGGTAGCGGACGGTGAGATTAGGACACGGACCCGCAGGCGTGACGCCCGCGCTACAGGGCCAAACCCGCTCCGTGGTGATGGTGGCTGACTTGGCCTCGATCTCGGTGACCAGATTCCGGCAGAGCTTGCCCCCTGGCGATTGCGGGAACATCTGCACCCCACGCAGGGCGAGCTTGCGCGCCGCGACCAGGTCGCCCTCCTGCTGGACCACTCGCGCCTCACGCACAAGGGCCAGCGCGGAGATGTCGTCGTCCGCGTAGGTGCGGATGAAAGCTTCAAGGGCAGCCTGGTAACGGGCATCCTTATCCTCCCCGAAGGCCGTGTTCCACCCCCATGTTAGCCGCTCAAGGTCAACATCGGCAAAAGCCATTCGCGGCGCGGGATCACTCTGATGGAAGCGGAGCAGGTCCTGGTAGAGGCGGATGGCCTTCAGCTTGGGGGACTCTGTATCGGTAGTCTCGGGCTTCCAGGCCAGAAACTTCTCCGCGCTATCGAGAATGGGGCTGTCGCCGGCCAACTCGAACGCGTCCTCCGGCCTTGCGCCCGCCTGCTCGGCCGACGTGTAGAACCCCAGCGCTTCGTGGGCGATGAAGTCGTAGAGTGTAGGCCGGAAACTGTCCGGCGTTGTCCCTTTCTGAAGCAGGTCATTCCAAGTGGCGATGGGCGTGGCCTTGAGGGCTTTGTCCGCGGCGAGCGCCTTCTGGAACTGCTTATCAATCTCCGCGAACAGCCGGGGCAGGTCCCAGGTGGTGAAGTCCTTGCCCGGCTGCTCACCGGTCGCGGTGCGCTGCATGAAGCGCCAATTGTTCTGCAAGTAATACTGCCAATACCACTCGGCCAGGAGGGTGTCCATGAGGGGCACCATCTCCTTGGGCGCCTTGGCAATCTCGGCCTCGAGGCGTGTGATCTTCTCCTCGGGCTTGTTGCCCTCGATATTGCCTTCCAGCGCGAGCTTCTCGCCGATGGCTTTCACCGCCTCCGCGTAGGCCCTGTCCTTGAGCGCGCCCTGGATGATGGGCTCCAGGTTGGTGATAGCGGTCTTGGGCAAGCCCTTCTTGATCGCCTCCTCGACGCTCTTCCACTGGGCGTCGCGGGGGCCAGCATGGGTCGTCATGGGAATTAAGTTCATAAGCAGCAAGACAGCGGCCAGCAGCGTTCGATTCATACAAGTTCGGCTTTCAAGCACAGTTTCCTTTCCATTAGACGGCGACGCATGGTTTGTGCTCCGGGAAACACTTTGGCAAGCCGATAATCCCTTTGCACTTTAGATTCTTTAGCCTTTAGCCCTTACGCTTGAAACGCCGCCACGGGCCCGCTCTGCCAAATACGCGTGCGGGCTCTTCTTTTAAGGCGCATGTCCCTGAACCAGAGCGACTTACGCATCAGTGCTGGTGAGGCAGCGAAATCAAGAGACGCCCCCTAATACTGGCTGGTGACGGCATGGTCGGCTCGGTTCCTGAAGTCGGACCTGCGGCCTTCGGTCTGGCAGGCCACGGCCTAGACAGCGCCTAGACAGCGCCTAGACAGCACTAGGCTTAATAGAAAATGTATTAAGCCTAGTGCTGTCTAGGCGCTGTCTAGGCGCTCTGGTGCCAACCCGGTGCCCCAACCATTGGGGGCGGCTGTGCCGAACTCGAACCCAACCTTCCCGGTCAGGGCCAGAAGGTCTTGGGCCGTTTCCGGCGGAGCACGGCGGCCACGGGCAACCGGTCGCCCGCCCCGAATTTCGCGCCAGTGTCGCCTGAATGACACTTAGTTAAGGCGCATATCTCTAAACCAGAACGCCTTACGGATCGGAAATAGGTCTTTGGTTCCGACGTGTTCTGCCGCGTGTCGCAGCAGAACAAGGGGAAAAGACTCGGCTTTCCAGCGGTTTGGAGGTTTCCGCTGCAGAAAGGCATGGTGGACCCAGAGAAGGTTGGAAAGTGCCCCCCATTTGCTGGGCCTTTACTAAGTGCCATTCGGGCCCGACCCCCCCGCATATAGATGGGCAGGTTCTTCCCGGAAAAGCTGCGGAGCGAGGGCCGACGGCGCTGGCATGGCCAGCTCGCATGTCTGGACGCGGTGTGAAAGAAGAGGGTCCCCGGCAGGCGTTACTTGAAGATGAACTATGCCCCGATGAAAATGAGGTCGGGATTAGTCTGTACGGTAAGGCAGGGGTTAAAAAGGCAAGGGATAAAAGGTTGCGTTCTCACGAGGTGAGGAGGCATCATCTTGACATCATGTTTCGAGCTATTGCTTCAGATAATTTCGCGCCGTTTGATAAATTGCGGCTTGAATTCCCTTCTGTTCAAGATAAGCCGGAGAGCCTGGCCGAGGTTCATCTGTTCACGGGTATAAATGGCACGGGTAAGACAAGGATTCTTTCCGTTCTGAGCGCTTTCCTCGGCAACCATGCGCACCTTCAAAGACGAATGAAGGGTGCTGCACCAGCCAAGTTGTTTGTGACGGAGGATTTCAAGACCTTTGACGGGTTCGGGCAGTGGGCGGGCTTGGCGGCCACGGAGCAAGGCGTAGGTTGGCAAAACAGGGTATTCGAGTGGAGCCAGCAGGTGCCGGCATTTGCCTATAGCGGCTACGCGTATATAACGGATGCGCCGGTTTCGGCAATGGGCACGATCCAACGGCCGCCTCGACAAGAGTGCCTTTCGTTTAACAAACCTGAAGCCTCTTCGAAGCAGTTACTTCAGGCGGTTACGAACCTACTTTTTGAAGCAGCGGTGGATTCGCTGAATGTTACGCCAGACAGCCAAGGTCAGAGTAATTCGGCGCGTTTGGTGAAGCTATTGGAGACATCGCTATTGGAGATTACGGGGACAAGAGTCCAGTTCAGAATTGAGAAGTTCCCACAAATGTCGTTGTACGTTGTTTGGGGCGGCACAAAATTGCCCTTCGATGTCTTGCCGGATGGGCTCCGGGGGATAATCGGGTGGTTGGTTCATGCGTTGGTGATGATGGACGTATGGCTGCAAGGAAGAGGTGATCCGACAAGCACTGAAGCGGTTTTCCTATTTGACGAACTTGAAAGCCACCTTCATCCGGCATGGCAGCGGAAGATCCTGCCGGCGTTTCAACGGGTTTTCCCGCGAGCGCAAATATTCGTTGCTACGCACTCGCCGTTTGTCATCGCATCGCTAAATCACGGCTGGATTCATTCGTTGAAGTTCGGGAGCAACGGGAAGGTGACAGCCGAAAGGCCAAAAGCCGCGGGCAAAGGGGACAGCTATATTTCTGTGGTTGAGGATATCATGGGTGTGAAGGAGTGGTTTGGCCCAGAGACGGAAAACCTTCTGGCTGAATTCCGAAAGAAGCGGGATGCGGCTTACGACGCAAATCTCTCGTCAGATCAAAGAGAGGAGGCACAGCGTGACGCACAGCGGCTTGGCTTAAAGATCGGTGAGCGGAGCATGGAACTTGATCTGATGATGGGGAAGGAGCTGAACCAGATGCAACGACAGTTGCGAAAGGCTGCAGAGAAGCCATGAGGAAGTTCGAGCGGCTTGCCGAGCCTGATTTCCTGACAGGGAGATGGGAACAATGGGGGCTAGAATGGGAGCGCCGGCTGAACGAAAACCGCGGCGCGGAGTTTCACTGGCACAAAATTGGCGGGGAGAAAGTAAACGACAAACTCTTGCCATTGCTCAAGGCACAGACGCAAGAGCATTGCTCATTTTGTGATTTCGTTCCCATAGCCCCACCTTCGATTGAAACCATCGAGCATTTCCGCCCCAAGAGTACGTTCCCGAGGGAAGCGTATCATTGGAATAATCTGTACTTCTGCTGCATGCACTGTCAGCAAAAGGGCGCGGAGTACTCTGAGGCGTTGCTGCGGCCTGATAGCGATGATTATGAATTTGACCGCTATTTTCGTTGGAATTTCATAAGCGGTGAGATCGAAGTAAACACGCTTGCCTCAGCTGGAGATCAGGAGCGTGCGAGGGTGACGATTAAGACCTACAGGTTGAACGATGACCATCCTCGATTGCGCAAACTCTGGCTTCAAGAGGACGGAAAGGATCGGGCGTTCGCGCTGGAGCTTCGGCCTTATCGGGATTACGCTCAAGAGGAGGTATAGAGGCAGGGTTAGAAGCATGGGTCTGGAGCGACGGGTGGTCGGCCTTAACGGAGGACTTTCGGTCCTCAGTGTGTCTGTGCTATTTTCTGTGCTACTTCCGACCTCGGAATCCCGGTCCTAAATGACGCAAGGTAAAAATGCACTCTGACCAATGATTTCAAGGGGTAAACGCGTCTGCGAAGATGCGGGAACAAACGAGCAAAGAGGGCGGTTTTCAAATTCCTAAGTCCTTCGCGTCTGCCGATTCCGCCACGCGCCCAGTTCGCCTAGCCGTTCTATTTCGGCGCATACCGCACCAGCACGCTGCTGTGGCGGGCGGGAAGGCGCAATTCCAGTGCACTCAGCTCGCTGCCCTTCATAGTCCTGGTTACTGCGTGGTGCTGGTCATTTATAAACTGCACGCGATATTTTTGCCGGGGCTTGAGGCCGCGCAATTTCACTTGCAGGGCGGAATAGGAACTGCCCTGGCGCCGGAAGGCCAGCACTATGCCTGAATCCAGGTCCGGGCGATGCAGTTGCCAGGCCATCCACGCGCCGGGCTCCAACGTCCACGGCGTCAGCGGGTAGTAATCCCCGGTCCAATACGGGCGGTTGGCGGCGATCTCTTGAATGCAGGCGCGGGCCTGGGCGAGGGGGAACTGCGGGTCGAGTATGTCCCATTCGGCGCAGAAGCCAGCGGCGGCGGAGCTGCGGCATGGATAGGCGCCCACCTCCCAGCCGATGGTCGCGTGGAGCGGCAGGTAGAGGTTCAGGCCATAGGATTGCGCCTGGTCCCACTCGGCGCGGCCGGGCGCGCATGCGCTGTCGCTGCGAGTCTGCACGACCGAGCGCATGACCATCTCCAGATCAATACGCCGGCCCCCCGAGGCGCAATCATCCAGATACATCTGCGGGAACTTCGCCCGCATTTCGTCCCACATCGCATACAGGCCCTCGACGTAGCGAATCACGGTGATGCCCTGCCGGTCGGGCGCGTCGTTCTGACGCCAGAAGGAGAGCGGGCTGATGTTGAAGTCGTTGCGATAGGTGTGAATGTGGAAGTCCCTGATCTGCTGGACGAGCAAGTCGGTGAGCCAACGCCGCGCCCGCGGGTTCCCCAGGTCGAACAGGCCCTCTGCGCCCGGCGGTTGGTTGGTCGGCAGGACAAAGTCGGGGTGCTCGCGCCCAAGCTGCGTGCCCCGGGCCACGCGCTCCGGCTCATACCAGACGAGGAACTTCAACCCCAGCTTCTCGCAGGCCTCGCCCACAGGGCTGAGGCCGCGGGGGAACTCCCTCCGTTTCGGAAACCAGTTGCCCACGCCGTCCGGGAAGTTGCCTTCGAACCAGCCCGCGTCGAACCAGAGCGTGTCACAGCCCAGCGCGCGGTTCACTTTGGCTGCCGCAATCTGGCCCGCCTCGGTGGCCCAGTTCGGCCGCGCGCCGCCCGCAAAGCGATTGAAAGTCTGGGCGGCGATGGCAAGCTGCACCGGCCGGCCATTGAGCCGGGGCAGGTAGTGGGCCAGCAGCAGACGCCGGAATTGGTTATGCGCCTCGACGCGCTCTCCCGACCAGCGCAGCAACAGGATGCGCGGAGTGCGGATGGATTCCCCCGGGTGCAGCCGCAGATGGGTCAGCTCCATGCCGGCCTGGAGGCGCGCGGTGCCATTCGTGTCGCGGCGCAGCGAGGCGGCCCATTGGCCCGTCCAGCCGATAGCGACGAAGAAACCCTGCCGGTCCCGCTCAAGGTTGAAGAACGGGAAGGCGCCGGTGGAGGGCCGGCCGCCTTCGGGCGCGAATGCCGCCTGTTCCCCGGGCTTCACCTCCCGTTCCGTCGGCGCGAAGCTATGGGGGCTGCAATCGTCTCCGTTGATCTGGTCGAGCACGAGGCTTTGCTTGGGTGAGGCTTGCAGCATCACATCCAGCGCCTGCACGTTCTCCAGAATGGGCGTGTCCTGTTGCCCAGTGTTCTCGAAACTCAGAACCCATTCCACCGCCGGGAAGTCCTTGAACGCCGTGGCCGAGGCGCTGACTTTGAGGCCGGTCACCGGATCGGTCCAATGCACCCGGTACTGCTCGCGGTCCGCAGCGCTCCGCCTCTCCGCCTCGCGCGTCCAGGACTTCAGCAACGTGCTGGACGCCTTGCCATCATACACGAAAGAGAAGGGCGGCTGCGGGCCCGGCCAGAAGTCGGCAGGCAACGCTGAAGCCGAAGCCGACTGAGCAAGCGCCTGCTGGCTAAAAGCCTCCTGTGCCCAATGCACTGTGGCGGTCGTGAGAGGCAAAGCCGCGCTGCCCGGACTGGAATGCAGGACGAAGGCTACGATGGGAATGCAGGTCAGGAGCTTCATATGAGTGTTGCACGGTGCGCGTCTGCGCGAAAAAGGGTGTCGGCCCACTGCGGCGAAAGAGTAATTGGGTTTGCCTGCGATGGCAATTCCAGGTAGGGTTGGCTATGACGGCAACGAAAGTCATTGAGGAAATACTGCACCTTCCGCGCGAAGAACAAGCACGCGTCCTCGAATTTGCTTTCGAACTGGCGCGCAAACGTCAGCTTTCAGGGAACGAGCTGTCTGCTTTGGCGCAACGGATGGTGGATTCAGATGATCCAGCGGAGGTGGAACGACTGAAGGCCGAGATCACGCGTGGCTTCTACGGGGATTAGCCGTGCCGCGCGTTCGGCGACAGAATCTCCCGCGAGACTTATGGGCGCACCTGTTGGAGCGCATCAAGAGCCGCCACATTGCTGTTGATCAACTTGGGCTTCTGGCCGATTGGCTGGCCACTGAGCCTCAGGTCCCCGATGGCAGATGGTTCAAGCGGTTCCCCGGAATGATCGTGTGCGGTGAGGGCGAATGGATTAGAACTTTCCTTCAAACCGGCCAAGCCGCAATGGGTGAGGAATTGACGTGAACGGTCCCATGACAGTTACGCGCTGAAGCAGTGGCTCTGAGGCCGAGCGGTTGGGCCTGCAGATCACATTGAACGCGGGACCGGGCTGGACCGGCAGCGGCGGGCCGTGGATCAAGCCGGAGCAATCCATGCAGCACTTGGTGGCCAGCGCCGTCGAGGTCGCCGGACCAAAGCGCTTCGATGAAGTGCTGCCCCGCCCGCAGCGTCGCCCGGCATTCTTCGGCGACGGGCAGTTGCCGGCGGAGATGGAGAAGGCCAAGAACGACTTCTACCGGGACGAGGTGCTGTTGGCCTTTTCAGGCCGCAGATTCTTGTTCGCAGACGGGAGGGTGCTGGCAAACGCGGAGAGTCTTTCGTCCGGGCTTCTTCAGAGCAAGGCTTTGACCAAGTAGTAAGCGCCCAGCCCAACACCCAAGCCGGGTACAGCGCTCAAAACAAGAATCGCTTTGGCCCAGAACTCCTGATTCAAACTCTTCAGCAATATCCCGAGGGCGGCGATCAGCGAAATTATGCCCAAGCTCAGCAGGATAATCTTCACGCTGCACCAGGCCGCCGCCCAATCCCACCATCGGTCCCAAGGGGATGCTTGGGCCACTGTCAGAAATGACCTCCCCTCCTCATAACCGGCATGGGGCGATAGAAAAACGATGACGAGCAGGTAAAACCCAGTCGCATATAAAAGAAGCGATCGCCCGCCGAGGCGTCCATTCTGTTCAGGGGTCATACAACCAAGTTCTTCGTTCGAGCGCAGGGGGGCAGCTTATCCTAACGCGACCGGCCTCCCGACCGCCCGCCAGAACGACCTGAACTCTGCGAACCACCAGAATGCACGACCGGAGAACCAGTGTGTCCGCCGCTTGGGGCGGAAACCGATTGCTGTGAGTACGGAGTGGGCCGAACAGCACTAGCCCAATTCGGGCAACCGCTACGTGGGTAATAATGCCTGTGCGCATATCGGTAAGGCCCGTACGCGCTGATACCGACTGACGGCCAGTAAGCCAATGGCCAGCCGGTGGCGTAGCTGTAATCAGTCGGGGGATTCGGCGCGTACGAGGAATCGTCATAAGCGTACGGATACGCCAGATACGCCGCCGGGGGATAATCGTAGGCCGGGGCAACAGCCGAGGGATTGGCCACGCCTTGCGCTTGCGCCAGTTGTAGTCTCACTTCGTCCCCGCGATGCAGCAGCGCTACCAGTGTCTCGGTCGAAGCCCCGTGTTCCTTCAGGACAATAAGCTCCGTGGCTTCGGGATCATACGGGATGGTGGAGTTCTGGATGTAAGCAAGGATGACCGGCGCATCGAGCTTCGCATCCAACATCTTGATGATCTCGGTGATGCCTGGGGAATACGTTCCTGCTGGACGGTCGCTCTGCCTGCCGGAAAGTATCAGGGGCGGGACGGTCGTCGTGGGGGTGACGGCCAGCGCTGCCTGCGCGAGGCCGAGGACGACTGCGGTGAGAAGCATCCCAGCCTTGAGGCCGGTTCGATATAGTTTGCTGCGGTACAACATACTCAAGAGCAAGTCGCCCGCCTTTCAAGCTCGCAATAAGGTAAGCAGAGTTCGCTGCGGTGGTCAAGCATTACCGGCCAGTAAAACTACGGACTCCTTTGTCGGCTTATGTCCGGCTTCGGCACATCGGCGGCTTGGCAGCCCGAGCGGCACAAGGGCGAATGGATTTGGCGGTGGACATGCGCCGGGCCGCGTACACGGTCACGGGCGGGCATTAGGCGCAGGGGGAACAGACGAGGTTGCGCTTTTGCATCGCGCCCCCATCCGCCGGGCCGGGTTAGGATCAACGGGACTGGGGTGCCGGATCGGCTTGTCCAAAGTCGCCGGCGAAAGGCGCGAGGGCCGCTTCCGTTTCTGGCAGCGGGCGCGTATGGTTCTCCCATGCGCGTGTTGATTATCGGCTGCGGTTACGTGGGCTTGCAGCTCGGGGCGGAGTTGGTTCAGCAGGGCCATGAGGTGTTTGGCGTGCGCCGGAGCCGGGGCGCCGAGGCCGACTTGCAGCCCGCCGGAGTCAAGCACCTGGTGGCGGACATCACCCGGCCGGAGCAATTGGCCGCCTTGCCGCAACCCTGGGATTGGGTGGTCAACTGCATGTCATCCTCGCGCGGGGGACTGGAGGATTACCGAGCCGTGTATCTACAAGGCATGCGCAACCTGATCGGGTGGTTGCTGGCGGCGCCTCCGCAGAAGGTCGTTTATACCAGCAGCACCAGTGTGTATGGTCAGAACGACGGTTCTCTGGTCACTGAAGCCAGCCCGACCGAGCCGGCAACCGAGACCGGCAGAGTGCTGGTCGAAACCGAAAGCGTCCTGATCGAGGCAGCGCGCCAGAGCGGATTGCCAGGGGCGATTTTGCGCGTCGCAGGCATCTATGGCCCCGGTCGCGGATATTGGTTCAAGCAGTACGTGAACGGCGCGGCGGCAATCGAGGGCGATGGCAAGCGCCTGCTGAACATGATCCACCGGGACGACGTGGCCGGAGCGGCTATCGCCGCGCTCCAGCACGGCCAGCCTGGCGAAATCTACAACGCGGTGGATGATGAGCCGATGACGCAGCTTGGCTTCTTCCAGTGGCTATCGGGCTCACTGGGCAAGCCAATGCCGCCTTTTGTGCCGGAGGAAGCGACAGCGGCACTCAAACGCGGGGTGACCAGCAAGAAGGTCTCAAACCGACGGCTCAAGCTGGAACTCGCATACCGGTTCAAGTATCCGACCTTCCGCGAGGGCTACGCGGCGGAACTCCTGCGGTTGGATCGAGAGGGAGAAAGGCAGGCTTGAGGTCCGTGCCTATACTTCTAGCGGCGCTTGCGATTGCCTTCGTGGACAGCCCCCAGGCAGCGCCGGTTCTGGAAGTGGCACTCACGACGAACGCCGCTCCGCCGGGTTATGTGGAAGTAACGGGCGTCGAGGCCGGGGCTTTCGATCCGCGCATCTGGCAGGCGGGGACACTGAATTTCATTCCTGACCTGCGATCTCCGCTACTGGCACCGCGCGAGGGCCGCTTTCGCAATATCTACGCCCCGTCAGCGGTTGAAACTCCCGGCGGCTATCGGCTCTTCTACGGCGCATGGGACGGCGTGCCGACCGGGAACGATCGCATCTACAGCGCGATGACCGATGCCGACTTTACGGGCTTTTCAAGCCGGCATGCCGTCGTCGTGCCGGGCGCCTACACCCACGTGTGCAACGTCAATGCGCTTGGCACTCAGGAAGGCGCCTTCACTCTGTTCGCGACGGTTTACCCCGTCAGGGGCCTGAATGAACCGGCATTCTTCTCGAGCGACGCTACCGGCACGAATTGGAACGGCGCCCAGGGAGAACCTTATACCGTGCAGGCGCGGGACATCATAGAGATCGCCGGCTACAACTACACGAACGCGGACATCAACGGCATGAATGTCCTGCTCCGGGAAAGCGGCGTCTATCGCCTTTACTTCGGCGACTTCAGGAACCCCGCTGGCACCTTCCGCGCCACCAGCACGGATGGCCGACACTACACTTTCGATGCCAAGGCCCTATCGGGCCATGGCTACGTAAATGACGTGAAGAAGTTCCGGGTCGGGCCCGCTACCTATTACCTCATGGGCTTGCATGAGAACGGCCCGCATCTTTGGCAAACGGCTTCGACGAACGGTCTTTCATTCCCCCCTGTGCGGACGCTGCTCACGAACCTCGACGCCACCGACGCCTACATCGTCGCCCTGGGCTGGGTGACGCGCGGCTCACAGGAAGTCCACGGTCGCAAGTTGCTCGGGGTGCTGTATGGGGCGGGGCCAGTTCCTGGGCTCGACCGTAACGGCATCTACGCTCGCTGGCTCCAGAAACGAGTGCTCTTCCTGGGGGACGACGGCACACGCATCGCAGGCACAAGAGCGCTCGGCCCTGACCGGCAGCTCTTGGTGATTTCCGCAGGCCGCTCTGCAACGGGCAGATTCGAGCTCTATGCTGAAGATGGCATGACTCTGCTTGGCACATCAGCCCAGCAAGCCGTCAGGCCGGGACAGAGCTTCCGGCTCCGCTGACCGCCAGCCGTGTCTCAAGCCTGGCGGCAATTGCTACCCGCCGGCGATGGCGCCTATGATCAGAAAGGGCTCCGCGCCAGTGACGACGGCCTGTGGCAGCGGGGTGTCGGGCGGCTCATGGGACAGGTCCTCTTCACAGGCGAAGAATCTCACAAAGGGACGGCGGCGCAGGGTGACGTGGTCGCGCATGGTGCCGCGAAGCACGGGGTAGGCGGCTTCGAGGGCGTCGAGGACCGAGCCCAGCGTGGGCCGGCCCTGAATCGAAAGCTGCACCTCGCCGTCCACGCGGGCCAGCGTCCGCAAGTGGACGGGCAGCAGGACGCGGATCATGACAGCGTCTGCACCGACACCGACAGCACGGCAGGAAGATCGCGGACGATGGGCTTCCAGGAGTCCCCGGCGTCGGCGGAAGCATAGACCTGCCCGCCGGTGGTGCCGAAGTACACGCCGCAGGCATCCAACGAGTCCACGGCCATCGCATCGCGCAGGACGTTCACGTAGCAATCCTTCTGCGGCAGGCCCCGGCTGAGCGGTTCCCATTCGTTTCCCCCCGTGCGGCTGCGATAGACGCGCAACTTGCCGTCCGGCGGGAAATGCTCCGAGTCGCTCTTGATGGGGACGACGTAAATGGTCTCCGGCTCGTGTGCATGCACCTCGATCGGGAAGCCGAAATCGGTGGGCAGGTTGCCGCTGACCTCCTTCCAGGAAGCTGCGGCGTTGTCGCTGCGCATGACGTCCCAATGCTTCTGCATGAATAAGACGCCCGGGCGCGACGGATGCATGGCGATGCAGTGGACGCAGTGGCCGACCTCGGCATCCGGATCAGGAAGCTGGTACGGGGATACGAGGCCGCGATTCGCCGGGCGCCAGGTCTTGCCGGCGTCATCGGTCACGAAGACACCGGCAGCCGAGATGGCGACAAAGAGGCGGTTCGCGTTGCTCGGATCGAGAAGGATCGTGTGCAGGCACATCCCGCCCGCGCCCGGCTGCCAGAGGTGCCCCTTGGCGCTGCGCAGCCCGGGAAGCTCTTCCCAGCTCTGGCCGCCGTCAGTGGTGCGGAACAGGGCCGCATCTTCCACTCCGGCATAGACGGTATCAGGATCGGTCAGCGAGGGTTCGAGGTGCCAGACGCGCTTGAACTCCCAGGGGTGCTGCGTGCCGTCATACCACTGGTGAGTGCCGGGGACGCCATCATACACAAACTTATCGCCCACCGGGTTCCAGGTTTTGCCGCCGTCGTCCGAGCGCTGGATCTTCTGCCCGAACCAACCGCTGGTCTGCGACGCATACAGCCGGTTGGGGTCAGCCGGCGAGCCCTTAACGTGGTAGATCTCCCAGCCCGCAAAATGCGGCCCGCTGACTTCCCATTTTTTGCGCTTGCCGTCCGAAGTGAGGACGAAAGCGCCCTTTCGTGTGCCAACTAATACTCGCGCTGCGCTCATTTGAATAAAGGTGCCTTGCTCCTTTCTATAACTCAGGTCTCCGGCGAGTTCAACTGGGGCACAGTACCAAGGGCTTGCTTTTGGGCAGGCTCGGCCTTATCCAGCCACAAATGAAACCGTGGCGCTTTTGCTTAACCAATCGGGCGCCGTGGGCGGCTTGCGTCTGCGTCCTCCTGAGCGGGCTCGGCTGCCTCGGTCAGAACACGGTGACCTACCATCAGCGAGCCGATCAGGCGCTTCAGAGCTTCCTGCTCAAGTTTTGGAATGGCGGCGCTCAATATCTCCAGGGGGCTTACCCGACCAACAGCGGTTTAACCAGCTACTGGACATACGCGCATGGCTGGGATGCGCTCATGGATGGAGTCGAGCGGACCGGCAACGAGCAATACGCGGGCCTGATCGAGAGCTTCTACGAGGGCCAGAACGCCAGCGGCTGGACGGACGGGTATTATGATGATGAGTGCTGGATGACGATGACCCTCAGCCGCGCCTACGACCTCACGGGCGCCTCCAAGTACCTCACCCAGGCTACCAACCTCTACGCCGACATCATGACCGGCTGGGACACTTCCTGCTGCGGCGCCGCCCCAGGCGGCCTGTGGTGGGACAAAGCCCATACCCAGAAAGCGACCGCAGCCAACGCCGGAGCCGCGCTGGCCGGCGCGCGCCTCTACCAGCGGACGGGCAACTCCTCCTACCTCAGCTTCGCCCAGCAGGTCTATTCTTACTGGTACACCAACATGGTGAACGCAACCACCTTCCAGGTCTGCGATCATATGAACACGGACGGTTCCAAGGTCTGGTGGCGCTTCAGCTACAATGAGGGTCTGATGATCGGCGCCGGCGTGGAGTTGAACGAAGCGACCGGGTCTGCCAGTTACCTGGCGAATGCGAACAACATCGCGGGCTACATGATCAATAACGAGGTGACGGGGACCGGCTACGGCCCCGTGCTTTATGACGGCAGCAACACGGGCTGCAGCGGCGATTGTCACGAGTTCAAGGCGCCAGCCTACCGTTATCTGATGCGCCTTTACGCTAAAGACACCAGCAAAACCCAGTATTACAACGTCCTGAAGGCCAGCGCCGACGCCCTCTGGAACCTCGCCCTTACCTCGACCTCGACCGTCTTCTCCGTCAATTGGGCCGGCCCGAGCCAGTCCGCCGTTGACCAGGCTCAGGATAACGCCGCTTGCATCGCCCTTAACCGCTTCGCGGAGCAGTACGGCCCCTACCCCGGCTCAGGCATCCCGCCCAACCAATATGAGGCCGAAAATGCCACCTTGCACAACCTCAACCTGGAAGCTCTCTACGCCCCGTTCACCGGCTGGGGCTACATCGCCAACTGGAACGCCAACGGCCAATCCGTTGACTTCAATATCACGTGCGCTGCCGCCGGCGCTCATACCCTCGCTTTCCGCTACGCCGCCGGGACCGGCGACGCCAGCCGGCTCATCACCGTCAATGGGGTCAACACTTTCCTCAACCAGAGCTTCCCGGCTACCGGTGCCTGGAATTCCTACGCCACGAATACCGTGTCTTGCACTCTGCCGGCCGGAGCCAGCACCATCTCCGTCATCTACAAATCCTCCTATGGCAGCGCCAATTACCTCAACCTCGACAATCTAATCGTCGGCGGCGATCCCCCGGAAAGCATCCTCATCACCAGTGCCAACTTCCCATCGCCTGGGAAGTTGCACCTGGCCTGGAACACCATCGGTGGCCGGAGTTATCGCGTCCAATTCCGCACCGCGGCTGGGAGCGGGACGTGGACTAACCTGGGCGCGCCGGTCCTTGCCACCAATTCAAGCACCAGCGCCGACTATAGCCTGAGCGGCACTTCCAAAGGCTTCTGTCGCATCATTGAGCCCTAATCAGAGGATTCTCCATGCGAATCAGCGTTTCGTCCATTCCCGCGTGGGCACTCATCTGGTAGTCAAACGTTTAACAGTGTAGCGTGCAGCCCGGCTGAAATTGGTCTGGCTCGGCTGCTTGCGCTAATATGGAAATGATGGACCTTGTTCACATGTCAACCTAATCCTTTCTGAATAAACATGAACCTCACAGCACGTCTGCTACTCACCGCCCCGCCTTCCATCGCATCGGTATTCCCCCGAAGGATTCTGGCCTTCTCGCTCTTGGGAGCGATCTGCTTAATACTTGGGGTTGGTCGCTCCTCTGCGGCGCCGCAATTGGTTTGGGACCCCGGCCAAAACACCGGGGTTACCTCGGCCAGCGGCAACTGGGATACCACGTCCGGGAACACGGTCTGGTGGAACAGTGTCAGCGACGTGCTCTGGAGCCAAACCGGCACCACCACGCCCACTCAGGGTGCTACATTCAACGGCCCTGACGCGGCACCTGGCACCTACGTGGTCACGTTGGATTCCAGCCAAATCGCCGTGACCAACCTCACCATCAACAACAACGGATACACCTTCGCTGGCGCTAACGCTATTTACGTCGGCTCCAGTGACACTTTGTCCGTTGCCGCCAACAAGACGGTGACATTCAACTGCAGTCTGCAAGGAAGCGGCACCAGTCCGTTTTGGACGCTCGGTAGCGGCGCCACCATGAACGTTGCGGGCAATATCACATCCAGCCAGCAGGTCCGTCTTGCGGGCGCTGCAGGCAGCGCCTTCAATTTGAGCGGTGTTAACAACCCGGCGATCATGTTTATTCTTGGCCCGGTTAACGTGACCAGCGGTTCATTGATTCCAAGCTCCAGCTTTTATATCGGTTATCCTAATCCTGGGACGATCAATGGGACTGCCTACACCACCGGCGTCCTTACGGTTAGTGGCTCGTCAACGGTCGTCACAATAAACGGCAACATACTCATCATAGGGCGTTCTGGTGGAAATGGGACTCTTACGGTCAACAACGGCACGATGACCGTTGGGAATACTACCGCCAACCGCAACCTGGCGATCTGCTATGACGCGAGCTCTGGATCGAGTGGCACAGTCAACGTAAATGGGGGGATTTTGAATGAGGGCAGCCCCTCGGAACTGGCGAACGCGATTGCCTTCTTTGACACCGGCACGTCTCTTGCGAACAACACCGCGGTGTTGAGCCAAACGGGCGGCACGATCAACACCTGGGGCGGAATTATTTTTGGAGTGGTCGGCGGCGCAGGCTCGGCTACGATGACTCAGACGGGCGGAGCCCTTAATGTTGGCGCAAATGGCATCACCAAGGGCGGGTCTTATACCGGACCCTTCAGCATCACGCTCTCCGGCGGCACCGTGGGTGACCTGGCGTCACCGGGTTGGTCCTCATCCCTGCCGATAACTCTTGGCACGGCCAACGGCAATATCACCTTCAATTGCGCATATACTATTACACTATCCGGCGCGCTCACGGGCGCTGGTGGACTGTACGTGACAGGCGGCACGCTAGCTTTGAGCGGGGCCAACAATTATTCCGGGAGCACCGTGGTCAGCAACGGCACGCTGGCGGTCGTGACCAGTCATTTGCCGACCAACGGCCCCGTTACCTTGGATGGATCAACGGGATCGCCCACAGTAGCAGTTACTAACAATCCGGGACAATATTGGTCTATTGGCACGCTCGCTTTCACCAATGGCTTCACAACAGCGAGTTTTCAATTCGGCGCGCTTCCGCCGAGCACCACGGTGGCTCCGATTCAGGTCAGCGGTGACGTCGCTTTCACGTCCACACCCAATGTAACGGTCGGCGGCGCGGCCATTGCCGTGGGCACTTATCCGCTCATCAAATACACCGGCACGGTTTTCGGCGCGGTGCCGGCCACGGCGACGCTGCCAGGATATGTCTCGGCGGGCTACGTCACGAACATCTCCGCCTCCAAGACGATTGCCCTGGTGGTCTCGAGTTCTACCTACATTCCGACCCTTTACTGGCGAGTCGGCAATGGCGTTTGGGACATCAACACCACGTCCAATTGGACGCAGTTTGGCGGTGCCGCCAAATATACGGACGGCAATGCGGTGATCTTCGACGACTCGGCGAGCGGGCCTTCGCCAATTACGGTGACCTTGAATACTGTCGTTAATCCGCTCGCCGTCACAGCCAACAACACGACCAACAGCACGACCGGAAAGAGTTACACCATTACGGGAACCGGCAGCATCACCGGGTCCGGGGTTTTGCAGTTGCTCGGCAGCGGGACCGTAACACTCAGCGGCACGAACAGCTACAGCGGCGGCACGATCATTAGCGCCGGCCAGTTGAACATCAACAACGGCGGCGACCCCACCGACGGCACCGCCATCGGCACGGGGCCGCTGACCATCAACGCGGGCGCGACGATTGATAATACCAGCGGGTCGGATGTCACCTTGCAGTTCCCGATTTCGGAGAGCTGGAACGGCAATTTCACCTACCTGGGCTCCACCAACAGCTTCAACACCGGCGGTGGTCAGGTGACGATGAACGGGAATGTTTCCCTCGCCGTCAGTAACCATGCCTTCACCGTTGGAAGTCTGATTAATGATAATGGTGCCAACCTCCAACTGGCGAAAACCGGCAATGGCACATTGACGCTGCTGGTGGGCAACAACTTTGGCGGCGGCTTGGCCCTTTATGCCGGGCAATTGAACCTCGCGGATCCGAGCGCCGCTGGTGGTGGAGTGTTCGCTATCTACGGCGGTGCAATTGACAACAGCAGCGGCGCGGATCTCACTCTAGTCTCGCCGGCTTCGTACACTTGGGCGGGGAGCTTCAGCTTTCTCGGCACCACCAACCTGGACCTCGGTTACGGGACGGTGACCATTCCTAACGGCCCAGGCAGCATTACTGTGAACATGGTCAGCAACACCTTGACGACCGGTGGTCCCATTCTTAACAACAACACCACGGTGATCAAGACCGGCAATGGCACTTGGGAAATGGACGGTTCGGCGGGTGGCGAGAGCCTCGGATTGATCGTCAGCGCCGGTCAGGTTAACCTGAATAAAACCGGGGGCCAGGCCATTACAGGAGGCAACAACGTCGGGCTGACGGTTCAAGCCAATGCGCTGGTGCTCGACGAAAACAACGACCAGATTCACTCCGATAGCCCCATCCCCCTGCCGGTCGTGTTGTCGGGCGGCACGTGGGACTTGAACGGCTTCAGCGAAAACGTGGATGAGCTCTCAATCTCCGGCGGTGGGACCTTGCGCAATGGCGCCGCCACCAGCACCTCCACCCTGACCACCATCTCGGGCTACACCGCCATGCTCAGCGGCCCGAACTGCCAGTTCGACGTCACGGCCGCCGACGCCACCTTGAACTTCAATGGCGCTCTCGGGGGCAGCGGGTCGCTTGTGAAGACAGGCGCTGGGCTGCTGAATCTCAACAGCAATAACACCTACACGGGCAACACAACCGTCAGCGGCGGCACTTTGGCCCTCGCCTTCCCCTGCCTGCCGAGCGCCTCTACGGTGGCCGTCGCCACCAATGCCGTCCTCCAGTTGAACTTCCCTGACACGAATCTGGTAAGCGCCCTTGTCCTGAATGGGGCCAGCCAGCCTGCGGGCATCTACAACGCCGCCAGCACTCCGATCTATCTGGCCGGCACGGGCAGCTTGCAGGTTAGCCCCAGCCTGCCGAGCACCCCGACCAACATCGCCTTCAGCGCGAGCGCTAACACGCTCTCCTTGTCCTGGCCCTCCAACTACGTCGGTTGGATCCTCCAGACCAACGCCATTAATGTGGGCGTGAGCAACGATTGGCGGGATGTGCCCGGCTCGGCTACCAATACGCAACTGGCGTTCCCCATGAACAACCCAGCGGTATCGAAAGAGTTCTTCCGCCTGCGCTATCCCTAGCTGGGACGCTCAATCGGGGCATAGCCCGTGTAGTGCTTAAACAGCGCCGTGTGGTGGGAACACGAGAGGCTGGCCAAGGCCCCCCAGCGTGGAGACGTGCAGGGGCGGCTCAGCCGTAAGGGTAGCGCGCCTTCTCGATGGGCGTGCCGCGCACGTCAATCTGCGCCAGGTCGGCGGTGCCCAAGCCCGATTGTTCAGCCATCAGCAGGTGGTTATCGCAGAAAGCGAAGGGCGTTGTCCCCCGTCCCGCGCGCGGGTTCGCGTACCCCATCACGGCGGTGCCCACAGCATCGGTTGAAACGGGGTTGAACCCAGCGACGAGCACTCCCGGCGTGGTCGCCTTCAGCTTCTCCAGGCCGCACCAGGGGCCTTCGCCGCCGCTCATCGCGGCGATGCCGTCAATGATCGCCAGATGAATGGGCCGGGCGGCGCAAATGTCCACGGTAGCACGCGGCACGCGCCAGGTAGGGTCGGCTGAGAGGCCAGTCTCCTTGCAGCCGGGCATTTTTAAAGTCTCAAAACCCTTGGGGTCATGCATCGGGGCGCGGTGACCAATAGCGCTCTCCTTGCCGGCCTCGGTGCCATAGAGCGTGTTGGGCGGCAGGCCGAACAAGTTCTTCATCGAGAGTGTTACACCCGCGGTCACATGGTTCTTGAGCTTGGCCATGGACACCATCACATCGGTGTCCTCATAGGAATGGTTGAAGTCGAAAGAGGAATACATGTAGCCGCCGCCCGGAACGCGCAGGTGCGAGTAGCGTTTGCCCTGCCCCAGGTTGCGCGTGTTCTCGAACTCGACCTTGCCCAGCGCACTCAGCGCCGGCACGTCCCAGCCCGCGGTTGCGAGCGTGGACTCCAACTCCGCCCTGCATTGCGTTGACTCCACAAACCGCACCCGCCGGGCCCCGGCAGCAAACAGCAACGAGCCCAAGGCCATCGCCGTAGTCCAATGCGTCATGTAGGTCTCGCCGACGGGCTTTCCGAGGAATGCCTTGAAGTCGCTGCCGGTCAAATTGAGCTTTACCGTGACCGTCTTACCCTTAACAAGCGAGCCGATGCCCCCCAGCAGATCGAAGCATTTCTCTAAAGCCGGGCGGACCTCCGGCCCGTAAGAGCGGCAAGGCACAATGGCAACTTTGGCGGCAGCGCCGGCAGTTGCGGCGGCCAGCAGTTCACTGCGGGCCCATAGCGACGCCAGCGGAACGCCGGCCGCCAAGGTTAGGCTCTGCTGGAGGAAGCTCCGGCGGCTAAAGGTCTTCGTCTTCATAAATCAGTCAAACGTGTTATTCTGTGCTTGCTCCACTTTCCCCTCAGGTAGCCAACAGTCAAGGGCCATCTGTTCCGGCGTTTAACATTGGGCTCACCACCACGTAGCAGCAGCCATCATGCCTGCCGTGGAGGGCGGGATCTTGCCGCCGGGCGCGGTACTCGGTTAGCGAAGCGGCCTTTTTCCGCCCGGCAGGATGCCCGGCTCTACGGCAGGCAGGATGCCCGCCGCCACGGTGCAGAGCCGCGCCGGCCCGCGGACGGCACGCTGGTACCTCCATCGTAACTACCTTATACCTACATTGCACCTCCCTAGCCCCACCGTAGCGCTACCGGAGTACCTCTAACCCGGGGTTAGAGGTACTCCGGTAGCGCTACGGTGGGGCTACGGCGGGGCTACGGTGACTGAAGGGAGGGACAACCTAGGTATAACGGGGTTACGATGGAGGTACCATGGCCAGGAGCCTGTCTGCCAAGCGGGAAGTCAGGGTGCTGGTGAGTCCCGGCAAGACACATCTCCCTGGTCGGCTGGCCGGGTTGAATTGTTCCAGGGCCTGAACGACTATTAGCCTCTGCTACGAATGAACGTTGGGTGGGATGAGAATGGCCCCAGGACCTGCCGGACCCGGCACTGGGCCGGAGGCCTGCTGTGCCTGGCCTTGTTATTAAACGGTTGCGCAGCGGTGGGTGAACGGCGGGCGCTGCCAGGGACAGGCCACGGGACGCCTGAAGGACGGTTGTCACCCGGTTCGCGGTACAAACTGCTATGGCTGCGCACCAAAGACGGCACCCACATCGCGGCGGAGTTCTGCAAGGCGCTGGACGCCAAAGGCCAGCCGCGCACCGATTCGGATCGGCGCC
>Ga0181532_10001296_pt1 | contig 24537 bp, 23 predicted proteins | sample PEATcosm2014_Bin_33_FD_119768 | JGI IMG/M metagenome (GOLD analysis project Ga0181532, IMG submission 119768) | Peatland microbial communities from MTU Mesocosm Facility, Houghton, MI, USA - PEATcosm2014_Bin11_30_metaG | ecosystem: Environmental > Terrestrial > Soil > Wetlands > Peat | place... | reverse complement strand
GGCAGAAAGCTGACGTTGATCGTGCAACTGGCTAGGGCGGCGACGGTCGGCAAGCAATTGTTGTTTTGCTTGAAGCCGCTCGTGACCGCCACGCTGCCCACGGTCAACGGCACCGAACCTATGTTCAGGAGCGTTACGGGTTGCGAAGTGCTCTCGGTGCCCACGTTCTGACCGCTGAACGTCAAGCTCGCGGGGCTGACATTAACAGCGGAGACGATTCCAACGCCGGTCAAGGTCACCGAGAGAGGGCTGCCCGCGCCAACGTAGGTGATCGTCAGGTCGCCGGTCCTGGTGTTGGTTGCGGTAGGTATGAAGATGACATTGATCGTACAATTCGCGCCGGCCGCCAGCGTGCCGCCGGTGTAAGGGCAGGAGGTGGCCGTGGTGGTGAGGGAAAAGTCGCCGCTGGCGGTAATGCTGGTGATGGCGACTGCGGAATTGTTGATGGAAGTCAGCGTCACGATCCGCTGCTGGCTCATCGTGTTGCCCGGCACGGTCCCGAAGTTGAGGCTGGTTGGGAAGATCGCCACCGCGGGAGGTGGCGAAACCTCGCTCACAAAGGCCCCCCCGGGGGTCGCCTGGAGCGGGCTGACAGTGGGAAAGTCGGGTGAGGTCGTCTTTCCCGCGACGTAAGCATTGTCGGAGGCGTCGACGGCAATGCCGTTTGCCTGGTCATCTCCCGTGCCGCCCAGGTACGTTGAGTAGCCTAGTCCAGTGCCAGCCGAGTTCAGGCAGGCGACAAAAGCCGTGAATTTATCCTGGGAATTATTGCCGCTCTGTAAGGCGTCGACGGCGGGGAAGTCAGTAGAACCGGTAAGCCCGGCCACGAAGGCGACACCCACGGGGTCGACGGCGATGCCATAGGCGGTGTCGCCTCCGGAGGAGGGCGTGCCGCTCGTTGCGTGACCGCTTCCGCCCAGATAGGTTGAGTAGACGAGGGTCGAGCCGGCGGGGTTCAGTTTGGTGACAAAGGCGTTGGAGCCGGCGTGTTTGGCAGCAAGGCTCGGCTGCAGTGGGATGAAGGTGGGAAAGTCGCTCGACCACGTCGCCCCGGCCAGATAGGCATCGCCCGCCGAGTCGACGGCAATCGCCTCGCCGGAGTCCATCGTGCTGCCGCCTAAGTAAGTGGAGTAGACCAGGGCCGAGCCGGCGGAATTCAACTTCGCTGCGAAAGCAGTCCCGTAAGTGGCGGCCTTGTTGCTCGCCAGGAACGGGCTCACGGTGGGAAAATTGCTCGAGAGGGTGAACCCGGTTACGTAGGCGTTGCCTGAAGAATCCACCGCAATGCCGTTGCCTTGGTCCTGGGCGGTCCCGCCCAGGTAAGTGGAATAGGCGAGGGTTGCACCTCCCGCGCTGAATTTGGCGAGGAACGCGTCCTCACCGCCTCCATAACTCTGGATCGGGGCGACGGTAGGGAAGTCAGTCGACCAGGTTCCCCCTGTTACGTAGGCAGCGCCGGAGGAATCGACGGCAATGCCCGATCCCTCATCGCTCAAACTAGTTCCTGATTCAACCGTTCCGCTTCCGCCGAGGTAAGTGGAATAGACGAGGCTTGATCCGGCCGCGTTCAATTCGGCGACAAACCCGTCGCAGACGCCCTTCAACCCGGCTTGAACCGGCGTGACCGTGGGGAAGTCGCTCGAGCAGGTCGAACCGGTCACATAGGCATCGCCGGTAGGATCGACGGCAATGGCGTTCCCCTGCTCACTCACGCTCCCACCCAGATAGGTGGAGTAGACAAGGGCAGAACCACTCGAGTTCAGCTTGGAAACGAAGGCGGTGCCACTCTTGGACTTGTTACTCGACTGTAATGGGTTGGCGACGGGGAACGCGGTTGACACTGTTGTTCCAGTTACGTATACGTAGGCGTTATCGGAGGAATCCAAGGCGACCCCTTGGGCTTGATCGCCGGCACCGCCAAGGTAAGTGGAGTAAGTGAGAGAAGGGTCGATCACCAGGGGGCGAGAGTGATCGTAGGGGCCGAGCGCAAAACGAACGCGGTTCAGGGCGTCCAAAGTAAAACGGCCTTGGACAGGTGATGAGTGGCGAGTGGCAAGTGACGAGCCTGGCGCAGACTGGTAGACAAACGGCTTGTTGAAGCGAATCTCGCCGCGCCCGGTTGAGATTACGAGGCTGCCGTTGCGATCAATTCGCAGGTGTGATTCGCGAACCGCCCCTACCTGCAAGGTGATGGCGTTCGGATCAGCGCCGGGAGCGACGACGAAATCATATTCGAGCCGACCATCCTGATCGCCGTGATAAAACAGGTCGATGCCGGGATAAACGTTCCGGTAGCGAACTTGGGCGAAAGTCGGCAGATTGCTGCGCCACTTGGCGGGGTCATTGCCCAGGAAATAGTTGACCTTGCCGGGCAGTTCGTGGGCGCCCAGCACGGCCGCATCTGGATCTGCATGGACAAGCTTCAGCCGCAAAACGTCAGTTGTCCGTGGTCCATGGCCCGTAGTCTGTCGCAGTGCGCCGAAAGCGGTTTGGTCCCTTTTTCCTGAATCCTGAATCCTGAATCCTGACTCTTGCACTTCCAACACCGCCTCATCACCGGTCAGGAACAAACCATAGCCCTGCCCGTGCGTGAGGAACTTCACCTTTTCGATGGCTTGACCTTGATTGGCCTCAAAGCTTAACGGCAGTTTGGCGAAGGCGAGTTTTCCAGTTGGCGGCGCGACGGCGCGCGTCGGCTGTCGGAGGCGTTCAACTTCTTCATTTCCTAGAGGATATCCTTCCCGTTGGATGCGTGCACCCGCAACTTTCGGCTTGGGGTGAATCCCTGTCGGTCCAGCCAGGACTTGCCAACCGGCGGTGAGTAAGAGCATGAGAAGGCATAATTTCCAGCAAGCTGTGCGATGCTTCATAGGGGGCTCATGAAATGGCGATTAACCTGACTTGAATACCACGGAATCTGAAAGGCGGTCAAGCCGCGGAGGGCGTGGTGCGGGCATCTTGCCCGCTGCGGCCGGACCGTCACGGTCCTGACTGCGGGCAAGATGCCCGCACCACGGCTGGGGTCTAGCCGACAGTGTGTCGTCTTCAGACCGTGCCCGGCGGCCGAACTGATTAGCTTCGTTTTCGCAGAATGCAGTGTTTCTTGCTCCTTTTGGGGTGCAAAGTGTGTTGTTCTGCGCGTAAAAAGCGCAGAATTTGCAGCATTCAAAACGGTGGCTTCCTTTGTTTTCAAGTACTTCTTGGCTTCGTTCCCACTATTTTCCATTTTTCGAAGCGTGCTGCTTTCCGTTGTCCCAGGGGATTTCCGCTTTCGCCTGAGTGTCGGCGCGCCCTGGCGCCAGGCTACGACAATTTGTTTCGAACACGACCACAATTATAGGCTATCATGTGACCTCGGATTTGTCAAGCAGAAAATTGCACAGTCTCTTAGAACTTAGCTGGAGGCACGGGGTTGCCCCGCCGGACGAAACGTCCGCAACACAGCGGGCTGCACGACGAATCCCTGCGCGCTACCTGCGGCGCATACACGCTGAATGTATTCCCGTTGGCTAAGCAATTTAGAATTTACAAGTTCCCCAGTCCCTAGCCCCTATTCTCCAATGACTTTGATGAGCACGCGTTTCCGCCGCTGGCCGTCGAACTCGGCGTAATAAACCTGCTGCCAGGGGCCGAAATCGAGCCTGCCGTTGGTGACCGGAACCACCACCTCGTGCCCGATCAGGAGATTCTTCAGGTGGGCATCGCCATTGCTCTCACCGGTATGGTGGTGCCGGTAGTCTTGGCGGAATGGCGCCAGCTCCTCAAGCCACTCCTCGATATCGGCGATCAGTCCGCTTTCCGCGTCGTTCACGTAGACGCCGGCGGTAATGTGCATGGCCGAAACAAGAATCAGGCCCTCCTTGATTTGTGACTTCTCCAGCGCCTTCTGAACTTCGTCCGTAATGTTAATGAACTCGCGTTGCTTCTTAGTATTGAACCAAAGGTATTCGGTGTGTGATTTCATAATTGATCCTTTGAGAATCCGCTGCTCCGCCGCCTGCCGTGCGGAGGCGCTGCGAAGATTTGAAAAATCCAAAACAGTGCATCCGTCGGCTGACGGACAAGGGCGCAAAGAAACGCGAAGTGAATGCCATCGTTCTTCTTTGCGGCCTTTGCGTACTTTGCGGCTTTGCGTGAAACTTCTTCTAACGCTCTTCCGAAGCGCGACGGCGGAGCGTGGGTTGCGTTAGAGAGCAGCTCCCCTGGAGCAGGCTTCTGCCCAGGCGACTTCGTCGTCGCTCAGCGCGGTGCGGTGCTCTTCCAGGTATTGCCTGACTGCTGCTGCCGCAGCCGCGCAGGGGCGCATGTGATTGAGTCCATGCAAGGCAGCAAACTGGCACGCCTTGGACGGCAGTTGCAGAATTTGCCGGAGTACCTCAAGCGCAATGGGCTCGATCTCCAACTGGATTGCGTCGTCGTTATGGGCGAGCAGCAGGTCCCACCACATGGCAAAAATGCTTCCGGCAAAGCTCTCCCCCATTTGCAGATAATAATCGCGAAATGGAAGCAGCATCGAGCGGAAGCACTCCCCTCGCAGTCCGGGAGATACCTTTGAATCAGCTAATAGATTAGACAGCCAAAATGGGTGGCCTAGCGCGAACCACAGCCCCTGCTCAATCTGTTCTGGGGAAAACGGTTCGGCGAGTCTCCCGAATTCGCGGAAAAGCACGGTCATCTGGCGAACAAAAACATGGGCGTCAGGGTCATCGTCAAGCAGCCTTTGGCCTCGCAAAAGTTCTTCGTCGGCACGGTGCCGGCAAATCGGGCGAGCAAACAGAAATTGCGCCATTTCCGCCGCGCCCAGGGAGGATGTATCGGCTGTGACCCGTGGGGGCCGCGCGGCCTCGATCCGCTGAAAGGAATCGCTGTGAACCAGTTCCTCCATTTCCGAGTCGGTGATGCCGCCCGCGAGGGAAGAGTCAACCAGAAGAATCACCTTCAGATCGTTATACCCGTAATCGAGAAATCGACGCAGCCGGGCCATGGGAGTGTCAGGCGGTTTCCGAGGAACTACCTCGTCGCTTTTGGCAAGCACATTGTTGGCATAGGACAGCGCCTTGCCCTCGTCACGTGTCAGCTCCCCCGGGTCTCTCGACGTCAAGTGTCTTACACGTTCTGCATCTTCGGCGAGACCGGCGGCTTTAAACCCGTTGAAGACCCTGCGCAATGCCCAGTCACGGTTGCCCTCGGGCATACGACTGGCCAGCTCTTCGGCAACCAGGAGCTGCTCCCGGCGGGCCGCGGCGTCTGGCAGCTCCAAAGAGAGCATCACGTAGACGTTGCCCGCGGTGAAAGGGTCCTCCAACTGTTGCGCCACTGAGTGAACCGCCTCTATCCCAAATAGCTTAAACACGGAAGGTATCAACCCAGTGATTCCACCCGGGGCGAGGTAGCACTCGAACGAGGAGAAGCGCGATATGGTTTCCAGGAGAACGTCGCGTCCGATCGCGGAATCTACGTGCCCACCCGCCCACTTCCCAATTGCAAGGCGCAGTTGAGCCTCGGCGTATGGATCGTCAATCTTCTGTAATGCCTTTTGCGCATCGGTAACGCCATCGAAGTGCAATCGCGCCGTGCCAACCGCCAGCCACGCCGCATTCCTCTCTTCGCTGTATTCCAAGCGGCGAGGAATGCGCGCAGCCAAATTCTGTGCGATGTCCAGCAACTCCAAAGGCGACAGCATTCTTGCATTATCGCACGAAGAAAAGGGCGGGGCTTTCTCGATGGAGCACTCGAACCGAACTCACGGGCGGTCTTCGCCGCTTTCCGCTGCTCTGATGACGGCGGCCTGGAAAGCGAGAACCCTTTCGAGTTCCGGATCCCACAGGCGCCAGTCGTGTCCGCCCGGCAGTTCGCGGTAACGATAAGCAATGCCCAGCCCATCAAGAGTTTTCACAAACTCCCGGTTTGTTCCCAGATATTTATCCGAAGTTCCGATGGACAGGTAAAGCTGGGGCATCTCGGCGGGCGGAACTTGCCTCGCCAGTTTGAAAAGGTCGTTTTCATTTCGCGCCTGGCTGCCGACCGGGCCGAAGTCACTTTCGATGACCTGCTCGTCGAGTTTGCTGGTCACATACTGCACGAAGGAGCGGTCCGGTGTGGTCACCACGCCGCTCAGGCTGGCAGCCGCGGCGAACATTGCGTGGTACTTCAAGCCCAGGAGAAGCGCTCCGTAGCCGCCCATGGAAGTCCCGGCGAGCGCGCGGCCCCGGCGGTTGGCCCGCGTGCGGTAATGCCGGCCGACGTACGGAATAACATCGTCGATGAAATAGTCCTGCCATTTGAGCTGCGGATTCGCATAGTTATTCACGTACCAGCTTGTCCCCGCCTCGGGCATGACGATGATTTCCTGGTAGCGGCGTGCGTATTGCCTGATGTGCGTATGGGTTACCCAGTCGGAGCAGTGCGCGGTGTAACCGTGCAGCAGATAAAGCACCGGATAACGCTGCTCGGAGGCGTCGTAGCCAGCGGGGAGGATCACGCTAATCGGCACCTCCTTGCCTCCCAGGTGCCGGGCGTGGAATGTGATTGTCTCGTAGTCGTTGCCGGTAGCAAAAAGAGCGGTTGCGAAAAGCGTGCCAAAGATAAGCAGTAGGCTCAAGGAATTAACACAGCATTGATGTTTGGCGGATGGCGGAAGAGTCGTCATCAGGCCTTCACGGGGGCGCGCCTCCGGAGGAACGTGGGTGCTATTCATGTTCGATCCTTCAGGAGCGGGCGACAACTTCGTATCGTCGGGTTATCGGGTAGGGGGCGGGACCCCCTCACCCGTCCCGCGACGGCTGATGAAAGCGCCGTCGCGGGCCACCCTCTCCCCCAAGGAGGAGAGGGACGCCTCATCACAAAGACTGCCGACTGCCCACTGCCTACTGCCTACTGCCTTTCCCCTACCCCCCGACCTCATCGAATCGCACCGCCCGAGTGTCTTGCTCTTTTCCTGTCGGCATGGTGAGCGGCTTGTACAGTTCCGGGCGGCGGGTCTTGATCCATCGCCGGCCGGTGCTTTGTTCGAGCAGGGAAGCGTCCAGATCGGCCACCACCATAGCGTCATCGGCCTTCCAGGTTTCTGCCAGGATGCGGCCGTAGGGATCGAGGATCATGGCATTGCCCGTACGGACCTCGTCGTCATCAATGCCGACGCCGTTGCTGAAAACCAGGAACAGTCCATTGTCGTGCGCGCGTGAGGGGAGCCAGCGCATCAGCCAGGCGCGTCCCTTATCCCCGCGGAGTTCAGCCTCGATCGCCTGCGGATCGGTATGGCGGTTTTCCCAGAGCTTTCGATCGATCCGTCCCATGAGATGGGGATTCTTGGAGGTGACGCCGCCCGTCTGGTGAGGCGCCAGCAGGACCTCGGCTCCCTGCAAGGCGACGATGCGAACGTTTTCGTTAATGTTGACGTCGTAGCAGATCAGGACGCCCACGCGGCAGCCGTGCGGATCGTCGAACACCGTGAATTCGGACCCGGGGATGACCTCGTCATGCTCGAAGGCGTGGATCTTCCGGTGCAGTCGCCAGTCGCCGTTGGGCATCGCCACCACATAGGTGTTATGGAGCTTCCCTTGAGCGTCCACTTCCAATAGACCTGCGCCGATGGTCAGTCCGGACTGTCGAGCGAGGTCCAGAAGCGCCTGGGAAGAGGGGCCCTCCGGTACGGGTTCGGCCAACTTGTGCAATTGCCGGTGCGAGAGGTTCCGCAGGAACCAGTAGCCGACGATGCAGCATTCCGGGAACGCGATCATCTCCACCTTTCGGGCGGCGGCATCCCCGACAAAGCGCCGAATCTTTTCCATGTTCTTCCCCTTATCGCCCGGGGCGTGCTCGAATTGCACGGCGCTTACCCTGATGTTTCTCATTGAAGTCCTCAGTGGTCAGATCACTACTCCCTCCAGGCGAAAGCGCCGCCTTGTGGGAGTGAACGGTGGGACAGGCCTGGGCTGAACGAGCGGGACATTGTTGCGCCAGAAGGTACGGAATTCACCCTTTTCTCCCGTGCGGTAGTAATGGAGGAGATAAGCCTCATCGCACGCCGCATATTCGGAAAACCATTGGTCAATGTCTGTGATGCCGATTTGGTGAAGCATCTGGAGCGCGTAGGCCGCCGCCTCACGCTCGTAGTCGAGGATGGCGGGAATAGCAATGTTCTCGACCGGGGGCTGATAACGGGTTGCCAGTTCGAACGCGCGCGGGTCGACGTTCCACTGGGCGGTGTGGCCGAAAAGGTGGGCCGCGAGGAAGAGTCGTTGTTCAGGGTTACAAGCCGGATCGATGTGAATTTCCGCGCCGTCTAAATCACCGATGAGCGGGTCGGGGATATCCCTGATGACGACGCGAATGCCATAGAGATGTTCCAGGGACTCTTGGACTCGAGCAAAGTATTCTGCGAAGGGCGTCGGCACTTGTCCATTCTACTACGCCTGGTTAGTGGAACTACCGGATGATAGCAGGAAAACACTACCTGGGCCGCCGACATAAGAAGCAATGCCGGCGCCACCCGCTACACGCACCATCCACCCGCCTGGCAAAGGCAATCCGGGGTTGCTCCTCGAGCATCGGCAGCGCCTCGTGCTACGCTGCTATTTTTGCTTTTCTGTCAAACGGTGTTGGTGTTCTTTGAAACGGGTTCAGTTTCATACCAGTCGCGATAGCGCCACCGTGATGCCCAGCACCGCTCGCCCTAATAGTTTCCCAATTGCCGTTGCTGACAAGGAACAGGTCCCCTCTTATTTCGCGAACAAACCCAGGCGCATCTTGGTACTCTGACTCTCTCAGTTTAAGATCTTTGGCTTTGATATCCATATCGTTCACTTCGTTATACCAATCCTGGAGGGGGCGCAAATAAATCTGTCCCATTTCGTTTTTTGTTTGCCCGAGTCTACGTTGATCCACGACCGTGACAGCTGCCAGGTTCACGCCCGCCAGGCGGAGGCGCTGGAGCACCTTCACCATGGCCGTGTCCATCGGTTGGTAATGCCCGCTGTCGTTACAAATCCGTGTGATCTTGCCGTGTTCAATGCATATCGTGCCGGCACACGCGACCGGCCGTCCATGCGTGAAAGAGCTATGAAATGTCGTTGAACCTGACATACGCCTCACGAACAAATCTCCCGAAACAGACATTACAAAGAGGTACCCCGCGCGACCAGAGTGGTCAAGCCCTTCATCCGTATCCCACAGTTGTATCTGCGCGTCGCCGGCCGGCTTGGCGGGATTCGGCGCCGAACTAAGATCACTGAAGCGGTAGGCCAGACCATTCCGGAAGATGACCCGAGCCCTTTCCCTGTCGGCGTCCTTCAGATAGCCTCCCTTGCTGCCGCCTACTCCGTCGCAGTTGATGCCGTGCTGCGCCATCTCAACGCCGTATATCTTCTGGAGAGTACTGGCGAGTTCGCCGATCGGACACATCAGCGTTGTGGCCAGCTTGTTCGCCGCACAGAGATTGAGGCTCAACACGGCCGTGCGGCGCGTGGCGTCCGACCCGGGCCTGAACCACGGCTGTTGCCGGTGATGATTCATCCACCACATCGTGGCAAAAAACAGTTCGGCCAGGCGGTAGCAGCACTCACCGTGGGTCTTCGCCCTCTCCAAGGCGCTGACCAGTTCATCGATGACCACCAGCGCCGCGTCTTGCTTCCGCGGGGGGCTTGGCGCTGTATCGAGCGGGCTGTATGTTTCCCATTGGGCCAGGGTGGGGATTTCGGTGTAAGCGTGGTGCGTGGGCGGCGCGGGTTTCACGGGAAATTTCAAGGGCGGTTTCGGAGCGGGTCTCGACGGAGGGCGAGAGAAGTTCGAGGACATGGGATTCTCCTTTTGGTACAGGCGTAGTGGGCTCGCTAACGGTTGAAGGGAACTGCGCCCCGCAATGAGAACCATCACGGCCGGGGGAAGGAGCCACCAAACAGACTTTCCCGCGACCAACGATAACCCTGATCTGGGCGATGTCAAGCTATTTGTGTGAACGAGACGCACAATTCCTTGGCAAAGCCTCCCAACTTGCGTATGCTCATCTAAATGCAGCGAAAATTCACCATTGGCCTGATCCAGATGATATGTAGTCCTGACCCGCAGGAGAACTTGCGTCGGGCGGAATCGAGCGTCGACGCGGCGGCGGAAGAAGGCGCCGAGGTTATCTGCCTGCCGGAGCTTTTCCGCTCCCAATATTTCTGCCAGCGGGAAGACGCGAAGCTGTTTGACCTTGCGGAAACCGTGCCAGGGCCCAGCACGCAGGCGCTGGGAAAGATCGCCAAGGAAAAGCAAGTTGTGGTCATCGCACCGGTCTTCGAACGGCGCGCGGCGGGCGTTTATCACAACAGCGCTGCCATTATCGACGCCAATGGCGAAGTGGCGGGCCTCTACCGGAAGATGCACATTCCGGACGACCCGGCCTATTACGAGAAGTTCTACTTCACCCCCGGCGATCTTGGCTTCCGCGCTTTCGACACGCGCTCGGGACGCATCGCGGCGCTGATTTGCTGGGACCAGTGGTATCCGGAAGGCGCGCGCCTGGCATCGCTCCAGGGCGCGAGCGTTTTGTTTTATCCAACGGCCATTGGCTGGCACCCGCACGAGAAGGCCCAATCCGGCGATGCCCAGCGCGATGCCTGGCGAACTATCCAGCGCAGCCACGCCATCGCCAATGGAGTCTACGTGGCGGCGGTGAATCGCGTTGGATTCGAGAAGCCGGCCGATACGCAGGGAGCGGGGTTGGAGTTCTGGGGAACCACCTTTGTTGCTGATCCGTTTGGCGCGGTGCTTAAAGAAGCCTCCACGGATCGCGAGGAACTTGTGCTTGCGGAAGTGGACCTCGAGCGCCTTGAGGACGTACGCCGCAATTGGCCATTCTTCCGCGACCGGCGAATCGACGCGTATGCGGGAATAACTCAACGATTCCTGGATGAGAAAACGTGGCCCAAAGAGGAGTGAAGAAGGAACCCGAAGAAGCGACGCAAACCCAAGACCCGCCTTACCCCGCCCGACTGCCCACCTGCCCACTGCCGACCTGCCCATCTGCCGACTGCCTCCCAAGTTGTTGCCGAATCTGCTCGACGAGCTTTCCCAGCTCCACAGGACGAAACAGGAGCCTCTCGAAGCCTCGGCCGTCGAGGCCGCCCGTCACGCTTAAAGTGTGGCTGGCGATGATCCAGATCGGGATGCGCGTTGCCCAACTCGCCAGGGAATCGACATCTGCGGAGGGGTGGTCGCTGGCGGAGACATCGGCGACGAGAAGCGCCGGACGAACGGGGTAAAACTCGAGCTGCGCCAAGGCTTCTCGAACGGTCTCGAAAGCTTCGACGCTGACGCCTTCCTCGAGCAATTGGGCACGAAGCAAGGCGCGAGCTTGCCAGTCCCTGCCGGAGAGAAACACTTGAGCCACGAGTACATTATAGGAGGATTCAGGAGTCAGGATTCGGGATTCAGGGCCTTCCACCACAGAGGTCACAGAGTTCGCAGAGTCGGTCGGGAGTGTTTGCCTCAGTGCTCTCTGTGCGCTCCGTGGTGAATCCGAATTCCTTACCTCCGCCGCATTGGCTTCCATCGGGCCTGAATCCCGAATCCTGAATCCTGCCTTTGCCCTGCCTTTATGATAATCTGATGAACGGGGAGGCGAGCCGAGAGGCGAGGGCATGCGCATTATTCTATACACGGGAAAGGGCGGGGTAGGGAAGACCAGCATCTCTGCCGCCACAGGCCTGGAACTCGCCCGGCGCGGTTATCGCACCCTCGTAATGTCCATCGACCCGGCCCATTCTCTCAGCGACGCCTTCGATCTGGAAAAGCGCTTGATGGATCATGAGGCCGGAAAACTGGTGAACATCTCGAAAAACCTCTGGATTCAGGAAGTGGATGTCCAGGAAGAGATCTCGCGGCACTGGGAATCCGTCTACGCCTATGTTTCGGGTCTGCTGAATGTCTCGGGGCTCGAGCAGACACTGGCCGAAGAGCTGGCTATTTTTCCGGGCATGGAGGAAGTCAGCTCGCTTTTATACGTGAATCAATATGTGCGCGAGAAGCAGTTCGACGTGATGCTGCTGGACTGCGCGCCCACGGGCGAGTCGTTACGCTTCGTCAGCATCCCGACGACGCTTGAGTGGTATATGTCCAAACTGTTTAAGATCGAGCGGCGGGTGATGAAGGTGGTGCGCCCCATGATGGGCACGGTGGCCGGCGTGCCCTTGCCACAGGAGGAGTACTTTGAGAACCTGGAGTCCCTCCACCGCAAGCTGGCCGGCATCGACCAACTCCTGGCCGATCCGAAGATCACCACAGTGCGCCTCGTGACCAACCCGGAGAAGGTGGTACTGAAGGAAACGCAGCGGGCCTTTACCTATTTCTGCTTGTTCGGGTTGACCATTGACGCCGTGATCGTGAACCGGATTCTGCCCGATAAGGTGCGCGATAGCTTTTTTGATTCCTGGAGGGACACGCAGGAACGCTGGACACACTCTGTCGAGGAATTCTTCGCGCCGGTGCCGGTTTGGCGAGTTCCCTTGTTTGAGGACGAAGTTCTGGGTACCGAACGTTTGATAAAGTTGGGCCGGGCGCTCTACGGCGAACTGGACCCGTCGAAGCGGTTTTTCAATGAGTCGCCGTACCGCTTTCGCAAAGTGAACGGCAAATACGAACTTCACCTCAAATTGCCTTTCGTGTCTAGCGACGATATTAGCCTTCATAAGAAATTAGACGAGCTTATCATCCGGGTGGGGGGAGTAAAGCGGCATGTGTCATTGCCGCAGAGGATCGCCAACTGTGAACCTCTGAGCGCTCGTGTCCAGGAAGGTGAGCTGGTGGTAGTTCTGGGGAGGAACAATGCCGAACACGAAACGAAATCGCCGAACCCGCGCCCGGCGTGAGCCGGCCAGCGCAGGGGTTCCATCCTGCGCCGTTTGGATGTTGCGAGAACTGGGCCCGCTCCTGAGCCGGTTTAAACCGCCACGCACCCGGTCGACGAAGCACTTGCGTAACGCCGCGATCGAAGTCCTTGAGGCCATGCGCGCACTGCTTGATGAGAGCATTGAATGGATGCGCAAGGAAGGCCGGTCGGAGGCGGAGTTGAAGCGGATTCACGTAAGTGGGTAGTGCCGGGTGCTTAGTGCGTGTCGGGGTAGGGCTTGCCCTACCCCGTTCGTCAGGGGACGGCAAGCCGTCCCCCTACAAGCTCCCGAGCAGTCAGTCCTCTGCGCCCAACTGACTACGGACAACGGACGACTGACACCTGGTTTTCCCATGAACATACTTATCAGCGGCTCAAGCGGGCTGATTGGGCAAGCGCTTATTCCTGTACTCAAAAGCGGCGGGCATAGCGTGGCTTCTTTAGTGAGATTCAAGCCGCAGCCTGGGGCGCCCCTGGTGTACTGGAACCCGGCCAGAGGGGAAATCGACAGCTCGAAGCTGGAAGGATTCGACGCGGTTATTCATCTGGCGGGGGAATCAGTCTCCGGCCGATGGACGCCTGCCAAGAAGCAGGCTATCCGCGAAAGCCGCGTGCGAGGCACACGAGTCCTGAGTGAAGCACTCGCGAAGGCCTCCCAGCGGCCGAGGGTGCTGGTGTCGGCGTCGGCCAGCGGTTACTACGCTGATCGCGGCGATGAGGTGCTGAGGGAAGACAGCGCAGCGGGAGTTTCCTTTCTTTCCCAGGTGTGCCAGGAATGGGAAACTGCGACCAAGCCTGCGGCCGAAGCCGGGATTCGAGTTGTGAATCTCAGGATCGGATTAGTCCTGAGCCGCGCTGGCGGAGGGCTGGCGAAGATGCTGCCTGTATTCACGATGGGCGCGGGTGGCAAGATCGGATCGGGGAAGCAATACATGAGCTGGATTGACATCGATGACCTGGTCCGAGTATTCCTGTTCGCGGCGACCACCGAGACGCTCAGCGGTCCCGTGAACGCAGCGACGCCTAACCCCGTCACGAACTCGCAATTCACCAAAACGCTTGGCCGGGTTCTCGGGCGCCCCACTCTAGTCCCCATGCCCGCCTTCGCGGTGCGCCTGGTATTCGGCGAAATGGGAGAGGAATTGCTGCTGGCGAGCGCTCGCATGGAGCCTGCGCGACTCCTGAGCGCAGGCTATCAGTTCCGATTTCCGCAACTTGAGGGCGCGCTGCGGCATTTGCTGCAGAGGATATAAGGCTACGTGGACCCTTGCCGTGCTCGAGTCGGCTGTTCCGCGCAGTCCCCAGCAACCATCAGCAAACTTATTCCGTTGTGCCCTCTGTGCCTCAAAAGATTCAACACAGAGGACACGGAGCCTCTGCGACCTCTGTGTTCAGTCTTTTCTCAGGCACGGAGAACACGGAGAAGTAATCTCAACGGTGCAACACGGTCGCAGGAATAGGCCTTACTGAGTGTCCGGTTCTGCCTACCGCATTTCGACCACTACGCCTCCGTGGGCAGGTTCGAGTATCAACGCCAGGACTAACCCCGTCAGGAAACCTCCCACATGAGCCCACCACGCTACTCCGCCGCCGGTTGCGGATTGAATCGCCAGCATCTGGTAGCCGGTCACGAACTGAATCAAGAACCAGTAGCCAAGCACCACAACGGCAGGTAGCTCAACTCTCCAAAAGAAGAAGATCAGGAAGAAAAGGGTGGTAATTCGGGCGCGGGGAAAGCAGATGAAGTAGGCGCCAAGCACTCCGGCGATCGCGCCGCTTGCGCCGATGCTCGGTAGGTGTGACCCCGCGTTGAGGAGAATGTGCAAAGTCGCGCCGGCGAACCCGGAAAGGAGGTAAAGCAGAAGGAACTTGAGGTGGCCATAGCGGTCTTCCACGCTCCGCCCGAAGACAAACAGAAACAACATGTTCCCGAGCAGGTGTAGCCATCCTCCGTGCAGGAACATCGATACGAGGACCGGAACAAAAAAGCCACCCAGGGTCAGGTTCTTGAATCCATGAAGACCGACGTACCGCGCCGGAACAATTCCATAGAGGAAAACCAGGTGGTTAATGCCCCGGCCCTGAGCCAGTTCCAACAAGAAGACCCACACATTGGCGATGATGAGCGCAAGGGTAATGGTCCAGAAGTTCCGCCGACGGATGTGGTCGGTGAGGGGGAGGGGAACCATAGAAAAAGCACTTCAAATGGCAAATCTGAAAACCCTTTGAATCTTGCCGTTTGCCACTTGCCATTTGAAATCGACTTCCAAGGTACGGTCGTGGCCTGGGGAAACAGAAGGCACGCCAGGTGGCTAAGTTGTCTGCTTTGCCTTGGTCTTTTCCAACTCCAGTTCCAGTTCTTTCATCTTTTCTTGATGCGCCATTTCCTTGCTCCGCATCTCTTGCTGGATCCGGAGTTCATGCTCATGAAACTTAAACCAGCCACCAATCGCTACCACCGCGATGATCATCACCCACATACCGTTCTGGCCGATAACCGAAATGACTTCGTGCATCTTGCCCTCTCCGCTCAACTACCGACGGGTTGACGCTGACCAGCACTACTGGCATGCGGGTTGGAAGGCGAACCGCTAACCGCGTGCTAACATGCCCCCGCCGCCTCGGTCGTACGAATTATACGCCGTGCCTTGATCGAAGTCGAACAGACTTTTCGGGTCAGACAAATTGTGGGGCGATTCCAGGCAAGGCTTTCGAAGCGGCGAACAGAGGAGCTTGGCGGGCCGTGCAGACGGCCCGCCAAGTAGGCCGCCAACCTTCAGCAGAGAGTTTCAGCCTGATGTGTTAGTGGTTGAAAACCAATATCTTGTTTGAAGCCGCCAAGTGAATCTCGACCAGGGAAATGGTTCCATCCGGAGCCGTGTTATAGACAACTGCGAGCGGGTCGGAGACGTTGGCACCTTCAGATGCCTTGTCGGGCGTTACCAGCGTCATGCTGCGGTAGTTGCCCTTGCGGGTCAGAACCGTGCCATCGGTGGAGAGGACAACCTTGCGGTGCTGCGAGAACACCACCGTGGCCCCAGGGTTGTGATCATCCCATCGGACAGTATAGTGGCCTGCAGGAAGAGAGGTCCCATTCACAACCATATTATGAGAAAAGGTGACCCTCTCTGAGTTCTTGGCTAAGCACGAAACGCCGGCTGCGAGAGCCAGCGCCACTGACAGAACTGACGTTCCGATATACTTTGTGAAGTTCATCTTTGTTCTCCTCTCCGTCTCCATTTGATTTTTCGCAATCCCGCCCGTTCCATTTCAGGCCGCGCGCGTCATCGGCCGGGGCCTCGACTCCTTCTCCGATCGCCCCCCGCCGATTTGGTCACGCCGTCTTTCCCGGTCGAGCCCTGTCTTATGAATCCACTCTCGCCCCCCTGCCCCTGCAAGGTCAATGGACGGGGGATGAACTCGTGTTGAACTTTGCATGAACAGGTAATCTCAACAAAGTAATGGAGTTGCTTGCACGAGCGGCTGGCACCGGCTTTTCTTTCCGCAAGAAAATTGCTAAAGTTGTAACGGGCTGCATGGCAAAAGAAACAAACCACGCGAACGAGGTCCGCTTCGCGGCGTTCGCGGTGGATCTTCAATCAGGTGAATTGCGCAAGCACGGAGCGAAGGTCAGGCTCCAGGAACAGCCTTTTCAGATTCTCTCGGCATTAATCGGGCGTCCGCACGAGGTTGTGACGCGGGAGGAACTGCGGCAGAAACTGTGGCCCGGCGACACGTTCGTGGATTTCGAGCAGAGCCTTGCCACGGCGGTCAAGAAGCTCCGGCGAGCTTTAGGCGATTCTGCCGCTCATCCTCACTTCATTGAGACTCTGTCGCGCCGCGGCTATCGCTTCGTGGGAAGCCTGGAAGCAAGAACTGACGCCGGCAAACCCATTGTGGCTGTGCTGCCCTTTGAGAACCGGAGCGGCGATGCCGGACAGGAATACGTCAGCGACGGCATGGCTGAGGAGATCATCGCGCGGCTGGGGCGTTTGAACCCGGAGCGGCTGGGAGTCATCGCGCGAGCCTCGGCGATTCGATACAAGAATACCGAAAAGGACGTGGACCAGATCGGGCGGGAGTTGGGCGCGGATTACATTCTCCAAGGCAGCGTGCGGTGGGCGGGCAAACGGATGCAAGTGGCGGCGGAACTCGTCCGGGTCAACGACCGGACTCATCTGTGGGCCGATCACTTCGAGGGCGATCTTGACAACGTTACGGTTTTCCACGCCGCCATTGCCCGCCACATCGCCCGCTCTTTGCAGATTGAAGCGCCCCCTGCCAAGCGCCTGTTCGCGACCGGGACGTCGACCGTAACTCCCGAGGCGCAGGGCGCATTTCTCAGAGGCCGCTACTGTCTAAACAAAGGAACCGCGGAAGGAATTAAAAACGCGATCGCCTACTTTGAGGAGGCTGCGGCCCAGGACTCCGGGTATGCTGTGGCGCACGCGGGATTAGCGGTCGCACTGAACCTGGCGGACCACTTTCGAATCCTTCCGGGAAGCCGCGCATTCCCTCGAGCCAAGGCAGCGGCCATGAAGGCACTGGAGCTTAACGAATCGCTTCCCGAAGCCCACAACGCCTTGGCTTTCGCCATCCACTCTTACGATTGGGATTGGGACGGCGCCGAGCGGGAGTATCAACGGGCCATGGCGCTTAACCCGAACTTTGCGACGGCCCGCCATTGGCATGGGTTCTTTCTGGGAATACTGGGACGAGTTGACGAAGCCATCGCTGAGTTGCGGCGCGCGCAAGAGCTGAATCCGTTGTCGATCATCATCCGAACTCACTTGGGGCTGATGTTGTATAGGGGAGAACGTTACGACGAGGCGATCGCCCAGCTTGCGCAGACACTCGATATGGAGCCGTACTTCGCCGCGGCACACTACTCCCTTGCTCTGGCTTTTCAACAAAAGGAGAAGTACGAAGAAGCAATTCGGCACTTGGAAAGGGCGCTCCGAATCTCTCCGGGCAGCCCGGATCTGGTGGGGGCGCTCGGCCATGCGCATGCCGTGTTCAAGAGGAAGTCCGAGGCGCGCAAGGCACTCAGGGAACTTTACGTGCTGGAGGAGCAGAGATTCGTTTCGGCCTTCGATTTTGCGATGATTCACGCCGGGCTGGGCGAGGCGGACCAAGCGTTCGAGTGCCTGGAAGAAGCTCGTCTGGAACGTTCCTTCTCGATGCTCTTGTGTCTCAAGGCAGAACCGCGCCTGGACCCGCTGCGTGCGGACTTGCGTTTCCAAGACTTGCAGCGCCAAGTGGGTTTGCCGCTCTAGAGTCCCTGCGAAGACCTCTCTTGGTCTGTCATTCCGAGCGAAGCGTCCCGTCGCCCGAAGGCTTTGGGCCGCAGCACGAGGAATCCCGCTCCGGATAATTCGAAGGCACTGCGTGATTCCTCGTCGCCTGCGGTTCCTTGGAATGATGCCAAAAGCGAATTTTCACACAGAGTTTGTGGCTTGCCTGGCCACGTCTCATTCGCTGAACACCAGCACCTCGCTTGATCCGGCGAACCGGATTTCGCTGATGGTGTTGGATCCATTCGGGTTGGTGGCGTAGATCACCGTGCTGGAGTCATATTTCTTACCACGGTCCTCTAGTTTGCATGGCGCGGACGCAACGACCTTCTTGTTTCGGACAAATTCGACGCTGGCTTGAGGATTCTGAGCCTCCCATCGCACAGCGTATTGACCTGCCGGAAGATTTGCGCCGTTCACCACCACCGCGTGCTCGATGTCTACATTCCGCGCGGCCTTTGCAAGGCCAGGGATTCCGTGCGCCAAAACCAGAACCACCGATACAATGAATATGCCAAGATACCTTCTAAGACCCATAAAGTCCCCCTTGGAAGTTGATTAGTTTGCCTGGCGGCGTCTTCGTCTGACTGGTAGCGCCTTGGCGCCTCGTGCCCTCTGCCGGGCTGAGGTCCGGCGCTACCTTCAGATTGCAGCGCTGCCGGCTGCCTCTTGCATTTGAGTTGCAACTACTTCTAAAATCAGATGGGGTTAAATGAAGGGCCGGGACGACACAACCCCAGCCTTTCCGGGGGGATTCTCTTCGCCCAGGCCCCTAAACCTACAGCGAGGAGAATCCGTTTAACCCCATCTGTTTCTTTCTCAGTACCGTTCTCGTAGACGTGCGGAGCCTGCTCGGAGTTACCGAATTGTCCGCCGCCCAATGCTCCGTCTTATCATTCTTAGACGCCCGCGCGACGTTTTAGTTAGCTCTTCTCGCAGCTTCAGGCCGCACTAATCGAACACGAGGACCCGGTTCGAGTTGGCGAAGCGAATCTCAATGACGAACAGCGATCCGTCGGGCGCGGTGTCATAAACGACTGAATTCTGTTCGTACTTTCTGGCGCGCCGTTCGACCCTGCCCTCGGCGAAGAGAGAGACCTTGAAGCGCTGCGAGAATTGCACGGTCGCCTGCGGGCTATGAGTCTTCCACTCCACCGCGTAAGTGCCTGCCCGGAGGGGTTTTCCATGGAGAGACGCGTCACGGAGAAGGGTTACAGTTCCGGAATTCTTGGCGAAGGCAGGAATGCCCGCAGCCAAGAGCAGCCCCATTATCAGGATCCCAGTCCTGAAATACTTCCTGAAATTCCTTTTCAAGTCTTCCTCCCGTCTGGTCTTATTAGTCTCTGTTTGACCTTGATGGATCCGGCTTGTCCAAGCCGTCGACTGGCCGCTCCGTTTTTGGGCCTTCGCACCTCGGGCAGAATGAGCTATGGATTCCGCCCGTCCAATCGTCCGGCGAAACTCACGCCGCGCCGCTCCCGATCAGTGGTTGAGCACCAGAACCTTGTTGGAGCCGGCGAAGCGAATCTCAAGGAGGGTCACGGACCCGTCCGGCGCAGTGTCGTAAACGACGGCGTCGCAAGTAGAAATTCTGTCGCGCTGCTCTACTCTGCCGTCCGTGGAAACGACTAGCTTGCGGTCTCGTAGGAATTGCACAGATGCCTCAGGGCTATGAGTCTGCCACTCCACCTTGTACCTGCCAGCGGGCAAGTTCTTACCTTGCAGGACAACCACATGGTCGATGTTGATTGTCCGCGAGTTTTTTGCCGCAGCGGGGATTCCGGCGGCCAGTAGCAGCCCCAAAGACAGAACTCCTGTTCCAAACCACTTTCTGGTGATCGTCTTCATCATTTCCTCCTTTACGGTTCCCTTTTTGTTTGACTTGGTTAAATGAAGCCTTCCGAGCCATCGGAGGCTGAGATCATTTCCTTTGCTCGTCTGTTGATCTGCGGGCCTCTTGGGTGCCTTCGGCGGCGTTGTTTTGCGTTTGATCGTGCCGTTCCGAGTTCAGCGCAGACACCTCGGCGCACATGCGTGTGGACTGCTCATCGGTGAAAAACAGATGCGCTCGGGCAATGGTGCTCAGTTCCTGCTGGCCCCAATTAGCCCGCATAATTCCTCCGGAACTGTGGGAGTTCGCGCCGAGCAGCAGGTGGCCGATTTCATGTGCCAGGGCGTGACCCAGGAGTTCAGATTCGCTCGCGTCCCACTCTCTTGCCAGTTCCTGAACATCGCGATAGAAGATGTAGGCCGAGCATCCGCTGTGGTCGCCCGAACACTCCAGAGCCTCACCCAACGCATCTCGATGCATGGCGATCCGCTGCGCGTCCCGCACCGTGAGAATCTTGATTGTGAAATCAGTGCTGCCCATGATGTTCAGGCAAGCGGGATACGATGCGGATTCTTCTGCGCTGAGTGGACAATCGACCCAGGCTACTGCGAGTCCGGCGTGGTTAAAGATAGCCGTGGCTTCGCCCTCAGACCGCCGTAGAAGAGTGCTTGAGATGCCGTAGTTGTAGATTCGCAGTTTGATCGTTGGCCTGACTCGCAGTGCGGTGGGTGCTTTGGTTCGCGCGTTGGCGCGATGGATGACGACCATTATGGTCAGGGTCAGGACGGAACTCCAAAGCACGTCCCTCCCTTTTCCGCCTGCCTTCGGCTTGGATCGTTTCCCGCTCATATCGGCCTCCTCGTCGTTCGTAGGCTGATCTTTGCTGCGGTACCGCGTTTCCCGAACCGCCCCGAGCATTCCGGTTGCGACCCTCAAGTCGCGTCTGTAGAGACACTTATAGCGCCCGGTTCCTAGCCTTAGTGCGCCCTTGTCAAGGCTGAAACTAAGTTTCTAAACCCACTTGCATTTCGGTTGTGAAAGCCCTTACAATCAGGTGGGGTTAAATGAAAATGCCGGGACCGTCAGGTCCCCAAGCCTTTTCCCCGGGATTCTCTTCGCCCAGGCCGCCAAACCTTCAGCGGAGAGAATCCATTTAACCCCTTACTTCTTTTGAGCAGCTTCCCTGATTATCTCTTCTTGCCTCGATATGCCCCTTAGACGCACAATGTCGCGTCCGAGTTTTCTTGCTCCGGGTAACATCTTTGTAACAGCGTTGTCACAGCTTCATTAACCCTGTTCCACTACCCCTTAAGACGTCCTATCGGTGCTTTTGTTAGCTTCCTTTCGATAATACGAACATGCCCTGCGCTGAGTTCCAAAAAGAGACGAGACACCCTCGTTATTCGGCGCTGAGCAATTCAGATCCGCCCTTGCGCACTCCCCACCACTTGCTGCTTTTTGCAGCACTTTCACTTTCGGGCAATTCTCGTGCCATTCGAGCGTACCGGCCAATGAACTGAATCCGTAGGTTTTTGGCCGCGGATCTAATGGACAGGGCGGCTTCGGAGTGTCCGCTTTTGAGACGCAGTTTCCCAAGATCGAACACCGCACGGGCAGAATTGGTTATGCCCCGTTCTGCAAATTCCACATGGCTTATCATCTAGATTATTGACGCCACATCAGTGCGAATTCTGCTCCATCTTGGGATATGAAGGTGCGCGCGAACAACCCGATTCTTGCGGAATATCGGGAGACCGCGCGCTTGTCTGGCGCGTTGACGCTCCCCAGGAACGTCGATATACTCAGTTTGCGGGGCCAATCGATTGCGTATCGCCGGGCGGGATCTTTCTTTCCCTGTGCGTTCATGCAGTTTCCGCAGGCTTCCCGCAGGATGCTTTTCCATGAAGCTCGCTGCTTTGGTCCGCAAACTGGAGAAAATGTTGGGACGCGAGGCTGTGCTGTGGCGGCCTAACGACGTTATGCTCTATGAGTATGACGGCCTTTCTTCGCTGCGCCCACCAGATGTCGTGGTTTTCCCACGAAATACGGCGGACGTCGTCAAGATCGTGAAATTCGCGGCGGATCATAAGCTGCTGGTCGTTCCGCGAGGCGCTGGAACGGGCTTGAGCGGAGGTTCGCTCCCTTGGCAGGGTGGCATCCTGATTGCTTTCGCGCAGATGAAAGAAATCGTCGAAATCGATCTTGAGAACCAGCGTGCCCGAGTCCAGCCCGGAGTGGTGAATCTCGATCTCTCCCTGGCCGTGTCAGATGCCGGATATTACTTCGCGCCCGATCCATCCAGCCAAAAGGCCTGCACCCTGGGCGGGAACGTGGCTGAGAACGCGGGCGGGCCGCACACTCTTTTGTACGGCGTGACGACCAATCATGTCTTAGGGTTGGAAGTGGTATTGCCGAGTGGAGAGGTGATTCATACCGGCGGCAAGTTTCTGGATCCTCCCGGTTACGATCTTACAGGTTTGTTCGTCGGCTCTGAGGGAACGCTCGGGATCGTCACAGAGATCACCGTGCGCTTGATGCGCAAGGCGGAGGCCGTGGCAACTTTGCTGGCTGTCTACGACCGGATCATCGATGCTACGCGCACGGTGGCGGCCATTACCGCGCGCGGCATCACCCCCGCCGCCCTGGAAATGATCGACGGTTTCACCCTGCGCGCCATTGAGGAAGCTACACACGCGGGCTATCCGATGGATTCCGCCGCCGTTCTGCTCATCGAGATTGAAGGGCTGAAAGAAGCCGTGGAAGAAAACGCCCGCCACATTGAATCCGTTTGCCAGGAAAATCAGGTGCGCCAGGTGCGCCGCGCAAAGTCGGCAGAGGAGCGCGACCTTTTTTGGAAGGGCAGGAAGAACGCGTTCGGAGCTCTGGGGCGAATCAGCCCGAGCTATTACGTGCAAGACGGAGTGATTCCCCGCACTCGTCTGCCGGAAATGCTCGAGTTCATTGAACAGACGGCAACCAAGTACGGAGTCAGAATCGGGAATATTTTCCATGCCGGAGACGGCAACCTTCATCCCATTATCCTCTTTGATCGCCGCGACGAGAACCAATCAAAACGGGTCCGCGAGGCCGCCGCGGAGATCCTTGCCCGATGTATTGACATGGGCGGTTCAATAACCGGCGAGCACGGCGTGGGAATCGAGAAGATCAACCTGATGCCGTATCTGTTTTCGGCAGACGATCTGGATATGATGCGAAAGATCAAAGAGGTTTTCAATCCGGAGGCGCGCTTCAACCCCGGAAAGGTGCTTCCAACCAGTAAGATGTGCGGCGAACTTCGAGCCGAGGCGAGTGTGGGAGGCATTTTGTGACGGTGGCTGCGGATTCCGCACAAACAGCGCTAGCCGCAATCCTGGGCGAATCTCAGGTGGTTTCAGAACCTGCAACCTGCGCGGCGTGGGCGGTGGGAGGCAAGGTTCCCCGGTATGTCGTGGAGCCGCCTACGGCGGAGTGCGTTGCTGCCGTTCTGAAGATCGCCGCTGACCATGATCTCGCCGTGATCCCTCGCGGCAATGGTACTAAGCTCGACTTCGGCAGCCCCCCCAACCGCTACGATCTTTCCGTGTCGCTCCGCAATTTGAATCATGTTCGGCACTATGAACCCGCCGACCTGACGATCAGCGTGGAAGCGGGAATGAAACTGGGGGAGCTACAGGATTTCCTGGGCCGCGATGGGCTTTGGCTTCCTCTGGACCCGCGCGGCGGGGCGGCCGCGACGATCGGCGGGATCTTAGCTTCGAATTCAGCGGGTCCCTTGCGGCTTCGCTTCGGCTCCGCTCGCGACATGTTGCTGGGGATCAGGGTTGCCACCACGGAAGGGAAGCTGATCAAGAGCGGCGGCCGCGTCGTGAAGAATGTGGCGGGATACGATTTGTCGAAGCTGCTGGTGGGCTCGTACGGGACGCTGGGACTGATCGTGGAGGCCAGCTTTAAGCTGTTTCCGCGCCCCGCTTCGCGCGCCACCTGGGTGCTTGAACCGGTGACGCTCGGTCGAACTCGCGATTTGCGCGGGCGAATCTTGAACTCGCCGTTGGAGCCCTTGCGCATGGTCCTCCTCGACAGCGGGGCCTCGGGCCTGTTCCGCCAGGGGACGCGCCCAGGCGAAGAGCCGGAACTTTGGATCGAAGCCGGAGGCTCGCCGGGAATCCTCGACAGACACGCTAAGGACCTGGCTGAAATAGGACAATCAATGGGTGTTGCGAGCCGCCGGATGGACGAGCAGGCGGAACACCGCTTATGGGATCAGTTAATAAACTTTGAACAGTCGCTCGCAGCCTTGCACACTGAAGTGATGGTTTTGAAGGCGGCTCTGCCCATTGCCGGCAGCGAGCAGTTTCTCAGCCTGGCGGGACAGGCGGCGGAAGGCGAGGGAGTCCGGATGGCCGGTATTGCCCAGCCCGGAGTCGGCATCGTGCATTTGGGTCTGTGGGCAGAGAGGCTCGGGGATGTCACAGAGCGCTTGGTTGCGAATGTCCGCAAGTCTGCTGTGAGCCTTGGTGGCGTCTTGGTGGTGGAGCGGTATCCGG
>Ga0181532_10001293_pt1 | contig 24555 bp, 21 predicted proteins | sample PEATcosm2014_Bin_33_FD_119768 | JGI IMG/M metagenome (GOLD analysis project Ga0181532, IMG submission 119768) | Peatland microbial communities from MTU Mesocosm Facility, Houghton, MI, USA - PEATcosm2014_Bin11_30_metaG | ecosystem: Environmental > Terrestrial > Soil > Wetlands > Peat | place... | reverse complement strand
GCGTGCTATGCATCCCCTATGGTCAACCGCCAGGATATCCCGTGCTCGCCCGGCTCAGCCGAATTCGGGAGACCCCTGCGTCTGGCAGAACTTATTTTTGACGGAACAAAGCTAGCCCTAGAGCGCAGCCGTCCCAAAACCACTACGGATGGTAGAAATTGCGCTTTTCTGCCGTAATCGATCGCTCGAAATCGCGCCTGTCGCTGCCTGATCTTCGCGGCGGTCGCGATCGCGGCCAGCGAAATCGACATAGGCAGCGGCTGCGCGGTGAGCGCGTCAGGAGGGCTGCTCGCGATGGGCGATTTGTGGGTTGCGCCAATCGCCGTAAGTCCCTAATCAATAAGGCTTGGAGGGGTGGCCGAGCGGTTGAAGGCACCGGTCTTGAAAACCGGCAGGGATGAAAGTCCCTCGTGGGTTCGAATCCCACCCCCTCCGCCACCGAGTCTCCGAAGGAGAGAAAATTGCGCTCTGCGTCGAGAAATGCCCGCGGCCACGGCGTTTTCTGAGGCCAAAGTCCCGCAGAGAAAGGTCCATTCACGATGACGTGGGGCCATTTGGCAAGATTCTCTCTGTTTCGATTTTTTGGATGGGACTTTGGAAATTTCATAACAAAACGAAGGTCCCCAAAGAATCCGCCGAGTTCTCGAAGCAGAAACATTTTGCGCTTTCAATCGGGAATTCGCCCGTGAGCAAGAGTCGCTACCCATGGGTGAAAGGAGATCGTGATACGCGCATTCGGTTGGCGCCGTTCGAGCTTGCGCGGTGGCTCAGCGAGATCCACGACCATCTGAATGCAGAGGACTTGAGTTTTTTCCCAAGGCAGGCGGCAAGATAAATTCGCTGTCGGGCATCTTCTACGCGCGCGTGAGGCTCGCGCCGGTCTCTGGGCAGAGTTCTCGTCTTCAGCGCTTCGGTAAGTGAAGGATTCACAAGTTTGCGCTACAGAAATGGTCTCTGTCCGAATCAACAATTCGCCACAGACAGGATAAAGATGCTCCGGATTCTCGCGGGACGCAGAAGATCGCCCGTATCGCAGCCGTTCCAATCCTTGGAGGGCTGCATCATCAATATGTCCGGGTTTAGGTTTTGACTGGGGACACCCCGGCGACACGCCGCGCGAGCGGTTTATGAACCTTGTGCGTCATGTCATTTCAGTCCCCAAAGCAACCGTGCGCCAGGGACGAAAAGTTAAGGCTCGGTCTCAGTCAGCTTTGTCGCGAGATGGCGCATGAAAGCCTTCACTGCGTTCCATGCATCAAGTGCCATTTCATCTGTATAATCGCGATCGACGTTCAATGTTGGATTACGCCAAGCATCCTTTACCGCTCGAAGATCGGCGGTTACTGTGGAGAAGAACTGTTCATCTTGTCGCGATTCTGGCGTCCGGCTTGCGAGTGCCCTTATCAGCTTGTCATTGCACCGCCGTAAAATCGTCTCCCAAGTCGCATTACGCTTTGGATCTAAGTTGGGTTCGTTCACGGATTTATCTAAAGTACGCAGGCCAGTTTCGATCACTCTCATCAGGTGAAAGACGCACGCAGTATTTCGATTGAGAGCAAGGCACTTTCCGGCTTCCATGACGTCCATTGTTGCCGATGGAAATGCGCGCGAAACATCTTCACCAAACAGATCTATACTTTGATAATAGACGGCGCGCTGCTGTGGCACCGCAATCATCAGTCGCGCGTCAAGTTCATCGATCAATCTTTGCTGGACCTCACTTAGCTGGCGCGCGAAACCGGCGAGCGATATATGACCGGAAGCATCGAAATCCTGAAGCATCCTCCTCAGGTGCGCTAACGTGATCGATAATCCAAGTTTCTCACAGTCGCGCTGAAGCTCACCCAAGGTTGCCTCTAGAGGACCGGCCAACGAGTGAAAATCACCGCCGCGATTAATCGGAACCCAAGCCTGTCCCAGCATTTCGGAGATGCGACAGAAGGCCGCTGCGTAGAACTGCAAAAGTTCCATTAGAGTAAACACCCCCGTTCCGAAATCCCAAGGCAGTCCGCTTCGGAACGGTGAAAAGGACTCATTGGCGATTTCAGTATTGGCCTGCCAGTCGGGTGAGGCGGCCGTATTAGTTCTTTCGTCGGTGTGTTTGAGCTCGGGATAAGCATCCGACAGCCGTCGCCACATTCGCTCCAGCCCGGAACCGTCGAACGGTTCCACGATGCATTCGAGCGCGCCCTCGCGCAGAAAGATTCGCTGGTCGTCGAGTGACTGCGGCGCGCCGACGATTACGATCGACGCCGCAGGCAATTCGCGGCGAATCGTCCTGAACAGCCATAACGCGCCGAACCCCTTCGCACTGGACAGCCCCGCGTCGAGCGCGACCACGTCTGGACGTGTCGTACGAAAAATGTCGATTGTCTGCGCTACCGTCTCGGTCTCCGCCACCACCTCACATCCGCCGGATTCGAGATGCTTGCGTATGATGTCCCGCGTGATTCCCGAGCTGTGCGCAATGAGCACTCGCACTGCCATCGGCGGCCCTCCTGGACGAGCACTGCGGCAGCCTAATTACAACGGCGTTTCCAGCGGCGATCCGTTAACGAAATTCACATTTTGAATGGCGATACGTTAACCAAATTCACATCTTAAATGGCGATACGTTAACTAAATTCACCTTTTGAGTCGTGTTTTGACTAGCACCAACGACAGACAATCTGCAAGCGAAAAATTCAAGCCCGGGTTTGAGTGCAAGGCGGTTCCCACGGGAAATTACTTGCGGCTCCTTAGGCCCTGTTACCGGACGCTATGGTGCGAGTTCTCAGCGGACGATCGCGCGCCGCTAATCACCGAGCGGAGGATTCAGTCCTGCACCGGTTGCGGTAGGCGCGGCCTTCGCCAAGGATGCACCGGTTGAACATCCGGTACACGGTCTAGCGCGAAACGCCCTTGAGTTTAGTTCTTTTCTGGTTTTGGCAACTCAGCTGGGCCACGCGGGAGTAGCGCGTTTCGCGGCGCGGAAAACGGTCGGCGTGCGCAACGTCCTTTGGGTATGGCTTTCGCCCAGGCCAAACCGGTTCAGCATCCGGTAAACGGTGTAGCGCGATACGCCCAGCAGATCGGCCGCGCGATGGTAATTGCCCCCGCTCGCTTGCAGCGCGCGATCCAGCGCGAGTTTCGAGGCCTCCCGGATTACCGCGTCGAGCGAGTAGGGCGAGCCCGCCATTTGGAAGCATCGGTTCGCTGACGCTTTCGGACAGTCAATCACCGCGCCATTGGGCTCACCCGCGATATTGAGCTCGCCGTCTCGCAGCACCGCCTCGACTGGCTCACTCACCGCTTCCGGATTCGCACCGTCGTGGCGCAAAGGCAGGTCGGCGAGATCGATCCGATCGCTTTCGGTCATCAGAACCGCGCTCTCGATTGCATGGCGCAGCTCGCGGACGTTACCGGGCCATTGGTCGGCGCACAGCGCGTTCAGTGCGCCACGCGAAACCAGCTTTACGTCCTTGCCGAACAGGTGGTTGAAGTGCCCGATAAAATGGGCGACGAAGGCCGGGATTGCCTCGCGCCGGTCGCGAAGCGGCGGAACCAGGATTGCCGCCGCGTTAAGCCGGTAGTAGAGGTCGCCGCGGAATTGCCCCGCCTTGACCATCGCGTGCAGGTCGCGATTGCTTGCCGCGACCAGCCGAATATCAACCGAGTGGGTGCGTGACGAACCGACCGGCTGAATCTCGTGGGTATCGAGCGCGCGCAGCAGCTTGGGCTGCAGGCGCAGCGGAAGCTCGCCGACTTCGTCCAGAAATAGAGTTCCGCCGTTGGCGGAGCGGAAATAGCCGAGCGAATCTTCGCGGGCATCGGTGAATGCGCCGCGCACATGACCGAAAAGCTGCGACTCTGCCAGCGACTCGACCAGGTTGGAGCAATTGAAGGTCACGAACGGGCCAGTCGGCGCCGAGCCCATCGTATGCAGCCCGCGCGCGACCAGTTCCTTGCCGGTTCCGGATTCGCCGTGAATCAGCACGGTCGACTTGTAGGGACTCAAGCGTGAAATGGTTTTGAGTATTTTGCGCGCGTGCGCCGACCGCACCACCGCCGCGCCAATCTGTTCCGACCCGTGCGCAAGTTCCGCCAGGCTCAACCACTCGGACGTTGCGTCCGCCGGCTGGGCGCCAAGATTCTGCCTCGCAGTCGCGACCGACGATCCATTCGCCGAGTACTCATGTAGGCGCATCTTCAGTTCCCCTCGAGCGCTGACTCTTCTAACTTCTAACTTCTGACTTCCGCTTATTCCCCAAACCTGCTCTACTAATTTGTAGGGTTTGGATATATTCCAGTAGTGGGTTGCCTGTCAAGCAGGTCGGCGCAACAACTCCCGATTTTGGGCAAAGGCTAGTCAACTTGTGTTTTGTCATTGCGCTTTTCACCGTGACGCGCGCGGTGCAACTATGACGTCGCTGGATAGAAACTTTGATAGAAAATGACATAGCCTCGCGCCTGCACCGCCCTCATTTCGGTCGCTCTGCCGGTAACCTGCGCCGCGCTTTGAGCTAATTTAAGTATTTAAAGATAGAGCTTTCGCCGCACATGCATAGTTGAAATCGCGGCGCGGCGGAATTGCGGAACTGACTTCGGAAGTCGTGACTATTCCCAATCCTTCGAATTACCTGTAAGCATTGAAACCTCTCGGGCGAGCCGGTAGCTCAGGCGGTAGAGCATGTGACTTTTAATCACAGGGTCCCGGGTTCAAGTCCCGGCCGGCTCACCAAAAATCCACTGAAAAATCAAAAATTGAGACTGCTCACGCGTTCGAACTGTTCGAAGAGCCGCGGACCAGCCGCGGCCCGTATTGCACCGCCATCCGAAACGGCCGAATCACCCAGTAGAGCGGAAAGAGCGCTGCCGGCAGCGGGATGAGTTCGTAGTCGCCCATCGTCGGCGCCAGCATTCGGCGGACGATGTAGCGGATTCGCGCGCGTGCGCCCTCGATCGAGCGGAGCGGAACCGCCCACGGATCGAAGTCTGCCCGTCCCTGCGTGGCTCCGCTGAACAGTTGCCCCGCGACCCGTCCTGCCAATGCCCGGGCGGCGCGGTCGCCGCGAGCTAGCGTGACAAGATCGGCGGGAATCGGCGCGCCGGCCAGCTCGTGCGCCAGACAGATGCCGGTCAGGAACATCCGGCGGCTCCCGAGCGCGGTTGCCTCGTCGAGTATCCCCATCAGATCGATTTCCGGACGCGCGCGAACGGTCTCGGCGACATCGCAGATCGATCCGAGCGTGACCCATCCATGCTTCGTGGCGTGCACGCAGATATACAGCAACAGGTCGTCGGGCGCGATCGCCATCACTTTGCCGAACTCCAGATCGACCTCATGCGCGCGCCGCCACAGGCCTTCCTCGTCGGGCGCGAAACGGAACGAGCGCGGCGTGAGGTTCCAATGAACGTCCACCGCGCCCAGCCCGTCGGGTCCGGCGAAGGCGTCCTCGTACTCCTGAAAGTAGCCGGTGGCGAGGCCTTCGCGCCTGGTATGCGGCGACAAATATCGTTCGGCGGTGAGTATTTCGGCGACCCGGGGCAGGTCGGTCTGACGCACCAGAATATCCAGATCGCTGAACTGGCGAAGTTCGATCGATCCGTATGCCATCGCAGCAAGCACTGGACCCTTGAAGGTGACCGCCGGAACTCCAGCCGCTTTCAGCAGGCCCATCAGGCGCACAAGTTCGGCGGTCAGATGACGGTTGTAGAGAATGATCAGCTGCCACTGCGTCCGCAGCTTCGCAAGCCCCTCTCCCGGAACCGCGGTCGGACATTCGAGCTTCAGATAGCGATGTACCAACGGGAGCACCGCGTGACGTTTGGCGATATCGACGACGCGGTCCCAACTGCGCACCCGCGGCGCAAGGTCGGACGCCAGCTCCGTGCGCACGGGCGTGGCCGCGGTTGTCGCGCAGCACAGCACGAGTGCCGCTTCGATGGGCAAGTCGGCAAGGTCGAGGAGGGCGTCGAATTCCACTGAGTTATCAACAATAGCCCCAGGTGCGAGCTGGGACCAAGTGCGCCTTGCGAGTGTGTCTATCGGCGACAGCCGCTTTCGTTTTATGGTCAACCGGATAACAACTTGTAGAGATTTACGTCGTTGAGCCCAAAATACGACATCTAACGACTAAAATCGAACAACAAAGCCGTCAACGGGCGTCATAGAACCGCTTGACTCAAGGCAGGCGAAATGGAATGATGCGACGTCGGTCGTAAACCATTGTTAAGCCTACTTCGGCACGTCTTGGATAAACGTCCAACCGCCAGGGTTGCGAAGACGCCACTACAAATATTGTGTCGTTAGGGGAAAACGAAAGAAAAGCGAAGGAGCATAAACGATATGAAGGCAATTAAACGAGGGGTTTTTCGAGGAATAGGTGCTCCTGGCATAGCTTTTCTTGCTTTGACGGCCGCGCTGGTCCTGATTGGCCCGCAGGCCGCTTGGGCCAAGCGTCCCCATCCGGTCAGGACATCATCTGAGGGGCCTGATCCCACGCCCGTCAGCGCGTGTGGGACGTACGGCTCGCCTACTGTGAACGACACGATCTTCTATCTTACGACCAACCTCACCGTGAGTACCGATGGCGGCACTTGTATTATTCTGGCGGGCACCAACAACGCCTTGAACCTCTATGGTTTCAACATAACGGGCCCCGGTGCCTCCAAGTCGACAGCGTATGGCATCGAGATCACGGGTACACACACCGTGGTAGAAGGCTTCAATGCCGTCATTAGTGGGTTTATGTATGGGATCTATGACAACGGCACCCAGGATTTTGGCGACGATGTTAACGTCACAGAGAATGTTTACGGGCTGGTGATCGGGTCGACGAATCACACACATGATTGGTCCAATTTTGCTGCGTATTCAAACACCGCAAGCGGCATTTGGATGGATGGATGCGTAGATGACTGCTTCCTTACGGACTTTTTAGCTTACAACAATGGCGGTAACGGAGTGCTCCTGCATGATACGACTGGTGCCGCCGTAAGCGTATTCATCGCTGCAGATAACGCCCTCAACGGAGTCGAATTAGACGGTACAAATAGTGGCGCGGTCGTGGCTGACGCGTATCTCACGGACCTGTCGTTTATCGACTCTCCATATACTTCAGTCTCTGGAAACACGGAGAACGGGATATACCTGGCATCTGGCGAGAGTCACGATCAGGTCACGACCGTTTATGCGGATGGCAACGGCAACGACACCGCCTATTTCGATCTCCGCGACGGGAACACCACCTGCGGCACCGATCTCTGGTTTAACAACACCTTTACCACAGCGGAGGCCAACACTACGAAATATCCTACCGCGACCTGCTTTCACGGCCTGGGCGACTGATAGGTGCGCGAAATATAAGCTTAGTTCTCAATTGTTTTGCCGGCGAGCTGCGCGGATTCACGGGATCCGCGCAGCTCGTGTCATTCTGAGCGAAGCGAAGAATCCCGAATCCGGTTCTTTCGCTGCGCTCTGGATAACTCATAAAAAGTTCTATCGGACCGTCAGGCCGCATCTTCTCTTTTCACTGGGTGCAGGGGGCACCCCTGCCAGGGCTCAGCCCTGCAAATCGCGGAGCACGGCCTGCCTTACCTCGGCGAGTGCGGAAAAGTCGTCGGGCATGACCAGCCGTTTGACCGGCACCTGTTCGGCAACGCGAGCGAGGAAATGGAATTGCCGTTTCAGCATCGCGGTGTCGGTAATATCGAGCCTGTAGGCCGCCTTGACCAGCCCCATCAGCGCCTCACCGGGGGCGAGATCCTCGATCAGGACGCGGGCTGCGGGTTTGCTCGATCGCGCGCGCTCGAGCAGATAGATGCGCGCGAGCCGGCGTGTCGTCGAGCAGAAATCGGCGCGTCGGGAGTGGTTTTTTAAGCGCGATTTTGTCGTATAGTGCGCAACCGGCTTCAGATTCCGTGAACTTGCGCCAAGCGCGCGTATCGAATCATCCCACAGTCGCAAGCCCGGATAACCCGGGAGCGCCATGATCGTCTTGCGTTCGACAACCGCCAGGCAGTCGTCGCAGACCAGCGGATAGCCCGACAGGACGAAGCTTGCGGCGAGAGTCGATTTGCCCGACCCTGCAAGCCCAGTGAATGCAAAAATTCCGTTGCGCGTCGTGACCGCTGTGGCATGCAGCGCTTCCCGCCCGCGCAGGTTTACGATGAGCGCAAGCACCTGGTCAATCAGGAGATGACGGATGGTTTCCAGGCTAGCGTCGGTGCTCGCGTTGCAGCAGACCACCCGGCTTCCAGACCTGTCAACGACGAAGTCGGCGAGATTGGGGAAGGAAAGCACATAGCCATCTCGGACCTTGCCGTATCGAAGCCAAGTCTTGCCTCTTGGCTCCCGCGATCGCAGATACCATCCAGGATTGAGGCGGATGCGCTCAAAGCGTCGGCCAAGAGTCGCGCTAACCGCTGACCTGACCGCCGACACCCGAAGTGCCGGAAGCTCCGGAAGCGGTACGTCTGTAACGATTTGTAGCCCGTAGGCCTGGCTATGGAAGTTTCGGGTCCTTGTTTTGCTCAAATCGCCTATGAGGCGCAGCCGCGCAGAGTACTCCGACTGGAGACTCGCTCGGTGCGGTACCCCTTGAAGGCGGATCCGACTCTGAGTTTTCGAGAGTTGTCGGACTCGCTACATTTCGGAATTACTACAATGAAGATGCGCGGGCGCCGGAGGCTCTTTACGCATCTAAACTCCCAAGGAATCGGAAATCAGCCTTTCCCAAGCTGAAAGTTTGTTATTTCCCAGGCTTAAATGCTGTTATTCCGTCACCCGGAGTAGTGCTACCGCCGGACGCGGTCAGCTTGGCAACGCTCCCATACTCTATCAGACGAGGACGAGCATAGGGTCGCTTTGCTCGCTCTTCCTTGTTTTTGACCAGCTGTTGCGCACTTTTAATCATTTCCAACTCCCTCATCGAGCTAAGACAAGGTAGCAAGACAGCAATTCTTTGTCAAGAAAGGAGTATTGCGACTAACGCGTCACAAAACCGCTGCGCTGCCTTCGGTCAGCTGGCTGAAAGGATCGCTGATACCGAGAAACACCACGTTGAGCCAGATCTCGACCGCAACGACCATCCATAGATCGAACACATTTTTCGTATAGGATGGGTCGCCGCGCGAAAACGCCTCAGCCATCGAGCGGTAGAGCCTGCGAACCGCTTCCCCATCGACCCATCCGTTTTTGACGACGTTCAGGCGATCGAACAGCCGCGCTCCACCAAGGCCGATCAGCGCATTGGCGTACGACTCGGTCATGTCGGCCTTGTCAGCCCGCAGCCGCAGCCGCTCCGGCAGGATTCCGCGCATCGAATTGCGCAACACGAACTTATTAACGCCGGGTCTCGATCGCTGGCTATCAGGTATGGCGTAGGCAAACTCCAGCACGCGGCGGTCAAGCAACGGCTGGCGTCCCTCAAGTCGAAAACGCGCGGTCCAGCGTGCCTCCTTCTCAAGCCCGTAGGGGAGAAATCCGGACGAGTAAACCCCGTACACCGCCCGCTGTGCAAAGGTGCGGCATCGGGGCAACGGCCGTCGTGTGGACAGCCGCTCTGATAGCCTCGTCCTGGCCGCGAACGCGCGCGACACCACAGCGCTGGGCTCCCGAGGACTCCGGAATTGATCGACCGCGGACTTGAGGCTCTCGGGCAGGAGCGGCAAGAGTCCATACCGCCAAAGAGTCGTGACGTAGTCCGGATCGGGGGGATACTCGCCGGGAGGACTTCGATCAATTCGCATTCTGCGCAACAGCGTGATGATGCGAAGCTGCCTCAACAGGTCTGCATATACGAGAAGCGTTGGAGAAAGCCACTCGTCGCCACCTAGTCCGGTCAGGTGGACTCTCAGGTCGTTACGCTTGCCAAGGATTGGTGTGTAATCGGCTAACGCCGTGTTGGGATAGTCTGGCAAGTCCAGGTAGTGCGCAACCTGCCGGATGAGTTCGGTGAGCGGGGCCACTCCTGGAGGAACGTAGGTATGGCGATGAGGGTACTTACGCAAGACCTCTTCGACGTACTCAGCCTCGGCGCCGGGTCCGGTCTCGAAGCGAACTGAAAAGCTTTCGAAACCAGGGACTTGCACTTCGCCGTCGTGGCGTAGTTGTTCGGTCAAACAGACAATCGATGAGGAATCAAGCCCGCCACTAAGGTCCGACGCCACTCCTTTGTTGCTCCGAAGCCGACATCGCACTGCCTCCTTGAACAGTGAGAGAAAATGATCGGAGTATTCGTCGTCGCTTCGATAGGTAATCTCCCGTGAGGCGTCCAGATCGTAATAGCGCCTGCCTTCCACGCCCCGCGGGCTGACACACAGGTAATGCGCTGGCTCGAGGCGGAGAATGCCCTCAAAGAGGGTCTCCTGGCGACTAACGGGCAGCCTTATCAGAATGTCTGCTATAGCAGGCTCGTTCGGCCTTCGTACGACCCTCGGATCCTGGAACAGTTGATGAAGCTCCGAGGCGCACAGAAAGAACCCCGGGCCATTGAAGTAATAGAAGCTCTTTACTCCCAAAGGATCCCGGGCACAGAAGAGCGTCCGCTTCGATGGGTCCCATAAGGCGAACGCGAAATCGCCTATGACTCTCGCCGGCGCCTCGGTACCCCAGCACTGCCAGGCGCGCAGCACGATCTCGGCGTCAGTGCCCGTGCGAACACGATGACCATGCGAATTCAACTCCGCCGCGAGTTCGTCGCGGTTATCCACCCGCCCGTCCATCGATAGAACGAGCCCGCTGGCTTCGTCCACGAACGGGCTGGTCTCGGCCGAAGCTTCGGGCGTCGTCTGGAGCTTTGCATGCCCAATTGCGACCGGGCCGTTGCCCCATACGCCGAAGCCGTCAACCGAGCGGTACGGGATGACATCGATCATCCGCTCGACGGTCGAGCGGTCCGCTGGAGCACCATCCCATTGATAGAGGACCGCGATGCCGCTCATTAGATCGAAGCGCCGAGGTGACGGCCCGATGCCTCCAGCCTCGGCGTCATCGCAAACGACCTTTGCGTTCGGCGATCAGATGCACGAGTCTCTTTTCGACAAGTTGATCCACGAGAGCGTCGAGGTCGCGGCGCAGTTCATCGGGCGCGGCATCGAACTGCTGCTTTAGCGACGCGAAGGTTTTCTCAATGGAGCCGTGTTCGACGAGTTCGCGCCATATCTGGCCACCCGAGCCGTCGAGGCCGAAGTAGACGCCGGTTTCTACGTTCAAGATGACCACGTCGCCGCCGAGATCCCGCCATATGACGCCATCGCTGATTTCGACGCGCTTCAAGCTTTCCCTTCGAATGGCCGTGGACCGTTGCTCCCCAAAACGCGCGCAGAGTCCACGAGTATGCCACAAGCAGCGGATCGGCGAACAGAGCGTTATGCTATTGGCTTCCCTCGGCGGCGCGCGCCTTATAGACCATCTCAATGCGATTGTTTTCCTTCCCACGTTGGGAAGGGCTAGGGGTTAGGTTTCGGCCAGATGAGGGTAAGTCCGATCAGTCGATGGTTCCCGCGCAGCGCAACGACTGACGCCAGGCTGCTGCTGGCGACACGCGCGCTTCGCGGCCTTGCCGACGGGGCAGTCAGCATATTGTTGCCGAGTTACCTGACCGCGATCGGCTTCAATCCGCTCCGCGTCGGCGCAATCGTGTTTGGCACGCTGCTGGGCTCGGCGGCGTTAACGCTATGGGTGGGGCTGGCCACCGATCGGCTGGGCCGGCGTCGAGTCCTGCTTGCGGCGTGCGCCCTGATGCTGGCGACGGGAATAGGATTCGCCACTACGGAGAGCTTCTGGCTGCTGTTCGTGGTGGCGGTCGTCGGCACGCTGAATCCATCGGCTGGCGACGTCAGCCTGTTTCTGCCCGTCGAACAGGCGGCGTTGGCCGAGGCCGCAGAGCCTCGCGATCTGACCGCGATGTTTGCGCTGTACAATGTTGCGGGCGCGACGGCTGGTGCGTTTGGCGCGCTGGCCAGTGGCGTGCCGGCGATCCTCGCGGCGCGCCATGGATGGGCGCTTGCGCCGGCGTTGCGATCGGGCTTCGTCGCATACTCGATCATCGCGGTGGTTGCGTTCGCGGTTTATCGGCGTCTCTCCCCGGCGGTCGAAGTCGAGCGCCAGCCCGCCAGGTCCGCGCCGCTGGCGAAGTCGCGGGCAATCGTGCTGCGGCTTTCGGCGCTGTTCAGTCTCGACTCGCTCGGCGGCGGATTCGTAATTCAGTCGCTGCTGGCGCTGTGGCTGTTTCGACGCTTCAACCTCTCGGTTCAAGTGGCGGGCACGTTTTTTTTCGCGGCCGGACTGCTTAGCTCGTTTTCACAGTTTATTTCGCCGGTGCTTGCGGCGCGGTTCGGCCGGATCAACACGATGGTGTTCAGCCATCTGCCGTCGAACGCCATGCTGATCATCGCGGCGTTGATGCCGACCCCGGGGCTGGCGATGACATTTTTGCTGCTGCGCTTTTCGACCTCTCAGATGGACGTTCCCGCGCGCCAGTCGTATGTGATGGCGGTGGTGCCGCCCGAGGAGCGCGCGGCCGCGGCGACAGTGACCAATGTGCCGCGCAGCCTGGCAGCGGCGATGGCGCCGTTGCCGGCGGGCGCGATGCTGAATCATTCGTCGTTTGGATGGCCGCTGATTTGCGCGGGCGCGCTCAAAACGATTTACGACATCGCATTGCTGATTCAGTTCCGCGCCGTCAAACCCTCCGACGAACAGTTCGATTAGCGGGACTCAAATTTGACATAAGCCCGCCGACAGTCTATTTGGGCTTTCTTGGCGGGGGGAATTTCTTCGCGCAATATTAAATGGGCGCGGCGGCGCCGGTCTGGCTGGAGAAATAAAACGGAGGCGACAATGCACAGGTTCACAGCATTTAACAGCACTTCCGCCAGGTCTGCCGGATCCTTGTTGCGCTCTATCGCAGCAATCGCGCTGCTGGCTGTCGCATGCGGAGCGTCGTCACCGGCATGGTGCAAAACCGCCAGCCTGTGGGTGGCGGATACGGACCATAACAGAGTGGTTGAGCTCACGCCGAGCGATCTCGAGAGCAGCGGAGCGCCTTCTCCGCTGGTGCTCGACAGCGCGGCTCTCATTGATCCCATAGGGGTAGCCTTCGACAATTCGAAAAACCTGTGGGTTACTACCGACGACAATCTAGTTTTGGAATTCACCCCGGCACAGCTCAAGAACCTGGCCACGGTTTCGAATCCGACGCCGCACGGGACGATCAGCAGTACGATGTTCGACGACCTCTACGGTTGCACATTCGACAAACATGGAAACCTCTGGGTCATTGACTATGGTGGCGACGGAGTCCATGAACTCACTCACAAGCAATTGAAAGCCGGCAGCAATTCCGACATCACTCCCAAGATCAACATCACCTCAAGTTCGCTCGATTATCCAAACTTCGGCGTCTTCGACAAATCTGGCAACCTGTGGGTCTCCAGTGAGGACACTTCGTCGATCGTGGAATTTAGCGCCAGCCAGCTTGGTTCGAGCGGCGCCGAAACGCCCCATGTTATCCTTTCCAGCAGCGGCGACAGCCTCTATTTTCCGGGTCAGTTGGTCTTCGATAGTAAAAGAAACCTTTGGGTCGCCAATTATGAGACCGCAACGGTAGTCATGTTCGAGAAGAATCAGTTGGGCGTGACGGGCAGCCCGACGCCCGCGGTGACGCTGAGCGGCTCGGCGTTTGACGGCCCGTGGGGTCTGGCTCTCGATAGCGGCGGCAATCTGTGGGTCTCGAACTATACCACTGACGACATTTTCAAGTTCAGCTCGACGCAATTGACGACGAGCGGAACTCCGACCCCGCCGGTTGTACTGACAGGAATCCTTGATCATGGCTATCAGATGACTTTCGGTCCCGTCTTCTAGGCCCGCACCTGCTTGTTCAAGGATACGGTGTGCTAGGCGCGCAACACCACAAGTCCCTCGCGGATCGCAAGTCCGCCTTCGCCGCTCAACGTCTCGAAGAAAACGGCCGCCCTGTCCGCGCTGTCATCGCGCCCCAGCACCCGCACCGTCAGCGTCGAGGGCATCGTCACCATCGCGCCGAAGCGGCCCGCAATTCTTTCAATTCGCGCAGGATCGTTGCCGGCTTCAGTCTCGATGATTCGTGACACTGCCATCGCGAGCGTCGCGGTGCCGTGCAGGATGATCGAGGGCAGCCCGGCAGCGCGTGCTACCGATGCGTCAGTGTGTATCGGATTGAAGATTCGCGCGCACTCCGTATAGATGTGCGCCATGCCAGCCGGCACATCGACCCGGCACTGCGAACGCGGCTCGCCTTCCTCGACGATCGGTTGCAACGGCGCTGGCGGATATGTCGGCGGAATATCGGGCCCCTTGACCTCAACTCCGCGATAGAGCGCGCCATACCAGCTCGTGCAAACCGGCTTGCCTGCGCCATCGATGGTATCGAGGCGCGTGACCATGTATGCGCCGGGCGTGCGCCGCTGGACTCCTGCGACCGTGAGCTGCGTCGTCAGCCGCTCGGGGGGGCGAATTGGGCGATATAGGACAGTGTCATGCGTCGCGTGCACGGCGCGCATCGCCTCGTCGCGCGTGAGCGTGGAGGATTTTTCGAACTGCGCGCGCATCGCGACCTGCACCGGCCATTCGAAGCAGACCGGAAACATCGGATGCGCAATCACGGCGCGATTGGTGTCCATGTAGCAGGGCATCGCGTCGCCAAGCGCGGCGGCATAGGCCATCGTCCAGCGCGAATCGATCTCGCTGACCATTGGCGCACCCGTGCTCCCCAGAATCGATGATTCAAGCGGCATGATAGCTACTTCTATCTGCCGTCACCCGCTCCGTCCATCGCGCCTATCGAGCACCTCGCAGGCATTTTGCGGTCATCTACTGCGCCGAAGGGAGGATGTGGTCGAGCTTGCCGCTTGTCCAGATGTCGAGCATTTTTGCAAGCGACTGCAGCTTTACGGGTTTGCTCAGATAATCATCCATTCCGGCGTCGAGGCATCGGGCCCGATCGCCTTCCGTCGCGTGAGCAGTAAGCGCGACTACCACGGTGTGCCGAGTATTTCCTTCGCGCCGCCTGATCTCCGCGACCGCCTGGTAGCCGTCCATCTCGGGCATCTCGCAGTCCATCAAGACAATATCGGGGCGCCGGCACGATACGAACTCCAACCCTCGCTGTGCCCCATCGACGATTTCCGCTGTGTAGCCGAGGACGGAAAGCTGCTGCGCCCCGATAGTTCGATTCACCAGATTGTCGTCCACCAACAGCACCTGTACCGCCTTGCGCCATTGCGGCGGTTCATTGTCAATCGGGCTCGGCGGCGGCGGGGCCGCGATGGTCTTGGTGCCGACGCCATCGGCATTTCTGCATAACTCGAGGAGGCAGCTGAACAGGTGCGACGGACGCACCGGCTTTGTAATCCACGCATCCACCACTTCGGTCGCATTGCGCACAGCGTGCTGCGCGCTAAGCATGATCACCTTGCCATTTTTGATATCGGAGCGTTCCTTGATTGCACGCGCGAGGCCGAGCGCACTCAGGCCGGATATCTGTTCATCGATCAGCGCAACGATTTGCTTCTCGTCAGCGGCCCGCGCCAGCTTCAAAATATCCAGGGCCTCGGCCCCGCTGCCGACCGCCGCGTTCTCAATTCCCCACGACGTCAGGTATTCGGAAAGGATTTGACGACTGGATGGACTGTCGTTGACGATCAACGCGCGTATCCCGTTGAAGCATGAGGTGGCTGTCGCAGTCATCCACGGACGAACAATCTCCAGTCCCTTCTCGAGTCGCGCGGTGAAATGAAAGTTCGATCCTTTTCCAGGCGCGCTTTCAAATCCTATCTCGCCGCCCATTTGCTCGGTCAGCCTGGCCGCGATGACCAGGCCGAGTCCGGTGCCGCCGAAGCGCCGGCTCGTCGAGCTTTCTGCCTGAACAAACGGCTGAAACAGGCGCCCCTGCGCCTCGAATGGAATTCCAATTCCCGTGTCGGACACCTCGAAGCGCACCAGCACATCGTCGGCTGTGTCTTCCACCCTGTTTGCCCGGACCATCACTTCGCCGTGCTCGGTGAACTTGATCGCATTCGACACCAGGTTGTTGAGAATCTGGCGCAGCCTGCTCGGATCGCCTCGCAAACCGCTTGGCATGTTCACGTCCACATACAAGGCAAGCTCGATCCCTTTGCCGCGAGCAGCCACTACAAAAGAATCGATTAGACTTTCCGTCAGTTCGACAAGGTCGAAGTCAAGTTTCTCCAGCACGACCCGGCCGGCTGCGAGTTTCGAGAAGTCGAGTATGTCGTTGACGGTGGTCAGCAACAGGTCGCCGCTTGACCGAATGATCTCAGTTTGGCGGCGTTGCTCGGGAGTCAAATCGGAAAGCGACAGCAGCTCTCCGGCCCCGATGATTCCTGCCAATGGCGTCCGAATCTCGTGGCTCATGCTGGCCAGGAATTCCGAGCGCAGACGGGCCGCTTCGACGGCAAGGTCACGCACTCCATCGCGCGCGCGATTGGCCTCTTCCCCGGCGCGCTTGCGGCTGGTGGTATCCAGCATCACTCCCTCGTAGTGTTCGACCTTGCCGGCTGCGTCGTAAACAGCGCGCGCACTCTGCTCGCACCAGATGACGCTGCCGTCGGGCCGGCGTATCCCCATTTCGAAGTTCTGGACCACTCCCTCTTTTGCGATGATTGCCTCGAGCCGGGCGCGCTCCGCCGCGTCCAGCCACAGCTGCGCGATGTTGGCGCGTTTGAGACTGTCGGCATCTTTGAATCCCAGCATCTCGACCATCGCCGGATTGGCCTCGAGAATATTTCCTTCGGTAGAAATTCTGTACAATCCGACCGGCACGCGATCGACGAGACTGCGGTAGCGGACCTCCGCACGCTGGTGCCCGATTCGCTCTTCATAGTCGCGCAGCTCGCGCTCGACGGCGAGCGGCAGCCGCGCCAGGTTGCTCTTCAAAACGTAGTCATCCGCGCCGCACTTCATGGCCTCGACGGCCACATCCTCGCCCACCGTCCCCGAGACCAGGACAAACGGCAGGTCGAGTCCCCTGTCGCGCAGCATCTTCAATGCGGCGAGCCCGTTGAAATGCGGCATCGAGTAGTCGGCGATGACCAGATCCCAGCCGCCGCCTTCAAGCGCCGCCAGCATTGCTTCCGGCGTATCCACTCGCTGGTAGGTCACCTCGCAGCCATCGCGCCGGAGCGCCCGCACCTCGAGCTCAGCGTCGTCCGCCGAGTCCTCGACGATCAGGATGCTGCGCGACTGCTTCATCGGCCGTTCCTGAGACCGGCAAACGGCCGCTCGTTCAGCACCAGCCAATACAGGCCGAGCTGCCGGACGGCGTCCATGAAGTGCTGAAAGTCAACCGGCTTGCGAACGTAACTGTTAGCGCCCAGGCCGTAGCCGTTGACGATGTCCTGCTGCTCAGTGGAGGAGGTCAGAATAACCACGGCGAGTAGCTTCGTCCGCTCATCCGCGCGCAGCTTCTTTAACACCTCGAAGCCGTCCACTTTGGGCAACTTCAGATCGAGCAGAATCAGTTCCGGCTGGACGCTGGTGTCGCGCCCCGCGTACTGTCCCGTGCCGAAGAGGTAATCAAGCGCCTCGACCCCGTTGCGCGCGACCACGATCGTGTTGGTGATGTTGTTCTTCTTGAGCGCGCGCAGCGTCAGCGCTTCGTCGTCAGCGTTGTCTTCCACTAACAGGATCACCCGTTCATTCATTGTTGCCCCCCATGGTTGACTTCGAGAGTAAACGAAAATGTCGCGCCCTGGCCTTCCGCTGCTTGCGCCGAAACCCGGCCGCCGTGGCGTCGAACGATCCGCTGTACCGTCGCCAGTCCCACGCCGACCCCGGGGAAATCGGCTGCGGCATGAAGCCGCTGGAATGCGCCGAATAGTTTTTCGGCATAGGTCATGTCGAAGCCGGCCCCATTGTCGCGGACGAAATAAACCGCCTGTCCGTCCTGATCCGCCGTTGCGAATTCAATCTTTGCCTGCTGCGTCTTGCCGGTGAACTTCCATGCGTTGCCGAGCAGATTTTCAAGCACTAAACGCAGCAGATGCGGATCTCCCTGACCCATGATTCGGTCCTGAACCACACACTCGACCTGCCGCAGCGGCTCGGCCGTCTGGCACTCAGCCAGGATGACGTTGGCCATGGCGCTCAGGTCCACCGCTTCGGTGCGCATCTCGCTGCGTGTCACGAACGCCAGCTTGAGCAGGTCGTCGATCAGTTGAGCCATGCGCTGAGCGGCCGCCCGGATCCGGCGTAGGTGGCTGTTGGCCTGCTCGTCGAGTTTGTCGGCGTAATCCTCCATCAGCGCCGAGCTGAAGCCGTCTATGCTGCGCAGCGGCGCGCGAAGATCGTGCGACACCGAATACGAGAACGCCTCCAGCTCCTTGTTGACGACCTCGAGCTGTGTGGCATATCGCCGCTCGGAATCGCTCAGTGCCCGCAAATCGTCCGCGACACGCTTGCGCTCGGTGACGCGAGCTACCTCGCTGACCGCGAGCGCTTTTGCAATGTCAGTCAGCCGCCTCGTGGTCAGGAAGGCGTAGCCGCCGACTATCAGCAGCCATAGGAAGACGATACTGCCGCCGATCTCCAACGCAGTCGTGCTCTGGCGCGACGTCGCGCGGGCCCTTGCGGTGCGTTCTGTCAGCAGCCGCCGTTCCACCGCGGACATTTGGTACAATTGCACAAACAGTTGATAAACGGCGGTACTCAGCCCTGCAGCCTCCGGCGCCCTGAGGGACTGTGGCTGGCTAAAGGCCGGAGCCGAACGAATAATATTCTCAGAGAGCACTGTCATGCGGCGCTCAATCCGATCGATTCGATCGAGTCGATTCTGCTGGGACGCGTTATCCCCGGTCAGGGAGCGGAGTACTACGGACTGGTGCTCGAGCTTTGAGATAGAATTGCTGACGCTGTCCAAATTCTTCAGATCGCCGCTCTGGTAGTAGTTTTGAATTGAGGAAAGCGCTGCGAGTGAATTCTCTTGCGCGTCGTCCAGGGCGTCGAGCACACTTTGCGTGTGACTTACCCAGTTGTTCCAGGCGTAGGACTCATGCGCGTCTTTATCGGCATTCCAGCCGATTGCCACCGCCGCAACGATAGCCGCGGCAAGGCCAGCCCAAAGTAATCTGTCGGTGAGGTTCCGTTTCCCAAGCTTGCCTTCACCCACAGATTGCTCCTTCTCACGTCACTGCCCGGCAGCGCCTGGTTCTTGCATTTCAAGAATTATGCCGTGCGGCGTGAATGAACGGGCTTGTTGCAGGCGAACTAAACGTGCGGGCGGCGGCAATTGGATGTCAGCGGCGGCACAAAAGTGGCACGCCGATCGCGGCAATCGATATCGAGGCTGGTGCTACCGGCGGTTGCGCGGATCCCACTCTGGCAGCGGCCGCGGCTCGGGCATCATGAGGTCTTTTGCCACAACGATGCCGACGAGTTTGCCAAATTGCATAACGGGAAGCGCGCCGATTTTGTGCTGGCGCATCAGGGCGGCCGCACGTTCCAGCGTGTCCGAGGACATCACGGTGATCGGATGACGCGTCATCGCGGTTTCGACGAGCGTCGAGTCGAGCGCGTCCGCGTAGCGTCTCAAATCAAATTCGCTCACGATTCCGACGAGCTGGTCTGCCTCGACGACCGGCAGCCGGCGAAACGGTCCCGCCTTCATTTTGGATGCCGCGGTCGCGAGCGTATCGGCCGGTCTTACAGTGACTACTTTTCGCGTCATCACGATCTCGACCAGCTGTATCATCTAACTTCCTCCAGAATGCGACTGCGGGCGGTGCATCGATCGCAGCGACCGCCAAGCTAGGCGATAATCATAGCTGAATCGAGCTGATTAAGATTCCGGAAGAGCTTTTCTCAGGTAGTGCTTCTGATGGCCACGCGGATAGTCGGCGTGAGTGGCGACGATCTCAAACCCGAGACCCTGGTAAAAGCGCGGCGCCTGGAAGCTGTGAGTGTCCAGGATCATCTGGCGGCATCCGCGCGCAATCGCCTCGGTCTGTGCCGCCGCCATCAGAGCTTTGCCGTATCCGCGATTGCGATAATCCCACCGTACCCAAAGATAGCGAATTTCGCAGCATCCACCCCAGGTCCAACCGTAGAGGCCGGCAATGATCGTTCCGTCTTCCTCGCGCACCAGGTAAGAGAGGATTTTCCCGTCTTTGAGACGAGTCCGCTCGATGTTGTACTCATTGATACGATCTTCGAGAAAATGGATATCGCTGTCGGAAGGTTTCTCGTCGACGGGCGGGATATGGATATTCATTGGTTGTCCTCCGATGTTCCCCTCACGACCCAGGGCAACTGGCGCCGGGCCGCGGCAATCGCGGTGGACGCCATCGTCATTGGCTGCTGCGCCGCGCGCGGTAGCGGCGAATCAGCGCGTTGGTCGAACTGTCGTGGGCCAGCTTCGGCTCCGCGGCGGATTCCAGCTCCGGGATGATTTTTTGCGCCAGAACTTTGCCCAGTTCAACCCCCCATTGATCGAATGAGTCTATGTTCCAGATTGCGCCCTGGGTGAAGACGCTATGCTCGTACAGCGCTACCAGCTTGCCGAGCGTTTCGGGAGTCAGCTGGTCGGCGAGAATCACGGTCGAGGGACGATTGCCCTCGAACACGCGATGCGGCACCAGCCAATCCGGCGTGCCTTCGGCCTTGACCTGCTCGGGGGTCTTGCCGAAGGCGAGCGCCTCGGCCTGCGCGAAAACGTTCGAGAGCAGCAGATCGTGATGGCGTCCGAGTGGATTGAGCGGCCGGCAGAAACCGATGAAGTCGCACGGGATCAATTTCGTCCCCTGGTGGATGAGCTGGTAGAACGAATGCTGGCCGTTGGTGCCGGGCTCGCCCCAGTAAATCGGTCCGGTCTGATAATCGACGGGCGTGCCTTCGAGCGTGACGTGCTTGCCGTTGGATTCCATCGTCAGCTGCTGGAGATAGGCGGGAAAGCGCTTGAGGTATTGCTCGTACGGCAGCACCGCGACGGTTTGCGCGCCGAAGAAATCGTTGTACCAGACTCCGAGCAGGCCCATCAGGACCGGCAGGTTGCGGCCAAACGGCGCGGTGCGAAAATGCTCGTCGATCGAGTGAAAGCCGGACAGCATCGCGCGGAAATTGTCGGCGCCGACGGCAATCATCGTGGACAGGCCGATCGCGGAGTCCATCGAGTAGCGGCCCCCGACCCAATCCCAGAAGCCGAACATATTTTTCGTGTCGATGCCGAACTTCGCCACTTCGGCGGCGTTGGTCGAGACCGCGACGAAATGCTTCGCCACCGCCGCTTCGTTGCCAAGCGCGGCCAGACTCCAGCTCCGCGCGGAGTGCGCGTTGGTCATGGTCTCGAGCGTGGTGAAAGTCTTCGACGAAATGATGAACAGGGTCTCGGCCGGGTCGAGGTCGCGCGTCGCTTCGGCAAAATCGGTTCCATCGACGTTGGAGACGAAGCGCACGGTCAGATTGCGGTCGCTGTAATGGCGCATCGCCTCGTACGCCATGACCGGGCCGAGATCGGAACCGCCGATGCCTATATTAATGATGTTGCGGACGGGCTTGCCGGTGTGACCTTTCCACGCGCCGTCGCGGATGCGCGCCGAAAAGTCCGCCATGCGATCGAGTACCGCGTGGACCTTGGGCACCACGTCGTCGCCATCGACGCCGATTGAAACGCCGCGCGGCGCTCGCAGCGCGACGTGCAGGACGGCGCGCTTTTCGGTCAGGTTAATTTTGTCGCCGCGGAACATGGCGTCGATGCGCCCGCGCAGTCCCACCTCGCCGGCCAACGCGAGCAGCAAGCGAACAGTCTCGTCGGTCACGCGATGCTTGGAATAGTCGAAGTACAGGCCGGCGGCCTCGACGACCAGCCGTTCGCCGCGCTTGGGATCTTCGGCGAACAGAGTCTTCAGGTGGCGGTCGTGGATCTGGTTGTAATGCGCCTGCAATGCCTTCCACGCCGGGCGCTCGGTCAGAGGATTGGTTTTCGCTGATGGCGGCATGATGCCTCCTTACCTGACGCAGCGGAAGCCTAGTTCGAGGTGGCGGATACGATTGCGCGATCGCCGCGCGGCAGGATCATTACTTCGGACATTCGGGTCTCGGGATCCAGCCTGATGAAGTAGGCAGGGAAGCCGGTCTCAGCGACGGCGACGTTGGTCCGCGCGTCGCAACCGCATCGCGCCGCCATCGCGTCGTTTATCGCGGCGAGTTTGTCGAGGCTGAGCGCGGCGAGTTGCAAGTTCGCGTCGTCGACGGAAAGTTTCAGGGTCGAGTCCTTCATCTCGACGCCGGCGGCGACCGGGGTGCCGGAGACGGTCGCAGTCTTGACGACCCATCGGGTGAATTGGCCGTCATCCATGTTCTGGACGTCGCGATGATTCCTGCGTGCCTCGGAGATAGCGGCATCGAGCGAGCCTTTCTTCGCGGTGGAATCGGCGAACACCTGCGCGTCCGCCAACGTCCAGATCTGCCTGGACCATCGCGCAACTGTTGCGGGATCGGCTGCCGGCAAAGTCTGATAGTCGGTTGCAGCGCGCTCGGCGTTTGCCAGATCGTGGTCGGACAGCGCGGCTTCGACCTCGTCGGCGTCTTTGCGCCGCGCCACCTCGTCGATTCGCGCGATGATCGAACTGCTCTGGCTGCCCGGTTCTTTGGCCGCGTCGGCGCAGACGGCGCGCTGCTCGGCGAGCCTGAACGCGGGGCGGCCGATCATGAAGTCACAGAGACAGAGGTCGTCCTTCACCTCGCGCCGCTGGCTCGCACTCAAATCGCCGCCGTGAGCTGAGAGAGCGGCCAATTCTTGGCGGGCTGCCGGATAATTGCCGACCGCTATTTGGCTACGCGCCGCGGTGAGCGCCGACGGGGCGCATCCTGAGAGCACGGCTGCCAGCGCGATCGCGACGCCCGCTTGGCCGGCAATCCGCGCGAAGGCGCAGCGCAGGATAGAAGTGCGGGAGTAGCGCGGCATGAGTTGATTATGGCAAAGGCGGCAGCCGATTGCCTACCCGCAAAAAAAGAAGGACTGCCGCGTCGGCGACCGGGTCATCTGATGTATCGCGATGCGACAGCGGCGGTCCCAGATTCGCCCCCGCGGTCTTCTTTGGGCGGCTACGTCAACTATCTCTCGGAGCTGTCGCTGGCATGAGTGGTGCACCTGAACCTCGTACAAGGTGCAGAGCATGAAGCAAATCGATTGCGCTGACGCAACGCGCAAAGGAGGACATCGATAATGAACTACATCAACAGACTGATGATCAGGGTTCGCGAGAGCAAAAAGGGACAGACGATGACTGAGTACGTGCTGATTATCGCGGCGATCGCGGTAGCTGGCTACATCGCGTATGAAGGCCTCGAAGGTGGAATCAACACGATCATCACTAACGTGACCGCAACACTGAAGGCTGCGTAAGAACAGCCCCCAAGGCCCGTACGGTCGAAACCAGGCGCGCGGGATAGGCGGCGGGGACCGAATGCCCCGCCGCCGAAACTCAGGTTCTTTTGCAGACGAAGTGACGATTTGATGTGAGAGAAACAATGACTTCAGACAACTCCGGCTTCGCCGGGTGCGGCGCAGCTCGCGACGCAACTCGCGATGGGAGCGTGAGCGATCGAATTGTGCTGGTGGGGGCGGACCGCATCGGCGGGTCGCGCTAGAACGGGGGCATAGATGAAACGACCGATAGTTTTCATAATCCTTGCGGGAATGGGCGCGGTGCTGGCCGCGATTGTGGTCTTTTCCGCGATCAGAACCCGTGAGTCCGAAGTGCAGCGCGCGATGGCGCACACGGTCGAAGTCGTAGTCGCGGCAAAGGATATCCCGCTTGGCGCGAAACTCGAGCCCGACGAGGTCAAACTGGTTCGCTGGGCACGCGACGGCGTTCCGGAGGGCGCGTTCACGGATCCGCAGGCGGTCGCGGGCTCGTTCGCCAAGGGGCAGTTCCTCGCCAATGAGCCGGTGGTCGCGAGCAAGCTGTTCATGGGCGCGGAAAGCTCCGGCGTGATGCCGCTGCTGATTCCAGCCGGAATGCGTGCGATGTCAGTGCCGGTGGACGAAGTCGCGGACATCGCAGGCTTTGTGCAGCCACACATGCGCGTGGACATCCTGGTCGCGGTCTCGGGCACTGGCCCGGGCGAGCCGTCTTTCTCGCGGATCGTTTTGCAGAACATCGAGGTTCTGGCGGTCGCCCAGGAAATCGAACACGTCAAGGACGAGCCGCTAGTAGTAAAGGTCGTGACGTTGCTGGTGACTCCGGACGACGCTGAAAAACTTACCCTGGCCAGTCACGAGGGAATGCTGCGTTTGGCGATGCGCAACTACAGCGACAGCAAGATTGTCGCGACCAAGGGAATCGCAGTCGATGACCTTTTGCATCGGGGTCCATCGACGTTGCCCGTGATGCAGCCGCAGATGGCGCCGGCGCTCGCCGCGCGCCCAGCGCACGGACCTACGCAGGTTCCTATCGAAGTGGAAGTGATGCGCAATGGCAAATCGTCGGAGGAGATCACCTTTGCTAATTCCCCCGCGGGAGCGCGTTCTCCCGTTCAAGCGCAGCAGGACGCGCCCGCCACTTTGCCGC
>Ga0181532_10001292_pt1 | contig 24557 bp, 23 predicted proteins | sample PEATcosm2014_Bin_33_FD_119768 | JGI IMG/M metagenome (GOLD analysis project Ga0181532, IMG submission 119768) | Peatland microbial communities from MTU Mesocosm Facility, Houghton, MI, USA - PEATcosm2014_Bin11_30_metaG | ecosystem: Environmental > Terrestrial > Soil > Wetlands > Peat | place... | reverse complement strand
GCCCATCCCCGCAAGGTTCCGATGCGGAGCAGAATTCACGCAGGAGTCAAATCGCTGAAATGTGCATAGGTCGGGTTTCAATTGACAGTTGTGCCGGTGCTGGGAGCTATCCATGATGCAGTTGCGCAGCCCGTGTGATCGTACGCTACCCACGATCGCAGCTCGCGCCACATTCTCTCGATTCGCCGAACGGAGGCCGGGGCATGTCTGAAGCAACGTCGAACGTCGAGTTTGCTCAGAGAATTCACGAGCACGGCGAACATCATCCACCACCGACGGATCGTCATTCCCAATGGATCGAGATCATGGAGGCGCTGGTGCCCGCGATTGTCGCGGTCGCCACTGCCTGGAGCGGCTATGAGGCAGCGAAGTGGGATGCCCTCTCGGCGCAGGAATATAATCTTGCCTCGCGTACCGCCGTCGTATCACAAGAAAAGGTGACTCTGGCGGGCCAAGACCGCCTCTACGACATCACCACCTTCGACGCCTGGGTTGCCGCTAAGGTGGCCGCAAAGACAAGGTGGCCGCATTCCACGAGCGCCGATTCCGGCCAGAATATGCCACTGCATTTGCGGCTTGGTGGAAGCTCAACCCAGTCAACAAATCCCTCCGCGCCACCCGGACCCATCTTCATGGCGGAATACACAGACGCAAACGGTCAGGAGTCTGCAAGGCTTGCGAAGGAGGCGAAAGGCCACTACGAGGACGGAGTGAGCACCCGGGACCTCGGCGACAAGTACGTGAAGGTCACCGTCTTGCTAGCTACCGTGCTGCTGCTGACCGCACTCAGCCAAGGCTTCGAAATCCGTGGGCCTCGGGTCGCGGTAGTGGCGGTCGCTTTCGTTCTCCTTGTCGTGAGCGCATACTGGATCTTGACGTTCCCGCGAGCGTAAACCATGAGGGAAGCACACTCGATGAATCCCGCGCCGGGCCAAAACACCGAGTTGGGTCTCCTTCATTCATTAGAGGGACGTTCACGAGTCTGTTCGCGCGCCATGACGAAAGAGGCCAGCAGCTAGAATCGCGAAAACCATGACGATCCTCCCCATCACTTCCTTGCTAGTCTGTCTTGCTTTGTTCCAGCCCGCGGCCTGGGCGCACCAGCCCGCCCAGAGTGGAGCCACCATGGGGGCTTCGACTCAAACCGCGCAATCGCACAAAGCGGCTGCAAAGAACCCTGGCCCGGGCGCGCCAGCAGCGCCGGATAAACCGGTTTTCACGCTGCGCACGACGGCAAACGAAATCCACCTAGTCTTCACCGTCACCGACAAGCACGGCCACTACATCAAGGATCTGAAGAAAGACGATTTCAAAATTCTCGACGACCGCAAGCCGCCGGAAGAGATCCTTAGCTTCAGCAGCGAAACGGATCTGCCCCTGCAAGTTGGCCTGTTGATCGACGCCAGCGAATCGGTGACCGCTCGCTTCAAGTTCGAGCAGGAAGCGGCCATCGAGTTTCTGAAAGAGACGATTCGGCCGAAGTACGACCAGGCCTTTGTCATCGGTTTTGACCTGACTCCCAAGGTCACGCAGGACTTCACCGACGACGCCGAGAAGCTTTCGGTGGGCATTCGCATGCTGCGACCGGGCAGCCTCACGGCAATGTACGATGCTCTCTACTACGCCTGCTGGGACAAGTTGATGAAGCAACCTCAGGCTGGCCCCGTTCGGCGTGTCATCATCCTGTTGAGCGACGGCAAGGACAACGCAAGTTCCGTGACCCGCGAAAAAGCTATCGAGATGGCGCAGCGGGCCGAGGTCTCGGTGTATACCATCAGCACCAACCCGGCCAGCTCCGGCGGACAAGGCAACAAGAATTTGGAACGCATTGCGGAAGCGACCGGCGGAAGGTCGTATGTACCGTCCCAGATCACCGCAGTAGCCAACGCGTTCACAGCCATTCAGGAAGAGCTGCGCAGCCAGTACGCGGTGTCTTACAAGCCGGCGGCGTTCAGGCCGGATGGGCATTATCGCACCATCGAAGTTGAAGCGCAGAACCAGAAAGGCCTGCGCATCCGCAGCCGTAAAGGGTACCACAGCCCTGCAGGGTACGACGCGCCCAACCAATAGCGCAGGTTTTCTCTATGGCCGCGCCGAAGGGATCAAGGAGTCGATTATGCAGGGGAGGGATGGGGAGCAATGATCGAGGTAGGCTTTATCATCTTCTTCTCTTATTCCAATCTCTTAATGGGGAAAATTTGAACGGTCAGGACTGGGGCAGAAGAAGGGTGTTGGCTGGGCAGTCATAGACGTCTTTACCGCTGCGGAGATTGCCATGACAGCCGCCCCTCATCGGTTAGATTTCCTTTTTTGAATTTCTTCGAAAGAGATTCTAGGTAAACATATCTCTGATCCTTGGCTGTATTAGAAACAGCCATAGATAGTGCACCGGCGATGATGACGCCAGTTCCGCGCAGCAACTCGCCTCTAAAGCAATTAACCACATCCCCTAGCACCATCTCTCACTATCGGATCCTAAAAACTCGGCGACGGCATGGGCGATATTTACTAAGAAGTGTGGCGCCGGCGCCCTCGCCCGCGAGCTGTGAGAAATCAGCTGTCAGCTCTCAGCCAAGTCGAAGCCCCGCTCACAGGAGTGGGGCTTTTTAATTTCTGCACAATCTCGGTGGACGAGGGCGAGTCATCACGCGCTTTTGCCCGCTGATGCTGCGCGAATCCTCTCAAGAAAATTAGAAGGTCAATATCGGAGGGGCAGGGCCCTTCAGCGGCCGTTCTTGGACTTCTGTGATCTGTCCCTTCTCCCTCCTAACGCCCAAGCTTGAGGCACTGCAGTCCGATAAAGCAGCAATCAAATTGCAGATGCGGAATGCAGCGGCTTCTTATCCCCCTGCCGTGCAGCTTTAGCGCGGCATAAGAGGTAGCATCGTGAAACAGGTCTCGAGATGCAGCGGAATCTCGTCCGGATTCCGTGTGTTCTTCATCTTCTCAGCAATTCTTGCCCTCACTTCATCTGCGTTGGCTGGTTCCGGTCAGCTCACGTCAAATCCTTCCGACGTCAACCTTGGCAGCGTCCAAGTCGGCAGTAGCCAGACGCAGTCCCTTACCTTGACGAATGTGGGCAGCTCAAGGCTGATCATAACCCAGGCAACTCCGTCTTTAGCCGGTTTCGCCCTCACCGGTCTGTCTTACCCTGTGACCCTGTACGCTGGCCAAAGTGTAAGCTGCAACGTAAGCTTTAACCCGCAGTCGGCGGTCACCAGCAGCGGCAGCGTCGCGATTACATTCCACAATCGGCACAACACCGCCCCCTATACCATGACCGTGCCGGTGTCAGGCACAGGGGTCACCCCGGGTCAGCTCACCTCAGCCCCGGCCAGTCTCAGCTTCGGCAGCGTGACCGTGGGCAGCAATCAGTCTCTGTCAGAAACAGTGACCAATACAGGTGGATCGAGCGTCACGATTTCTCAGGCCGCGATCAGCGGGGTCGGATTCAGCCTGAGTGGGATCACGGCTCCGGTCACGCTGACGGCCGGGCAAAGCACGAGCTTCACGGTGATGTTCACGCCAGCATCGGCCGCAAGTGTTACGGGCAATGTCACAATTACTTCGAACGCATCGAATCCCACGCTGACTACCCCGGTGTCGGGCACCGGAGTCGCGGCTGGCACCCTGGGATCGAATCCGACCAGTCTCAGCTTCGGCAGCGTAACGGTGGGAAGCAATCAGTCCCAGTCAGGGACGGTGACTAATACAGGTGGTTCCAGCGTCACGATTTCTCAGATCGCGATCAGCGGCACCGGATTCACCTTGAGTGGGAGCACTGCTCCCGTAACTCTGACAGCCGCCCAGAGCGCGCCCTTCACGCTTCTGTTCACGCCAGCATCGGCCGCAAGTGTTACGGGCAATGTCGCAATTACTTCGAACGCATCGAATCCCACGCTGACTACCCCGGTGTCGGGCACCGGAGTCGCGGCTGGTACCCTGGGATCGAATCCGACCAGTCTCAGCTTCGGCAGCGTGACGGTGGGCAGCAATCAGTCTCTGTCAGAAACGGTGACCAATACGGGCGGTTCGAGCGTGACGATTTCGCAGGTCGCGATCAGCGGCTCCGGATTCAGCCGGAGTGGGATCACGGCTCCGGTCACGCTGACGGCCGGACAAAGCACGAGCTTCACGGTGACGTTCACGCCAGCATCGGCCGCAAGTGTTACGGGCAATGTCACCATCACCTCAACCGCCTCCAATCCCACCCTGACGATACCGCTGTCAGGAACAGGCACCGCGGCGGCTGGGCAGCTTACCGTTACTCCCACCACCCTGAGTCTTGGCAGCGTGGTGGTCGGGACCAGCGGAACCTCATCAGGAAGCCTGACCGCCAGTGGCGCGAATGTTACGGTCACGGCTGCAAGCTCGAACAACTCGGTATTCAGCGTGAACGGACTATCGCTGCCGGCGACTATCCCAGCGGGCCAGAGCGTTTCGTTTACGGTGACCTTCAGTCCTCAGACCGCCGGAGCGGCGACTGGTGTGCTCACTTTCAGCAGCAATGCTCAGCCTTCTTCGACGGCAGAAACTCTGACGGGAACCGGCACGGCCGCACCGACATATGCGGTGAATCTGTCGTGGAGCGCGAGTACATCCTCGGACATTTCCGGCTATAACGTTTATCGAGCAGTGTACGTGAACTCGTGTGGGTCCTTTTCGAAGATCAACTCTGCGCTGAATACCAGCATGCTATATACGGATACCGTGGTTGTAGACGGCACGTCGTACTGCTACGCCACGACGGCTGTGAATTCGAGTAATGAAGAAAGTGGCTATTCCAACATCGTTTCTAACGTTGAAGTTCCTGCTCCGTAATCCGAAAACAGGGGTGAGGAGTTGCCAGATTCAGCTCGAAGTAGCAGGAGCGCGGAAGCTGCGTTTTGAGGAAGGCGGGAACCTTGTTCTGGCCACCGCAGAGGGTGAACTCCTGCTGCGGAAACCCATGTTTATCAGATGAACGGTGAAGCCCGCCAGGAGATCGCTGGAAACTCTGGAAACTTCAGAACTGCGCCGGAACACAGTGTTTCCTTGAACTGGAACACGAGCACGTCAAGCGGTGTGGCTGGATACAATATCTATCGCGCAACCGCCTGATGCGGCACAGAATTACGAAACGAACCCAAGAAGTCGCTTCTTTTCAACCAGGGCTGCTCGGCCGGGCCAATGCGCGCCGAACCCGGTGCCCCTCCTCACCGACGGAACGAGCTCCGGCATCACTGGATGGGCGTCATGCCGAGCAAGCCCTTCGCTGCTCATGGTTCTCACGACAAAACCGCGACATAGCCACCGGACCGAAAAGCCCTTGGGTCATGCCTCTTTTGTAGACGGAGCAGAACGAATAGAGAAGGCTACGCGGAATGACGCTCGCTAACTGTTGCCCATTTCGTTTGAGATCTCACATCGATGAAGAACTGTTGGCCACAACGAAAGATCATGAATGTGCCAATTCGGACAGAACCTTGAATCGAACTGGCTGCGGCTGAAAATACGTTGTTCGCGCTGCTTCCGATTGGACGAATCGTGCCAACTACAAGTACGTAGGATAACGGCCAGCATTACCGCAGGCTCAGCGATGTCCTGCCCCTTGTCGTTCTGTCGTTCTGCCACAGCTTGCAGAGAGGATGACTCATGTCCGCACCTCCATCCCACGGCTCGATTCTACGCCCATGTTTGATTAGCCTCATGGCCTACCTCTTGAAGTACATCCATACGGCGAGCGCCAATAAAACAATGGTGACGATCCAGAGAGACGAATCACTCATACCAGTTTTCTTAGCCATGAACGCATTCTAAGCCCAACATCGCGTCGATGCGAGGCCGTTCAGGTTCCAGCCTTCCCAGCAATACTCGCTTTGCTAAGCGCCAGGCGGGTGTTGAGTGCGCACAGCGGTCCTTCGATTTAAAAGAGCTCGATGGATGCCGCATGGCCAGAAGCAGACGCGAGTCGAGCATCTCTTGTAATTAGCGCAACTCCGAGTTTCTCAGCGAGCACGATGTAGGCAGCATCGTAGGCAGAAAAATTGTGACGCAGTTGCCATATCCGGGGCAGGAGTACGGAATGAGCATACCGAGTGATGCGGAGATCCAGCAGATCGCGGACTGCCTGCTCAGCGCGATACACCGAGACCACTCCTTGCAGCGCCAGACGCCGCAGCACCTGCGTGACCTCAAGATCCAGGAGGTGAGGCGCGTGTAGGGTTTCGTTACGCGAATAGATTCGCTTTTCGATGTCCAATCCCGCGGATGTCTGAAGAAGCCAGTCAACCACGGCAGACGCATCGAGCACGATCATCGCGCCTCGCGCTCTTCTCGTACTAAGTGAGCGGTATCGATGTGCGCCGAAATCGGCTTACGCCTGTGCAGCCGCTCCCGGAATTCTGCGAGCGTTGGCCTCTCCGCGATTTCCTTGATCTCCGTTAACAGATAGTCCGAGAGCGACATTCCAGCCATGGCGGCGCGCGCTTTCAGGTCGCGGTGCAGGGCATCGGGCACATTACGAAGCTGAATCATCTTGGACATGCTATAAGCATACTTTCATGTTATCTACATGTCAACCCAGATGGCCTTTTTCTAGCGTGGTTGTACTTCAAACAGGCCACGAGTAGCTAGTGTGACGGGGGATGGTGAGGTGGGAATGGAACGTCGACGCGGAAGCGTTCATTCCAAGTTCTCACTCCGCTGATACATCCGCTTACAAGCGACACTCCCACGAATATGCGATAAGTCGATTTTTCGCCACCATTGGCTGGTCTCTCGCCGAACGCGCCACTCCTCTGCTTTGGGTTTCTGTTACCCTAGCCTGCGGGCTTCCCTTGTTCCATCATTGTTCTCGAAAGGAACTGCCGCCGATGCTCACCCGCAGGTCTGCATGGTTGCTCGTCCTCATCCCAACATTCGCGTTCAACCAGAAAACGCCAGTCCAGATCACTGCGGACCTCACCGAGGCCCCGCGCAAGCTGTATCACGCCGAGATTGATATTCCGGTGACGCCCGGACCTCTGTCTCTCATTACGCCGCAATGGATTCCCGGCCACCATAGTCCCGGCGGCCCAGTCGCCGACATCACCGGAGTCGTATTCACGGCGAATGGGAAGACCTTGCCTTGGCGCCGCGACGACGTCGACCTTTACGAATTTCATCTCACGGTTCCCTCGGGCGTAAGTTCCGTCCACGCGCATCTGGATTGCATCACCACCAACGTCACCGCCAATATCGCGGTCCTCGAGTGGGAGCGTCTCATGCTCTACCCCGCGGGCATTCCTGTCCGCGACATTCCCATTCAAGCTTCGGTGATTGTTCCCGCAGGATGGGGCATCGGTACGTCGCTGACCCCAATCTCCGCCTATGATCCCCAGCATCCCGCCGGCGGCACAGTGCACTACGCCGCGACCACCGTCGAGATGCTCGAGGACTCGCCGATCATGACCGGCATCTACTTCCACGAGTACCCGCTCGCTCCTGAACTTACGCCCAAGCACTACATCGACGTCTTCGGCGATTCCGCCGAGGTCGCCGACGTTCGTCCCACGGTGCTCGAGCACTGGAATCGCCTGATCCAAGAAGCCGGGGCCATGTACGGCGCGCCGCACTACCGCAGCTACCACTTTCTGCTCGCCCTGCGCGGCCCCATGGGCGGCGGCGGCCTCGAACACCACGAGTCCTCTGACAACAGCATGTCCGAGCGCGGCCTGAGCACCGACGACCAAGAGATGCTGAGCAGCGGTCTTCTGCCGCACGAGTTCACCCATTCCTGGAACGGCAAGTATCGACGCCCTGCCGGTCTGGCTACGCCCGACTACGCAACGCCGATGAAAGGCGAACTGCTGTGGGTCTACGAGGGCCTGACTGACTACCTTGGCTACGTGCTGGCTGCCCGCTCCGGCGCCATCTCTCCCCAACATTATCGGGAGGAAATTGCGGTCGATGCTGCAAACATGGACACCACCACAGGGCGCGCCTGGCGCAGCATCGGAGACACCGCAATCTCCATCTCCGCCTTTGGCACCCTCCGCGGCGCTGGCGCTTGGGCCAACTGGCGCCGCAGTGCGGACTATTATCCCGAAGGCAACCTGCTCTGGCTCGACGTCGACACCACGATCCGCAAGCTCACCAACAACAGCAAGAACCTCCGCGACTTCATGGCGGTTTTCCTGAACAAGGGAGGCAGCACAACTCCGACGGTGGTGCCTTACGACTTCAATGAGATCGTGAGCGACTTGAATCAGGTTGTGAAAAACGACTGGGCAGGATTTCTGAACGACCGCGTCAATGGCATCAACCCCCACGTCAATGTTGAGGGCATCGAGCAGGGAGGCTACAAGCTGGTCTACACCGACAAGCCGAGTGACTACCTGAAAGCGAGCATGGCTTCGCGAGGCGCGGGCCGCGATGTGTGGTTCTCGCTAGGCATCGCCTTCGATAACGATGGCATCACCATCTCCGACGTGCGGGTCGGTAGCGCCGCCGACAAAGCCAAGCTCATCCCCGGGCAGAGAATCATGGCCGTGAATGGAAGAGTCTACTCGAAGGACGCTCTGCACGCCGCCATCCGCCAGAGCAAGAGCGCGTTAGCCCCCATCCACTTCATCCTGCAAAACGACACAATGGTGACCGAGGTCGACGTCGACTATCACGACGGCGACCGCTATCCCACCCTCGAGCGCGTAGAAGGCCCCCCCGCCTATCTCGATGACATCGCCAAGCCCTTGGCCCAGACCGCGGAACACAAATAAGTCAGGCATGGATCAGCAAACGGGATCAATGAGGCGATTTATCAACAACCTTCTTGAGACACCCTCAACTTCTAAGCGTTCATTGAATTTGTCTGTTTTTCCCCGACTTCTCCCGAGGTATATAGTAGGTGAAGGTACTGGGAAATTCCGGCTTATGTTATTTCGCCGATGGCTGAAATCTTCTGCGCTCATCTCAGTGACGGTCGTCCTTGGGCTCGCGCAAGTCTGTCTCGCGCAGGATACCTCTGGGAGCCAGTCCTGGACCGCCAGCAGCCAGCAGGGGGACCTTGGAGGACGTGTGAATCCCACCCGCACGAGTGAAACTCACACCGAAGCCGACGGTCGGGTCATTGATAAAACGTCGGTCGAAACTCTTGGCCCTGACGGGCGCTACGTACCCTACTCCGACACGGAAAAGGAGTCGGTGCACGTCAACGATACAACGGTTCGCAACATCGAGAGGACATTCGGCCGAGGCGCCAATGGTGAGAGGACTCTGATCCAGGAAAGGCAGGAGGAGTCGCGCAGCCTTCCCGGCGGCGAACAGAGGGTCGTCAGGACGATTTCAAGTCCTGACGTCAACGGCGCGCTGAAGGTGGTGCGACGCGAGTTAGAGGATTCCAAGCGGCCGAGTCCCGGCGTGCACGCGACAAGTACCACGGTGTTCACTGCGGACATTAACGGAGGTCTGAGTCCAGCGGTACAGATCGAAAAACGAGAGATGCAGAGCAGCGATGGCAACCTCGAATTCAAGACATCCACCCTGCTCTCTGATGGGACTGGGGGGTGGCGGCTCAGCGAGGTTAGAGAAGGCACCAGCAAACAGGAAGGCGGCCAGGTACGCAGCAAGGACGAGCGCGTACTGCGGCCCAATTCGAATGGCAGTCTCGCGGTCGTCGAGCGCACGGTCAGCAAGCAGACCGATGCCGGTCCGGGGGAAAAACACGACACAATCGAAACTTACTCGACCAACCTTCCGGGTCAAGCGGGCGACGACCACCTGCAGCTTGTGCAGCGCGAGACCGCGGTTCGCCGCACCACCGCCGCGGGCGCGCAGAGCACCTCTCGGCAAATCGAGCAGCCGAGTCCCGGCGATCCCAGCGGCGGTCTGCGCCTTACGATGGAAGCCATCGATATCGAGCGGCCAGGCCCGAGCGGCAACACCGACGAGACACGCACGATCCTCACCCCGGATTCCGATGGCCGGCTCGGTGTTGTCTGGATTGACGTGGGCAAGACTGGCAACCCTTCCGCGATAAAAGTCGACACCCGCACCTCCGCAAAGCCACAGTAGGGTTCCTGCCGGGCTATGAATGGATATTCCCAAGGCTCGGCGCGCACTTCCTAAGAATTCCGGTCAACGAGTGCAACGGGGATTTCTCGACAGTATGCCTGTTCCAGCAGCGAATAGAAGGCGATGTGGATATCTGTCACATCAAGTGTGAGCCATGTCACTGACCTCACGTAATCCTGAGCAGAGAATGTCTGGTTAAACCCTCTGCGGCGCCAAACCCGCCGACGAGAAGAAATCTTAGGTCCCCATGCTTGGTATCTGTCATATCGAATATGCCTTCGTCCGCGCGTCCTCCATCCTGTTAGTCGTATGCGCGGTCTTCGTGAACGCTCTTGCCCAGTTCCCAGCCAACAGCCCGGGCAAACTTACCAGAGATCCAAATAACGTTCAGCCAATCGCGGGTTACAACACCGCTCCCGGCACCGGGGTGCTCGTCTTCCGCATATTCGCCGAGGATACGAGCACTCGCATCCAAGGGCCGGTCCGACTGGAGCTCACAAATCTCGCCAATCACTTAGGCGTGTTCCTAACGATCGAAGGCAACGCGGAAGGCGTATTCGTCGACACCGCGTTCGGAAACTACGAAATAGGAGTAAGCGCTCTGGGATACGTCAGCGCTCGTCAACCGGTGCAGTTGGTGAGCACAATACACCCGGAGCCGATTGACATCGTTCTGCAACGCGATCCCTCAGCGATCAACCTCAACGTCGAGGAAGGAATCATTTCTGCCAAGGCGCGAAAAGAAGTCAGGCACGCTGTATCTCAGCTGAAGGTAGGCGACCTCACGGGAGCGCAAAAGCATCTGGAGGCCGCCTACAAATTGGCTCCCTCCAGTTCAGACTTGGATTTCTTACTCGGTTATCTGTACTTCCAGCGCAAAGACTATGCGCAAGCACGAACCTATTTGACTGCCGCCGCATCCCTCGGCCCTCACAACGCCCAGGCTCTGACTCTGCTGGGCAGAACCGACTTGGAACAAGAAAACTATCCCGCGGCTAGATCCGCCTTGGAGCAGGCCGTTTTAGCCGACGACGACAATTGGCTGCCTCATAACTTGTTGGCGGACGCGTATCTTGGCCAGAAGGACTATGGCAAGGCCCGCGACGAGGCGCGAATTGCCATCACAAAAGGCCAGAAGGGCGGAAAGACGATTGCCAGCCCCGCCGAGTTGGTCCTCGCGCAAGCGCTCATCGGTCTCGGGCATCAGCAGGAAGCGATTCAAGCCCTCGAGCTGTTCCTGAAGGATTCTCCCCAGAGTCCCATGGTCTACCAAGTCCAAAACCTGGTCGCAGACCTCAAGAAAAGCAATTCCGGCTCCGCGACGGATAAAGACGCAAAGACTCCGGAGATCAATACGTCCCGCGCTGATCCACTTGGAGCCGTCCCTGATCCTGCCATAACAACTCAAACCTGGCGACCTCCTGACGTTGACGACACGAGGCCAACTCTCGTCCCCGGCGTCGCCTGTCCGACCGCGCGCGTAATCGACGAATCGGGGAAACGGGTGCAGGAGTTAGTTCGGGATCTCGCCCGCTTCGCCGCAAACGAGGAATTATTCCATCAGTCGATCGACGCGTTTGGCTTTGCAACCAACACCGAAACGCGAAAGTACGACTACGTCGCAACGGTGTCGGAACCCCAACCGGGCTCTGCTCTCATTGAAGAATATCGTTCCGACAAACCCGGGCAGGCAGGTTCTCCCGACGCCATCTCCAGCACTGGCTTCATCGCACTGGCGCTCGTCTTTCATCCCGACATGCAAAAGGACTTCGATTTGGATTGTGAGGGACAGGCCGACTGGCGCGGACAGGCTACCTGGTTGGTACACTTCCGCCAGCGTCACGACCGTCGAAATCGGATGCACAGCTATTCGCTCGGAGGTCAGGCTTTCCCCGTCGATCTCAAAGGCAGAGCGTGGATTACCTCCGACAAGTTTCAAATCGTGCGCATCGAAGCCGACATGGTCAAACCCATGGCTGAAATCCAGTTGCTCAGCGAGCACCAGACCGTGGAATATGGCCCGGTGCCGTTCCCCAAGAAGAATACGACTCTCTGGTTGCCGAAAACCGCAGAGATATACTTCGACTTTCGCAAACATCGCTACTATCGGCGGCACAGTTTCGATCACTACCTGCTCTACTCCGTCGACACCGACGAAAAACGCAAAGAGCCTGTAGCCCCGCCGACCGAGGAGAAACAAGAGAAAGACCCGTCATAGAAACGATCGTTGCGCCTCGCGCCATCACTCCGCCACCCCATCCGGCCCGGCCTGGCTCTCGCGAGTTGCCAGTTGATCCCGACCGCGATCACCGCTGGGGTTGCCTCTGGTCTCCTATGTCTGCATGCCGTCGCCACTAGCCCGGCAGATTGGACGGAGCTGGTTCGCTCGTCTCTCTCTCCATCAGCGGCGGCCTTCCCTGTGTAACCGTCAAGTCGGCTCCTGCCATTGTTTTTTCGGGGCCTGCTCAGCGTTCACTCACGTTATGGCCTGCACCCTCGCCGAGTCGCCATGCGACCCTCTACCCCGAAAGCTCCGACAGCTTCGTTGCCTCCGCTGCCGCTTCGATTGCTTCTATGAGAAGGTCATAGAAGTCAAGGCCGACGTGGCGGCCCTCCTTTGTTTGATCTCCGCTTTTGTTACGTTTGGGACGTCTGTTACGTTTGGGGCGTCGGGTCCAAGTCCCTCCGTCTCTTTGGTTTTTGCTTTTCTTGTTCTTTGTGGCTTTCGCCACATTTCCACAGAAAAGTTTGCGTTAGGATCGCTCAGGAGCGACGACTGGCAACTCGGTCGACAGCACTCCCCGTTTTGTCTGTCTTCCCGTGAAACCTTGCTAGTTTTCTTCCGTGCTGCCTAGACCTCCGGGGTGACTTGCGGGGCTGTCAAGGGCGCCCGGAAGGGCGGTCATCTTGACCCTTGACAGAGCACCAACTTGTGGGCATCGATCCGATCATTCTTCCGCTTGCGCCGTTTCGACCCTTCCATTAATCGCGGGTTGGCCACCAGCACTTCGTGTCCGCAACCGCCGATGACTTCCTGCACCAGGGAGAGTGTGTCCCCACCTCGAAAACCACTCGCGCCGCATTCAATGCCTGTGAAAGAATTCGGCAATGTCCTCCTGCGTCGTACGCAACTGTCCCTCCGCAGCGTTTCCCCCTCCCGACCCAGAATGCAGTAGTGGCTCCATTGGTCCCCCAGATCCCCTCCCACCGTCAGACGATCGAGATTGGGGCGAAGCTCACTTCGCGGATGCTCTTCTCCGGCGCTCGTTGCTGCCACCTTTTTCGGATCCAGCTTTTCCTTCAGTTTTCCCACCAGTTCCGCCCGCACTTCCTTCCTATCCCGCCGCATCGGGCCCCGCGTCTTCGCCCGCTTCGATGTCGGTTCACTCTGCTTTCGAGAATTGTCATGCTTCTTCAAGGTCGATCTCCTTATCCATTGTGATGGCACCGTAGAGTGCGTTGATCACCGGTAGCTTAACGCCATTCGTGATCGGGGGGCGACCTTCTCATCCTGTCTACCGGGTGGAGCGATCCAGTTCCCGGGCGGGTCTTTCATCCCGCTGTGGACCAGCGCTTTTCACGGCGCACTGTTACGTCAACTGGCCGCAACGAGATACCCATGCAATTGTCAGTTACCCAAGGGAGACCGGCCGCTTTTGGCAAAGGAAGCCCGACGATAGTGAGCCCGTATGCTCACAGAAGGGCCCGTCGTCGATCGGGATTTATGCGAGCGAGAATGTTCACTGAACCACTTTGATTTTCGTGCGGGAAGCAAAACGTCGGTAATTCCGGAAAGCGATTTCGTTCAACTCGATCTGCTTGCGATGTCTTTGCAGGCTGACCGTCGAACTCACCGGGAGAAGGTAGTCGCGCCCCGCGATGGCGACATAGTCATAGTCCACGGTCATGGATGCGGCGTGCATGGAAAAATCACGCGGCAGGCCATCGGCCGCAACCGTGATCCGGCGGACTCCGCTGGTTGCGGCGTCGATGTAAACGAGACCGTGAAAGCCCACTCCGATGGTATTGTTACTCTCGCTCAGATTAAGGGTGGCATTTTCGCGGGCCACACGATAACTCAGTACCTGCAGGGTTCCACCTCCGTCGCCCAGACTCCCGGCTTCCTTCCATGCGAACTCCGTCTGCGACGACGGAGCAAAGACCAGGTTCAGCAGCGCGCCAAACTCTCCCACTGAAATTGGCCAGGTGGAATTCATGTCGGCACGTTTGAGGGTGCTGCGCTTGCCGTTGATTTCCAGAGTGCTACGCGACTCCTGCCCGTCGTGAGAGGTCAGCAGTTCCGCGATCGAGTCCCGGTGTTTCCAGTTGCCGTTGCCGGATTGGTCCACCGACCGGCTGGTGACCTCGATGCACATGAAATTTGGCAATGACTGGCTGTGGTCCAGCGCGCGCTTTCTGGCGCCGGCAATGACCGTTTCCAGTTCGTCCGCCGAGGGCGGGGGAACTGCCCCGGCGGGTAGCGAGGTGATTACGAGATGTCTGCCATTATGCCCGTCGGTCTCGGGCTGGCCGGAAGTGGCCAGTGCGCGAACATCATCTTGCGGCTGAGCCTTTCCGGTGGCGTAGTCGGGCGTGGTCGCGGCTGCCAACTCAGGTCCATCGATCCTGAACTCCAGGCCGCGTTCGGTTGATTTCCCACCTTGTGTCAGCTTCTCAATGACCTCGTAATCGCCGCTGGGCAGAGAGGTGGACTGAATCGATGCCAGGTACGGAATGGAGCCCGGCCCATTCATTTTCGCCAGACGCAGGGGCACTTGTGCGATGGCCTCATGGCTTTTCAGGACTTCCATCTCCAAGGTCGGCTCCTCGGTCGAACTAGGATCCGGATGCACCATAAAAAAGAAAGAGATTTGTTTCGCGCCATGCGGCACACGTCCCGAGATGCTCGGCACGACCTTGCCTTTTCCGTACTGCATGGGTTCCGCTGATTCCATCTCCGCGGGCATGGGATCCAGACGCTGGACCATGGTTACATCACCGAGCGATGGGCCGGCAGCTTCGTTGGTGATTTCGAATTCCTGGCGCTGCGCCCCAGCTTTTTCGCTGTTACGGTCGAGGACGGCCGTCTCCATCACGTATTGGCCGGGCTCGGCGGTGAAATGCCGCTGCATGGTGATCAGCTCGGACTGCGCTCTCTCTTTGGAGTCGAGCGAACCGTGCCGCGGGACATCCTCGCTGAAATGCTCGATTACTTCGCCAGCCTTGTTCTTGATTTGCGCCACAATGGAAACATGCAGCGAATAAAGATTGGCATTGGGATCGTCCCGCGTTTCCAATCCGTCTATCGGAACCTCGATCACGAGGACATTCTCGTTGCCCGTCGACAAATCTCCAAGGCGTAAGACGGCGGAGTGGAACCTCAAGTCCGTGGGCAGCCGAGCTTCGCTCAAGAGTTTCAGCAGCGGCGCCTCAAACGGCCTTATTCCAGAGCCCGCATCCGGAGGCACCGCAAAATAACCTGCCCTGGAATGTATTCTGAGCCCCTTTCGCACCGGCTGCACCGCAACCGGCCGAAACTTCCCGTCATATTCCTGGATAGGCGGAACGTAAGAAGCCTCGTAATACGTGGTCATGTCTTCAATCAGCTGCTGCAGCACTTTCTTGAGACGATCGGAGGCAGTGATATAAGCGCCACCGGTGTTCTGTGCCAGCGCGGCGAGAGGATTTTTGTATCCCGACAGACCCTCCAATTGAAGCTGGGTCAGCGTGTCAGCGATCTGGTCTATCATCCCCTGAGGCAGTCGGGGCTGTGCGCCTCCGCTCGCACCAGAAGGGATAGACGAATTCGCATTCGCATTGACGGTGGGCGCAGCCGTCGCGATGGCCGCGGTCGCGATCAATCCTTCACCGGCTTGTTCGTTAATGGCGTTCGCGTCCACGGTATAAATGCTCACGCCAGACCGGTTCGCGGCTCCGGCGATGGTGAGCAACATGTCTCTGGCATTCGAATCAAGCGGCGGCGCCTGCTCGAAAAAGATCACGACTTTCCGGCCGCCGAACTGGCGTTGCGTGCGCGCCAGGGCCAGCAAGCCCGCAAGGGAAGGCATGCAGTGCTGGTCTTGCACAATCTTCTGTGATTCTTCAAGCGCAGCCAGCATGACTCGGTCGACGTTGCGCTGCTCCGGGTTGACATGCGCTCCGGAAGAATCGGTTCCGGTCTGCGCCGCGGCAATGAGGTCCTTCTCCGGCAGCGCGGCTGGATCCTCCTTGGTTCCATCGACTCGTTCGGTAACAGCGCCGACCGCCTTCTCCACAGCGGCGACGTCGGAAGTGAAACCCTGAAACAACCGGAGCCGTCCTCCAATGCCGAGTACAGAGAACGAGAACTGATCCGCCGGAATCATCTTCAGAATCTTGTTGGCGATATCGTGCGCGTTTTTTGCCGACGACGGATCAAGCCGGTCGAAAACCAGCGTGATTCGGTGGTTCGCGCCCGATTGCCCGGTTACCAGGCGAAGGTGGGTGAGCTTTACTCCGGCGCCGCTGTCTGAAACCGTGATGTCGTCCGGCTTTAGATCAAGGATCGGCTTGTTCCTCTTGTCGTGAACCACCAGATCAAGTGTGACCTCGTCGGCGTTCGTGACAAACGTGGGACTCTCATTCTTCTGGGCTGGCGGGGCACTACTGTTCGGGGGTATCGTTTGCGCGTAACCACGTGGGGAAAGGAGCGCGAAGGCAAGTAGCGCAACCAGCTTTTTCGTATCCATAAAGAGATTCACCTTTACTTAGGAATCTCATCGTCGCCCCGAAATACCGGCCATTCTACATCGATTCCGCTGGCGTCTCCACGGAATTGGGATTTTGAAATGGGAAAATTTCCAGTGGTTGGTTGCTGGCTTGTTTTTTATACATACTCGTACGATGTTACGAGTCTGGAGGGGTTATAAGGCAGTGAAGTTCAGATTTTTGCTGTTTCTCTGAATGGAGCCAACACTTTATTTACACCGATCCAGATACCACGGAGAAAACGGACTGCGGACGCTACGCGAGTTGGGACGCAACAAAATCGAAAAAATATCGACTGCTCCCATTTCCCACCGACCGAAATGCGCACACGACGGTCATTGACGGCAAAGGCCGCACGCTGATGCCAGCGCCTCTTCTCAGTTGCTATGCTTTGTGATTTTGCTGTTAAGCACTGTAACCAAGGCCTTACCTTCAGTCGATGGCTTGATATCGGTTCCGCGCACGATATCGGTTGCGGTCAGCGTCTTGCCATACAGGCGGTAGTTCGCGTCATTGTCTGGTGCCACCGTTGCGCCTCCCAGCGAGACGCCAGCGAACACTCCCTTGGCCCGCCCGTAGGTCAGAATGTCGGCGTCAGACGCACTGGCCGCGGTAGCACCGGGGCCCGCCGCCGCTGTCGCATCCGTGCCCATCTTGGTCTTTCCGTTCAGAACCTGATTCACGACTTTCGGATCCATGAGCAGGAGGACGAAATCGGTGGACGAACCACCTACCTGCAGACCAACGCTGGCACCGCCGACCGAATACATCGCGGGCGTGGACCACTTGCCCTCGAAGTTCTGGCCACCGCGGCAGAGCAGGGGGCCGCGGCCGCCGCTGCCGCCGACACCGAAGCCGAACTTCTTCACACCAGGTAGAATCAGCACGCAATCAGCCTTTGACAACAAGGTTGGCGAGATGTTGTTGCTGTTGAGCATATCCTGTAACACGAGGTTGGCTTGCCGAAGCGTGTCTTCGTCTTTCTGCTTGTCAGCAGCAAACATAGGAAGAATCAGCAGCGGCATCACCATGGAAGTGAGGAAGCAAAGCAGAGCTTTCTTGATAATCCGCTCATTCGGTTTTTCAGACGCACGTCGTAGCATAAAACCCTCTCTCCTTTTGAGGTATGGCTTGCTGCCCGCCTGGCGGAATCTTGACGGAGTGCCCGCAGCCCCTCTTCCGAACATTAGACGGAGGTTGGCGGAGGTTGGGAACTGTCAAAACATGTAGGGGCTGCGGACAGACCTTCAACGTGATTTCCTGGTGCACTGTGAGCAAATGCGCGAGGCTTGCTTTGCTCGGACCCCGCCGGAGGGGGGTGAGTGTAATGATTACAACAGCCACGTCCGAGTAGCCCACCATCACTCAATGACTCCCCACCGGAGTTTGGCGTCCGATTCGCGTACTAACGATCAAGGTTGGGTAGTCATCGTTGAATCAGCGGCGTCCGAGCGGAAGGGGCCCTGGAGCAACCGCCCAGATATATCGAAAGAGGACAACACATCCGAGTAGGACGAAGGCCTCAGTTAGAAAATAAACTGTAGCCAGTACCACGTATTCCAAGCGATCCATGAGTGTGACTGCAATCGTGACCGCCAGTCCGACGTTGCGGACTGGAAGTAGGATGGCAAGTGTGATTACTTCTGGCCTCTTCAACCTCAAGGCTTGTCCGATTGCATAGCCTACCGCCATGGCGACGACGATCAGAGACAAGCTGGCAAAAAAAACAGCTTTCCAATCCAACCTGAGTTGTTCGTAGCGGCCCCCGATCACCATTATGCAAATGACGAGAACGCCTGCCACACACGCGATCCTCAGTTTTTTCGAAATCTTGTCGGCCATGCCGGTTCGACGGGCGCGCAATCCCATGCCGCCAACGATGGGTATTCCAACGAGCACAATCAGACGTCCGACAAGCGTGAGGAAAGGAACTGAGAAGGGGAACTCTGTGCCCGTCGCCTTGCCGTAAATCCCGAAAACTACCGGCATCGAGAGACAGGAGAGCAGCGAAGAAGCGGAGTTGACCGCTACCGAGAGAGCCGGATCTCCTCTCGCTAGGAGTGTGTAGAAGTTAGCAACGTCGCCGACCGGGCATGCTGCCAACAAGAGAATCCCCATTTGCAGAGATTCCTGCAAAGGAATCGTGCGGGCAACGAAGATTCCGATTCCCGGCAAAACGATCATCTGTCCGATCAAAGCGCCAAGGAATGCCGTCTTATGGCGGGCTAGATCCCTGAAATGACGGGCCTCCAACTCCAAGCCCACAGAAAACATCATGCTCACAGTGAGGGTGACGATTGCGATGTCAAGGGTGGTCTTCATATGCCGCCGTCACGCGAGAGCAAATCAAAGCTCAATAAACATCCGTAGGACGGAGAGAAACTCAACAGACAACAACCCCACAGAAAAGGTCCCGAACGGTTACAACTGAAGACCTTCTTGCTTCGAATTTGATCGAATATGTTCCCTTCGTCCTCCCTAAGAGTGCGCATGGCCCGGTAGAAGTGAAACTGGCAAGAATGACAGTTCTAAAGCGTGAGAGAAGAAAAATTGGCCGAGCCTTTCGGCACCACAAGGCTAACTGTTGAAACATCACGATTACACTCAAAACCCCGGTCGCCGTGTCACATGAGCGTAATCGCCTTATAGTTACGTCAACCAGTCGGCTAAAGTCCTACCAGTCTCCTTTGTTTCTTGACAGGGACAGGCTCAGGCGCAAGATGCTGAGGCAGAAGCACCAAGGGGATAGCGTAGGCCGCAGATCGCAAGAGCCCGAGGAGAATATTCCCACCTGGTTACCGCCCCAACTCCTGCCGACTACTCAGGTCATTTCGTACCACTTCTCCGCTTTTCATCACGAACTTCACCTTCTGCAATTCGGTGATGTCCTCGGCTGGGTCGCCGACGGTGGCGAGAATGTCCGCGAACTTGCCGGGCTCGATCGATCCAATGCGATCCTGCCAGCCCAGCAACTCCGCGCCGTTCACGGTTGCCGCCTGGATGATCTGCCAGGGAGCCATGCCCGATTCGCTATACGCCTGAAAGATCAGCGTGCTGCTTTCTCCGCGGGTGCGTTTCCCCGCTTGGTAATATTCGTCGGAGCCGGCGGCAATCCGTACGCCCGCGGCAACAGCGCGCCGAAGGCGGTCGTGATTCCCCTGCGCAAGTTTGTTAAACATGGCTTCATTTTCCTTGCGCTCATCGACAGTCGCGGTCGCCGACACAAAAGACATGTAAAACTCCGCAGGATAGTCGGTCGGAACCAGAAAGATTTTCTTGGTCGCCATCATCTGCAGCACATCATCGGGCACGACATAAGCATGCTCGATCGAGTCGACTCCCGCTTCCGCCGCAATGCGGGTGGCATCGTTTCCAATCGCATGAGCTGCGACTTTTCTGTGGACGCGGTGTGCCTCCTCGACAATGGCTTTCATCTCCTCGAGGGAAACAACGCGCGGGCCGGTGTTCACGATCACCTTAATGCAATCGGCTCCGTCGTAGAAAGCCTGCTGCACCGCTCGGCGTGCCTCGTCCACGGTCGCAATGGCGACATACTCCTGCTCCACCAACCCTTCTGCATCGTGCTGCAGATGGCCGAATTGACCGCCCGCCGCCGACAATGCACGCGTACAGGCCACGATGTGCGGTCCGCTGACCCAACCCTTATTGATCGCATCCCGTAACGCCACATCGCCGTTGATCCCAGAATTGCCGACATCGCGAACCGTGGTGATGCCTGCCTCGAGGTCCTCGCGGCCCATTTTCGCCCCCAGCAACGCCCGTTCCGCCGGACTCATCTGCGCGACGGTGAGGACCATGTTGTTGTCGTCGCCGCCGTACGCGAAGTCGTAGTTCTGCAGCAAATGGGTGTGGGCATCCACCAGACCGGGCATCAGCGTCGCCTTGCCCAGATCAATCACTTGCGCCCCAGGAGGGACTGGAAGGCCCGGGCCGACTTCTTTTATCCGCGCACCGTCGATTACGACAACGGCATTCAGCACCTCTCTGCCGTTCTTGACGTCAAGCAACTTTGCCGCGCGAAGCACCACCAGATGATGACTCTCCAGCTGCGGCGTTTGGGCGATGCCTCGGGCACTCAGGAGCAGAAACAGAACAGCAACTGCCTCTAGACGACGATACATGGGAGTTTCCTTATGGTTGCAGATGCCGACGGAGTGTGTTCGCGCGGAGCCCCAAAAAAACGGCCCTGATCATACACCCAGCCCGCCGCTCGCTCACAGTGCGAAATAACTTTTCTCTAGAGCATTGTCGTCTATGGCTTTGGGCCGACTGCGCCGTCAACGGCGTGCCGACCGTACAAATTACTCCCGCGCGGATAGGTACAACACTTCTTTCACGGTGAATTAATTTATCCACACGAAGAATTTTGGATGGCGCTAAGCGGAATCCCTGCGGTGCTAGGCGGATTGGTGACGATCGCCTTTACACTCAAAACCCTCTCAATGAGTGGGCGTTCCGCGCGGACCGTATCACCTCAGACGAAGTGATGGGTCCATGCTCCACACTGAAGGGCGGCTTCTCGCCGCCCTCAACGTGTTCCGATTGCAAATCTAGGGTTGATAAATCTGCACGTTACTGATGGCAGACCCCTGAAAACTGCCCTGCCCGCCGATGCAGTACAACAGACCGTTCCCGACCGCGGAGGCCTGCCATACGGCAGCGGTCGGCAATGCCGCTTCCGTGGTCCACTTATTCTTGCTCACGCTGAACGATTCGTTCACCGTTGAGGTTGCTGGACTGGTGTTCAGGCCGCCGGCGACGTAGACCGTTCCCGACAACGCGCCGTAGCAACTCGCATTGCGTGGATTTGGGTCTGCGGTCAGAGACTTCCAGGTGTTCGTGGATACGGTGTAGCTCTCGTTGTCGCCAGCGTCACCGGACGTCGCATAGCCATCCGATGCAACAATGCTTGATCCCGACAACGCCGCGACGGGCTCCGACTTTCCAACCAGCAACGGAGTCTCCTCCGTCCACGTGTTGGTGGAAGGAACGTACTTCTCCACTGTGTTCAGCCGCAGAGTCGAGCCGTTGCCGCCGATGACGTAGATCGCGTTGGCGTCCACGGCTGCGGCAGCGCTTCCAGCGGGCCGTAGGCATGGCGGCTCCCGTTGTCCACGTGTTCTTCGACGGGTTGTAGATTTGCACCAGGTTGCTCGGCGTCTGGCTGGTGCCTTCATAGCCGCCAATGACGTAGAGTGAACCGCTTACAACCGCGCTGGCCGCGGCAAAGACTGGAGTCGGAATCGCGGCTCCGGTTGTCCAGGTATTAGTGGCCGGGTTAAAGATCTGCGTGTTGCTCACCGGTGCGCCGCCCTGGGCCGTAATGCCGCTCACCACGTAAATCTTGCCGATGAACCCGGACGCGGCTCCGGCAACGGCTGTCGGGATCGCCTTCCCACTTCCCCACGAGTTGAGCACTGTGAACGTGTACCTGCTGGTAAGCGTGGTCGCACCGGTCGTTATGGTCACAAAGCCACTGCTGGCTCCCGCGGGTACTGTGGCTGTTAGGAAAGTCGTGCCGGTGAGCGTTACTTTGCGGGCAGCGACTCCGTTGAACTTCACTACCGACGGCGAACTGAATCCCTGGCCTAGGATTCCGATCTGAGAGCCCACTGTGCCCGATGTCAGAACCAGAGTCGCGAAAGGGCTCTGTCCGTCCACCAGGCTGAAGAGGCTTCCGGCAGCGTCCGTCCCTTCTTCCGCCGTGCTGTAGAAGGTGCCATCCGTTCCGAGGAACAGCGGTGTATCGGGGATGCTGTTGTTGTTTCCACCAAGGTTGGGAAAGTTATAGATGTCGGTGAACACGCTCTTGGATGTGATCTTGAAAATGTCCGCCCGGCTGCATCCACCCCCGAAGCAGGCGTCGCGATTCCGTAGAAATTCCCGTCGGTTCCCAGGGTCAGGGACAATTCCGGATAGGCTCCGTTGTCCACGGTTAGGTTGAAGTTGTGAAGCACCGTATAGGTGCGGCAGACGGTTTCATTCGGTTCATGCGGTCGCGGTATGCAGATTGAAATTCCAACTCCTCTGCTTCTGTCAGCGGTCGTCTGACACCATTCTCTACAGCCACGACAAATGTACTAGCAGAACGGATGTTCGAGACTGCTTCGGTAATCGTTGTGGCACTGGGGTATGGAAGAGACTGGGGGAGGTTAAATCCAAGGTCTTCCCAGTCGACCAATTCGTATTGGGTGCTCATTCTTGTAGCCTTTAATTTATGGTGGCGGTGTCAACGGTCTGCGGCTGCACTGGTTCCGGCCCCACAATGGGTACAGAATCACGCAGCTTCGCGGTGCTGCCAAGCGGTTTTGAACGCATGCAGGGCATACAGTGCGTGTTCCAAGGCTTCTTTTTCTTCTTCTTCGGGGGTTCCGTCAGCGTAAAAGATTTCCCGTCTTCTCGCTATCACGGCTGCTTCAGCTTCCGAGACTCGCTGCGGGAGCACCCTCTTGTTGGTTTCCAGAATGGCGGCCCTGTACAGAGGTCTCCAATCCGTAGGATTCAGGCATGGGGGAAATGCCGTGGTCATGACTAAACTCCAACCGGAAGAAATTTAGACGGAGGGCTTACCTGCTGTTTGGTAGGTAGAGGTCTTCTAGTTCCACCATAGTCCAATTGGCACAGAAGTCAAGCCAAACACCGGTTGTGGCCAAGCTCTTTACGTCGTGATGCACTTTTCAACGAGAGCCTAAAAAGGCCTGTTGTGGGAGGTGGAAATTGCTAGCGGACGAAAACAAGCACAAAAACCCCCGTCGATGAGTGAAAATTGGCGATATTTCGCCAATCATGGGAAGCTATCCTGCCTGGGCAAGCAGCGCATGGCGGGTAGCCTTGAGAGTGTTGATCAGCGACTCCTTAGGGAGTTTCTGGATGATCGGTTCGATGATCCATCCCAGCCCCGTCGGCACGTCGCGCGTCAATGAGATGGCCCGACACTCAAGAAACGTACCACCTTCCCGCTCCTGGAATCGCCAGTAGGAATACAGGCGCCATAGAAATCCGGCTCCAGTATCGGGCGGCAGCACTCTCTCCTTCGGGCTTCCGGCGTGCTCCACTTCAGAAATCCGGGTCGTATGCGAGTCGCAAACCCAGCGCACTCGATCCAGCGAACGATAATGCACCTCATGATCGGTATCAAGAACAACCGTCACAAGTTTCTTCTTGAGAAGTCGTAAGTAGATTTGGAACTCGTTGTCGCGATGGCTTATTAGCCTTGAGGCAATCACCTCTGGCTTGTAGAGGTTCTTGTGGTTATCGTAGTCCTGCACCAGGGCCAGCACGTCTCCGACGGTCGTACCAGGAATACATGAGGCGCCGATCCAGTCATGGATCAAACCATCCGGCACTTTGACCGGCCCGTGACCTGACCAAAATTGCGCTAAGACTTCGCCTCCTCTGACCCGCTGCACTCTCTCCGAATTAATATCGGACCACAGGAATGGGCGATCGTCGCCCAGAGACTGTTCCATGACCGCTTCGGCATCTCGAACGTAAGAACTGAAACTATTCAGTGTTTGCTGCTTCAACTGTACCGGGGGTGTAGTTTGCGTCATTGCCTTGACCTAATACAGATACTGAGCTGGCAATATTTGCCTGTCAAGAATTGACCGACCATGGTCAATGCGTGCAATGGAGATGTTTGTGCGCCGGGATAAACCGGCATGAAGTAGGGAGCAGCCGACAAGGCTGGGAATCTGGCGAGGTGAAAGTCCTCGTACCGTCAATTGCCTGTATTCGGACGGTTAGTAGATCCGGTG